>Ga0116223_10000919_pt1 | contig 32679 bp, 21 predicted proteins | sample Sb_taG_3_FD_90092 | JGI IMG/M metagenome (GOLD analysis project Ga0116223, IMG submission 90092) | Peat soil microbial communities from Weissenstadt, Germany - Sb_50d_a_PC metaG | ecosystem: Environmental > Terrestrial > Soil > Wetlands > Peat | place: Germany: Weissenstadt | collected 2010-09-21 | reverse complement strand
TTTATGCGGTCCGATCGAGGAGCCGCATTTATGCGGTCCGATCGAGGAGCCGCATTTATGCGGTCCGATCGAGGAGCCGCATTTATGCGGTCCGATCGAGGAGACCGCATAAATGCGGTCACTACGAGCGCGCGGCGGCGCGAGGAATCCCGGCCATGGCGCGGAACAAGTCCAAGCAGCCCGCACACGCCGACCTGTTGCCGCTCCTGGGCGAGCGCCTGTGCCCGCCTTTCGGCATCGTCCTCGGCGCGCCCGGCGAGGCGGCCCGCATCGCCGTCGCCCTCGCTTCGGACGAGGTGGTCGCCTACCAGATGGACCTCCACTCCGCCGAGCGCCTGCGCGAGGCGCTCGGCGAGATGGGCTCGCGCGCCCGTGTCGAGACGGCCGCCGACCTGTGGGACCTGCCGCCGGACTTCCAGACCCTCCTCTACCCGGCGTCGAAGGGCGGCGAGCGCGAATTGAAGATCGACATGGTCGAGCAAGCGTTCCACGTCCTGCGGCCGGGCGGCGTCTTCGCGGTCCTGTCTCCCTATCGCAAGGACGACTTCTTCCCTCCGTTGTTGAAAAAGGTCTTTGGCCGCGTCCACGCCCCGACGTTGGGCGGCGGCACACTCTTCTGGTGCCGGCGCGACGCCGACCGGCCGCGGCGCCGTCACGAGGTCACCTTCCAGGTGCGGCTCGACGAGGGGCGCTCGGCGCGCTTCCTGTCGCGGCCGGGGACGTTCGCCTACGGCCGCTTCGACGACGGGGCGCGGGCGCTCGTCGCGGAGATGGACATTTCGCTGGGCGACCGCGTGCTTGACGTGGGCTGCGGCTGCGGCACCAACGGCGTCATCGCCGCACTTCGCGCCGGGCCGTCGGGACACGTCGCCTTTGTCGATAGCAACCTGCGGGCCCTGGCGCTGGCGCGGCACAACGCCGCGGAGAACGGCGTGGCCTCCTTCGAGGTGGTGGCGTCGAGTCGGGTCGAGGGATTGCCGGAGAAGACGTTCGACGTGGCGCTGGCCAACCCGCCGTACTTCGCGCAGGCGACCGTCGCCGGGCTGTTCACCCTGCGCTCGCGGTCACTGCTGAAGCCGGGCGGACGGTTCTACCTCGTCACCCGGCAGGCGCACGAGGTCGCGGAGATTGTGGAAGACGTCTTCGGCTCGTTCGACGTGGCGCTGCGAAGCGGGTACACGATCTTCAAGGCGCACGTGCCGGGTAGGTCAGGCTTTCCAGCCTGACCGGAAGAGGGGTCAGGCTGGAAAGCCTGACCTACGGCGCAGGTGCCTGCGAAGCCGCCGGCGGCTCCTCGCGGTGCAATTCGACGATGATGCCGCCGATACCAAGGCGGGCGTGCAGCCGTGAGAAGAACAACTCGCGGCCCCAGCGCAGGCCGCACTCGCCGCAGACGTTCTGCAGTTCGTCCCGCCGGTAAGTGCGGCAGTGCCACAGCCGGCCGCACCAGCGCCCGGTGAAGTTGTCCTCCGTCGTCAGCAGCAGCAGCTTGCCGCCGGGCCGCAGCACGCGCGCCAGTTCGCGCAGGCCGAGGCGCGGGTCCGGCAGGTGCTCCAGCACCCAGCCGCACACGGCGGCGTCGAATACTCCGTCGGGATACGGCAGGCGCGTCAGGTCGGCGACGGCGAAGGTGACGCGGTCGGAGGCGAGGCGCCGCCGGGCCCGCTGCAGCATGTTCGGCGACAGGTCGAAGGCGGTGACGAGAGCGCCGGGGTCGGCGTGCTTGAGGAGGAAGCGCGAGTAGCGGCCGTTGCCGCAGCCGGCGTCGAGGATGCGCCCGCAGCCGCGGACGTCGAACGCCTCGGGGCGGATCAGCCGGCCGGCCAGCGCCTCGTGCCCGGTTAGCAGGCCGGTCACGGAGGTGAGGGCGCCGGCGGGGCCGTCGTAGTGCCCCTGGATGAAACGGCGGTAATCGAGGAACGAACGACTGGCGGTCATGGAGTGCTCAGGGGGGGCCGCTTGCGATTTATCGTTTCGCGAATCGATAAATCGGGCGAACGCTAAGCCGCAAGCGGCTAAATGTACACGCGACGGTTGTAAATGTACCACTCCAGCAGCAGCAGGACCAGGGCGCCGAGGGCCACCCACTTCCAGGTGTCGCGCGGGGTGCCGCGCGACTCGCCGGCCTTGATGCTGTCCTGTCCGATGTGGATTTCCGTCCGCGGGTCAATATTGCTCTCGTCGGCGTCGAGCAGGTTGACCGCGAAGTTGCGTTGCGGCTTGCCGTCCCAGCGCACTTCGTAGACGCCGACGCGCTCCGTGTTGCCGAAGGAGAAGTCCGGCCGCCCCTTGCGCTCCAGCGTCTCGGCCTTGCCGCCCGAGTCGGGCCCCACCACTTCGATCTTCTTGACGGCCATGTCCGGCCGCAGCGTCTTGACGTCCCCCGGTTGCACCCGCTCCTCCTTGACCCCGTCGTTCACGTTGCCCAGCACGTAGGTGACGTTGTGCAGGAACAGGGGGAAGTTCACCAGCGTCGGCCAGTTGGTGTTGAACTTGCCGTCGTCGGTCATGATCGCGAACGTCTGCACCAGGTCGGTGTACGACTGCCGGCTGAGGGTAAACAGCAGGGCCGTGTTCTGATCGCTCTCCAGCAGACGCGGCGTCCGCGGCGGCACTCCGTCGGCTTTCAGGTCGAAGCGGAAGGCGGTGTCGATGCCGATCTCGTGCAAGCTCGTCAGGTAGCGCAGCAGCAGACTCTTCTCGTCCCAGCCCTTGACCGGCGGCCCGCTCAGGACGTTGGCCTTGTCCTTGACGATGTCAGCCTTCTTCCAGGGCGGCGGCACCTCGTCGATGAACCAGGTGTTCGCGGCCGGCAGGTCGTCCTCCTTTTCCGGGGCACAGCGGTCGAAGACGACCAGGTCCCACGCTCCTTCGCGCGCCGGCTGGACGTACTTCTGCGGGTCCTTCAGGGCGCCAGGGTCGAGGTACGTCACCGAGGCGACTTTCTGCGTCGCGGGGTGGTCGAAGAACGCCGACAGCGGCTTGTTCTCCGGCCCAATGACGAGGACGCGCGCCTTGCGGATGACGCCCACCACCAGCCACGCCTCGTCGTCCAGCGGGAACTTGTCCTTGTTATCTTTCAACTTCGCATGCATGACCACGTCCGCCCGGTCATCGACGTCGCTGACGACGAAGGTAAACGTGCCGCGCGAGATGACCTCGCGCCTGGGACCGTCCGGCTTGCTGTCCTCGACGGGGACGGAGCGGCGCTTATCGATCGTACCGTCATTGTTCCCGTCCGCCGCCTGCGGCTTGTAGATGTCCCGGGGCTGGCCGTTGACGAACACCTCCAGTTCGATCTGCACCTTCACGTCGTCGCTGCGATAGTTGGCGACCTGGGCGAAAACGAGGAGGCGGCCCAGCTCGCGCTCGTCGCGGGCGGCGTTGAGCGTTACGATGCCGACGTTGTCGCCCCCCTCGCCCATCGCCTGGTACTGCATGCTCAGGTTGCCGAGGTTGAAGTCGGTCACGTCGGGAAAGCGGCCGTCGGAGTAGAGGAATACTTCGGTGGGCATGCCCTCGGTGGCGACGTAGGTGCGGGCCTTGGAGGGATCCTCGCCTGCGGGGCGGGAGGCAGCATCGTCGGTCGAGCGCGACGGGTTGGCGAGGCCGTCGGCCAGCGATAGCGCCTCCTCCAACCGCGTCACCCGCTGCGTCGGCCGGATACCCTCGACCGCCAGGCGGAGCAGGCCGCGGTCGTGCGTGTACGACTGGAGCGTCTCGGCGGTGGAGTTGAAGACGATGACCATGCCGGTGTCGTTGTCGGTGTGGGCGTCGATCTCCTTGAGCGCCTCCTTCTTGGCCATCTCCAGCCGGTTCGGCGCGACGTCGGTGGCGCTCATGCTCGCCGAATTATCGACCATGAGGATGTAGTGCCGGCCCTCGACCATGTTGCCGTGGACCTGGAACGACATCAGGGCGTAGAGGAGCACCACGACCGCCAGGATTTGCAGCAGAAGCAGCACGTTCTCGCGCAGCCACTGGAAGAGGCTGTTGACGTGCAGGTCCTCGATGCTCTTCTTCCACAGGAAGGTGCTGGGGACCTGCAGCGGCTTGCGCTTCAACTTCAAGAAGTAGAGCAGCAGGATTAACAAAGGCACCAGCAGCAAGACGAGGCCGGCCCACCACGGGACGGGGATGTGGTAGCTGAGCCGCCAGTTCTCCTGCAACCAGGTGTTGGCCGAAGTCTCCAGGCCCAGGAGGTTCAGCACGAACAGCACCACGCCCGGGACCGCCAGCAGCAGTAGGGCCAGCAGCGCCAGCGGGAACCAGGCACGGGCCACGGCGGTAGCGACAGGGGAGGAACGTACCATGACGCAGGATCCATGAGTTTAGCCGCCGCCCTCGGGGCGGCGCTCTGGAGCGCCGCCCCGAGGGCGGCGGCTAAACGGGTTCAGCGCACCAGGCCGCGCTGCCGCAGGTACGTCAGCACCAACCGATCGAACGGCACCTGGTTGCTCGTGAAGAGATAAGTCACACCGCGGCGGGCGCAGAATTCGTGCAAGCCCGCCCGGTAGGCCGCCAGGTTTTGCTTGTAGCGGCGCAGCAGCGGGCCGCTCACGGTGATCTCGGCCACGTCGCCGTCCTCGACGTCGGTCAGCGTCAGGTCGCCGACGATGTCCGGCTCGATTTCTTCCTGCGAGAGGATCTGGATGACGTAAATGTCCATTTGCCGGGCGACGAGGTAGCGCAGGGCGTCCTCGTAACCGCCCTTGTCCATCAGGTCGCTGAGCAGGACGACGATGCCCTTGCCGCTCGACTTGAGGCTGAACGTCCTCAGCGCCTGTTTCAGGTCGCTCGGGCCGGCCGGGTCGATCTTCTGAAGGAAGTCGAGCAGGCGCCACAGGCTGCGGCGGCCGCGGATGGCCGGCAGCGTCTGCGTCAGGCGGTCGTTGAACGCCTCCGCCATCACGCGATCGAGGTTGACCAGGCCGATGAAGCCGAGCGCCGCGGCCACCTGCTTGGCGTAGTGCAGCTTGCTCGGCGTGCCGAAGTCCATCGACAGGCTGTTGTCGATGAGGACGTAGAAATGCAGGTCCTCTTCCTCCATGAACAGGCGCAGGAAGAGGCGGTCGAGGCGGGCGTACAGGTTCCAGTCGAGGAAGCGCAGGTCGTCGCCGACGACGTAGTTGCGGTAGTCGGCGAACTCGACGCTCTGCCCCTTCTTCTTGCTGCGCCGCTCGCCCTTCATGCGGCCGAGGAAGATCTTGCGCGACACCAACTCGAGCTGTTCGAGCCGGGCCAGGAACTCGGGGTCGAGGAGCTGCTGCTTCTCTTGCGTCTGAGGCATGGCCGTCATTCCCCGATGTGCCTGGGGGGCCCGAATCCCGAGACCGCGGGCGGCGCATTCTTCGCGTCCTCGCGCGGGGGTGCCGTGACTTCGCGCTCCTTCGGGGCGGGCCCCTCCGCCGGGCGCGGCGCCGCGGCGACCGGGGGGCGCTGCGGCGCTGCGGCCGGCGCGGGCCGCGGGCGCGGTTCCAGGCCGCTCGGCTGCTCCGCCGTCACGCTGCTGGTCCGCTCGGCGGCGAGGTACTCGTCGATCCGGCCCAGCGCCTCGTCGCGCTCCTCCTGGGCCCTCTTCAGCGCCTCCTCGGACTCCTGGCGCTCGGCCTCGGCCTGCCGGGCGGCGACCGAATGGTAGACGCCCGCGGTCCCAATCACCCCGAGCAAGACGCCGAGGAGAAGGACGATGATGAGAAGACCAATGTCGTTGAATCGCATCGCTGTGTGCCCCTGGGGGTGTTTCCTGTCAGGCCCGTCCGGCCGTCACCAACTCGGGTCCCTTCTCCTTGACCTCGTCGAGGATGCGTTCCAGCACCTGGTCGGACGGGATGTTCTCCGCCTGCGCCTCGAAGTTGAGCAGCACGCGGTGCCGCAGCGCCGGCAAATAGACGCGGCGCACGTCGTCGAAGCCTACGTTATAACGCCCCTCGAGGAGGGCTCGGACCTTGCACGCCAGGATCATCGCCTGCGCCGCGCGCGGGCTGGCGCCGTAGCGGATGAACTTGCCCGTCTCCTGGGCCGCGAACTCGCCGCCCGGGTGCGTCGCCAGGACCAGGCGGATGGCGTAATCCTGCACCGGCGGCGCCACCAATACCTCGCGCACCAGCTGCTGCCATTGCTGGATTTCCGCGCCGTCCATCACCTGCGTCGGCTTCGGGTATTCGCCGCGCGTAGTGCGGTCGATGATGACCGACATTTCCTCGCGGCCGCTGTAGTTGACGAGCAGTTTGAAGAAGAAGCGGTCGAGCTGGGCCTCGGGCAGGGGGTAGGTGCCCTCCTGCTCGATCGGGTTCTGCGTCGCCATGACGAAGAACGGTTCCTGCAGCTTGTGGATGGTGCCGCCGACGGTGACGCTGTGCTCCTGCATCGCCTCGAGCAGCGCCGACTGCGTCTTGGGCGTGGCGCGGTTGATCTCGTCGGCGAGGACGATCTGGGCGAAGAGCGGTCCCTTCTGGAAGGTGAAGACGCGCTGGCCGTCGGGCGTCTCGTTGATGATGTTGGTGCCGATAATGTCGGCGGGCATCAGGTCGGGCGTGAACTGAATGCGGTTGAAGTTCAAGTCGAGGACCTGGGCCAGGGTGCGGACCAGCAGCGTTTTGCCGAGGCCGGGGACCCCTTCGAGGAGGGCGTGGCCGCCGACGAAGAGGCAGGTCAGCACGCCGTCCACGATGTCGCCGTGGCCAACGATGACCTTGCCGATCTCCTTCTTGAGCCGGGCGTAGGCTTCGCGGAAGCCGGCGGCCCGCTGCTGCATCGACGCTGCGGAAGACATGTAGGGGATGACCTTTGGTTGATGTTCCGGCGAGCGGCGCGGCGTCAGCCCGCCGGTAGAAGACCGGCGGGCTGACGCCGCGCCGCCCGCCGGGTTCTATTACTCCTCGTCCTTCTCCTTCTCGCGCTCCTCCATGGCGCGCTTCTTCGCCTTCTTCAAGCGGCTGAGGTAGTCGCCCTCTTGCCCGGCCTCGGCGCCCTGCTTCGGCCGCTGCGGCGCCGGGCGCGGGCTCGCCGTGGGGGCTGGCTTCGCCTCGCCGGCGCCCGGGGGCGGGGCCGCCGGGGGGGCGTCGCCGGCGTCGAAGCGCCGCGCCGCCTTCTTCCCCTGGCCGATGGCCTCGCCGACCTGGGCCTTGCGCGCCTTGAGCCGGTCGATGTACTCCGGCACGCGATCCGCGGCGGCGTTGCGGCCGCGCAACCGGTCCCAGGTGGCGACCACCGCCGCCACCACCACGCCGAACTCCAGGGCGATGCGGCGGGCGGCCACGTCGAAGAGCAGCAGCGTGGCCGTCAGGAACAGCAGCCAGTGCCAGACCGGCTGCAGGTTTTTCGAGAACGCGGGGGCCTTGCGGAAGACCAGGCCGTCCCGCGCCGCCTCTTCCAGGGCCGGGTCGCTGTCCACGTAAGTCTCGCCGTCGGTCAGCGCCCGCAGCTTCTCCAGCAGGGCGGTGTTCGTTTCCAGGTCGGAATACTCCGGCGAGTAGGGCACCGTGATCCCCGCGCGCACGCCGTCCTTGGCCTCCCTCAGCACCTTGCCGTCCTTGACGAGCGGCTTGCCGTCCTTGTCCTTGGCCACCCCCCACGACTGGACGTTGACGAAATACGAGCCGGTTTCGTCGGCCTTGATCTCGGCCTCGTAGACGCCGGCGTTGGTCTGCTTGAACTCCAGGTCGGCCTTGTTCTCCGCCTCGGCCTTGCCGGAGGGCGTCGTCACCTTGCCGTGCAGGTCCAGGTCGATGAGCGCCTTGTTGTTCTCGTCGCGGGCATCGACGATGACCTTCACCTTGCCGTCGCGCAGCTCGGTGGTCATCGCAAAGTTCTTGCTCTCACCGGGGCGCAGCGCCCAGTTGATGACCTGCTCCCAGAACTGGACGTACTTGTCGGAGCCGGCCCAGTCGCGATCCCAGTAGCCCTTGCCCGGCGGGTTGGTGCGGGCGTCGCTGGTGAAGGCGACGGAGCGGCCCAGGCCGTACTGCCAGTACGCCAGGATAGGGAAGTCCTGGCCGTTCAGCTCCGGCGACTTGATCGAGACGCCGACCAGCGGCGATTCCTTCGGCGTGGTGCGGACGAAGCCATACAGGTCGGGCACGCCGGGGAGGTTCTCCGTCGGGCCGCCCGCCAGCGGTTTCATCTGGGGAGTGAAGCGCTTCTCGTAGATGAACGACTGGCTGACCAGGCGCGTCTCCTTGATGTAGACGGCCGGCAACAGGTTGGCGCTCTTGACCTTGTGGTAGCGGCCGCGGGTGGCGCTGGCGATCTGGGCCATCTGCTGGTCCTGCGGCAGGCCGTGCGTCGCCACGCCGACCGTGCTCACCGTCACCTTGTCGCGGAGCATATCCCGCAGCAGCTGTTTGTTGTTCTGCATCGGGTCGCCGTCGCTGATGACGATGACGTGCCGCACCGTCAGGTCGCGGCCCGGCTCCACCAGCGCGTCGTGGGCCATCTTCAGGCCGGGGTCGAAGTCGGGCATGTCGCCGGGCATCAGCTTATCGACCTGCTTCATCAGGAACTCGCGCTTGTCGCCGATCTCCTGCAGCGGGATGTGCCACTTCATCACCCCCCAGTCGTAGTGCAGGATGCCGATCTCATCGACGTTGGTAAGCTTCTCGATGGCGAGCTTGGCGATCTTTTTTTGCCAGAAGTTGCCCTCGGCCATCTCCGAGGCGTGCATGATGAGGACCAGGCCGCCCTTGCCCTGCATTTTCAGGGCCTTGATCTCCGACTCGACGGGCAGGGCCTTCTCGATGGCCGTGTTCTGCCAGCCGCCGGCGCCGTAGCTGTCCGGCCCGCCGATGACCACCAGGCCGCAGCCCTGCTCGTGCGTGTTGCTGCGCAGCGCCTCCTGCTGGTCGTCGTCCAGGGCGAACTCCGGCTTGTCGTTCTCGGGGGAATCGGCCGGCACGTTGGCCAGGATGACGCAGTCGAAGTTGCTCAACAGCACAGTGAGCTTGTCCTTGTCCTTGGGCAACTCCTCGATGCGCAGGGTGGTGATGTCCATCTTGCGCGAGCGCATCTCGCGGACGAAGTGGGCGTGCTGGTCGCGCACCGCCTCCAGGAGGAGGATGCGCCGGCGGCCGCGGGCGACGACGTGCGTGGTCGCCTTGTTGTTCTGCACCCGGTCGCCGATCAGGGTCCGCTTCTCGGGACCGTGGTCGGTCTCCACGACGACCCATTCGGGGACGAACTCGGCCTCGTAGGTGTACGATTCCGCCTTGTTGGGGTCGAGGCGCGGCTGCTCGAACTTGAAGGTGCTCAGCCCGGGGGCCAGGCGGACCTTCTTCGGCTCGCCGACGGGGCGCGCCACGCCCTCGACGAGCTGGCGCAGGGTCAGCTCGCCGACGACGGGGTTGGGGTTGTGGTTGCGCAAGAGGACTCGGATGGGCAGACGCGCCCCCTGCTCGGCGATGGGCGGCGCCTCGACGCGCTCGACGAGGACCTCGTTCTCGTTGCGCTGCCCGGCGCCGAGGGGGACCACGTCGATCTGCACGCCGTTCTGCTTGGCGATGCGCGCCTGCTCCTCGGCGTTGCCCATGTTTTCGTTGCCGTCGCTGAGCAGGACGATGCGCTTGCCGCTCCCCTCGGGGAAGGAGGCGAGGGCGAGCTTGATGGCGGCGGCGACGTCGGTGTAGTTGCCGTCAACGGTGCTGGCGAACTCCTGGAACTTGAAGCGCGGGGCGTCGCTGGGCGGCAGCTCCAGGCGCGGCCGCTTACCGAAGACGATGAGGCCGGCCTTGTCGCGCTCGTGGCCGCTGCCGCGCTTCTCCACCGCCTCGTTGATGAACTTCTTTTCGCGCAGCCAGCGCCGGTCGATCGTGTTGTCCGACTCGTCCGGCTCCTGCGGCACGCTCAGGCTGCGGTCCACCAGGAACAGGACCGTTACCGTGTCGTTCTGGTGCTTGAGGCGCAGCTCGGCGAGGGCCAGGGCGAGCAGCGTGATGAGCAGGCAGCGCAGGCCGAGGGCGATCCAGCGGCGCACCGGGCCGAGGCCGGCGAGGCTGCGGTAGCTGAACCAGAAGACCAGCGGCACCAACAGGAGCAGCAGCAGCCACCACGGCTGGGCCGGCTCCAGGCTCGCCAGCGCCCTTCCGGCGTCCGCGAGTCGTTCGGAGGCCGTCAGCGTCACCAGACCGCCGAGGCCCAACGCGAGGACGGCGGCGACGGCGTAGGCCAGGGGGCGGACCCAGGCGCTGGTCAAGACCAGGACGAGGAACATCACGAAGAAGGTGGCGCTGGCCGCGGCCGCGACCCAGGCGCCCCAATCGGGGTCGAGGGCCAGGCCGCCGGCGCCCGCCAGCGCCAGCCCCGCGGCCGGCAGCAGCCAGCCCAACGACAGCCCGCGGCGCAGCTGGCTGCGCAGGGCGAACGACCCAGGCACCAGGGCGACGAGCAGCAGCAGGACGGCGAACCAGTGCGCCGTGACGAAGGCAAGAAACGGGTTCATGGAGGAACTCCGTCCGTTTCCCAGTTTCCACCCGGCCGCTTGCGGCTTAGCGTTCGTTCGCGAAGCCGCAAGCGGCAGGTCCGTTCAAAAGTCGATCCGCTGCACGCGGTGGTTCTCGCTGTCGATGACGTGGACGCGGCCTTTGCTGTCCACGGCCAGGGCCCAGGGACTGTGCAATTGCCCGGGCGCCATGCCCGGGCCGCCCCAGCAGCCGAGCGACCGGCCTTCGGGCGTGAACTTCTGCACCCGATGGTTACCATACTCTATCACGTAAAGCACGTCGCCCGCGGGGCTGAACGCCAGGTCGTAGGGGTACGACAGTTGCCCCGGCGCCTCCCCCGCCTCACCCCAGACGCGCACCAGTTGACCGTCGCGCGTGAACACCTGGATGCGATGATTGCAGGCGTCGGCGCAGTACAGAAGGTGTTCGGGGTCGTTCGGCCGGAAGGTCAGGGCGCGCACGCGTCCGAACTCGCCCGGTCCGGTCCCCGGCGCGCCCCAGCAGGTGACGAAGTTGCCGGAAGGATCGAGTTTGCTGATGCGTTGGTTTTCGCCGAACTCGGCGACGTAGAAGTAGCCGTCCTCGTCCTGCACGGCGTCGCTGATGTAGCCGAACTGGCCGGGGTCGGTGCCCGCTTGGCCGCCGATCTTGCGCAGTTCCTTGCCGTCGGGGGTGTAGATGCGCAGGCAGTGATAGTGCGAATCGCTGACGAGGAGGTTGCCGTCGCGGTCGATGCTGAGGCCGCTGGGCCGGCCGTTGCGGTAGTCCGGCGTGGTCCAGGTCGGGCCGAGGTAATGGCCGTCGCGGTCATACACCTGGATGCGGGCGGTGAAATCGACGATGTAGAGGCGGTCGTGTCTGTCGATGGCGACGGCGCGGGGCTTGACGAAGTCGCCGTCCTGGACGCCCTTGTGGCCCCACACCAGCTCCGGCTCGGCGTGCGTGCCAGAACAGCCGACGAGGGCCGGCAGGAGGCAGACGCACAGGCGGACCAGTCGGCGCCAGGGGAGCGGGGTCATCAGGGTGTTGGCCTTCGGCTGACCCCTCGCCGGTCGCGAGGGGACGGCGCCATCGACCGGTGCGCGAAGACGGGTGCTGCGAAAACCCGGCCGCCCAGGTCGCGGTGTCGAATGGTATCAGGCTACCAAGTCGGCAGCGCGGACGCTAGAGGGTAGTGATTAAAACATTTTGTCTGAAGTCCGCACTCGAGCCGCAAAGCTGGCGGAATGAGCTTGTGAGCAGCCCGGCGAGCGAGGTAAACTTCCTTCATGATCATCATTCGCTTTACCGACGAGCAATCCGAGCGCCGGGCGTTGGGCTGGCTCGTCGGCCGATTTCCCTTCAAGACCTGGGCCAGCGGGGAGCTGATGCTCTCCGAGGAGGCTCTACCGCACCTGGCGCGGGAAGGAGTCCGCTTTACGGTCGAGGGGCGGCCGACGTATGAGCAACTTGTACCGGCGATTCGAGATCCTGCTCCCGCTGCAGTTCAATGACGGGCAAGCGGTCCCGCAGGAGTTGTTTGCGGAAACGGTGCTGGAGCTGCGCCAGCGCTTCGGCTCTGTTTCCAGCGAGCCGGAAACGATCCGCGGACAGTGGCAGCATGAGGGGCATACCTATCACGATCGGCTTGTCCGTATTTTCGTGGACGTCACCGACACGCCCGAGGCCCGCCAATTCTTCGTGGAGTACAAGGAGCGCCTCAAGACTCGTTTCCGGCAACTCGACATTTGGCTGACGACTTATCCTCTCGAAGTCCTCTGACCTCGTGAAGCCGCGGCCGATCACTACCAGACGGTGTACCCGCCATCGATCACCAGCGTCGCCCCGGTCATGTAGCTCGACGCCTCGCTCGCCAGGTAGACCGCGAGCGGGCCGATCTCCTCCGGCTCACCGAGGCGGCCCATCGGCACCTGCCCCTCGAAGACCTGCCGCAATTCCGGCTTCTCGCGGAACCAGCGGCGGTTGGCGTCGGTCATGAAGCCGCCCGGGGCGATGGCGTTGACTGTGACGCCGTGCGGCGCCCAGTCGGCGGCGACGGCTCGCGTGAAGCCGACGACCGCCGCCTTGGCCGTCTCGTAGTGCCGGCCGAAGATGCCGCGCGTGGCGATCTGACCGCAGATCGACGCGATGTTGATGACGCGCCCCCATTTCCGGGCGAGCATCGCCCCGCCGACCAGCTTGGTGCAGAGGAAGACGCTCGTCAGGTTCAGGTCCAGGTGACGCTGCCACATCTCCAGCGGCATTTCTTCGGTGGCGACGTTTTGCCGCCGCCCGCCGACGTTGTTGACGAGGATGTCGATGGGGCCGTGATTCGCCAGCACGCGCTCGCACATACTCTCTGTCTGGTCGGGCAAGAACAGGTCGGCCTCCACGACATCGACTCGCCTGCCGAGCGGCAAGAGTTCGTGGTGGGCCTTGAGGAGGTTGTTCGGGTCGGTGCCGACGAGGACGAGGTCGGCGCCGGCCTCGGCCAGCGCCTGGGCCATCGCCCGGCCGAGACCGCGACTGCCGCCGGTGACCAGGGCGCGCTTGCCGTCGAGGCGGAACTTGTCGAGTACGTTCATCGGGCCCCCTCCCGTTTCCCAGTCATTCGCTCACGGAGGCGATGATACGTCCGAGGTTCGCTTGATACAATGAGGGAGTCCCGCACACGACACGAGTTGGTGAATTGGCTTGCCCCCCGGCCCGCATCGGGTATCGTGAAAGGGACTCTCGAACTCGCCCCCCTGCCTAACCCGCCGCCCCCCGCCGACCATGAAAGCGCTCCACTACCTGCCGCTGGTCCTTCCGCTTCTGGCCGGTCCCGTCGCCGCCGCCGAGCCGGTGGATTATCTGCGCGACGTCAAGCCGATCCTCGCGAAAAGCTGCTACGCCTGCCACGGGGCCGAGAAGCAGCGCTCCGGCCTGCGCCTCGACACCGCCGCGGCGCTCCTCCGAGGTGGCAACGCCGGCCCCTCCCTCGTTCCCGGCAAGAGTGCCGAAAGCCTGGTCATCAAGGCCGTGACCGGTGCCGACGACACCAAGGTCATGCCGCCGAAGGAGCCCCGCCTGGCCCCCGGCCAGGTCGCTGCCCTGCGCGCCTGGATCGACGGCGGCGCCAAAGCCCCCGCGGACGAGGCGCCGCAGGTTAGCACGCGAAAGAGCGATCACTGGTCGTTCCAGCCGACGGTGCGGGCCGACGTGCCCGCAGTAAAGAACACTGCCCGGATCCGCAATCCCATCGACCGCTTCGTCCTTGCCCGGTTGGAAAAGGAGGGCATCGCGCCCTCGCCGGAGGCCGACCGAGTCACGCTGATCCGCCGGCTGTCGCTCGACCTCCTCGGCCTGCCGCCGGCGCCGCGCGAGGTGGACGACTTCGTCAACGACCCATCACCCGACGCCTACGAGCGCCTGGTGGACCGGCTGCTGTCCTCGCCGCATTACGGCGAGCGCTGGGGCCGCTGGTGGCTCGACCAGGCGCGCTACGCCGACTCCAACGGCTACAGCATCGACGCGGCGCGGCCCATCTGGCCGTACCGAGACTGGGTCATCGCCGCCCTCAACCGCGACCTGCCGTTCGACCAGTTCACCGTCGAGCAGCTCGCCGGCGACCTGCTGCCCAACGCCACGCAGGAGCAGAAGGTGGCGACCGGCTTCCACCGCAACACGCCGATCAACCAGGAGGGCGGCATCGACGTGGAACAGTTCCGCGTCGAATCGATCATCGATCGCGTCAACACGACGGGCGCCGTCTGGCTCGGCCTGACCGTCGGCTGCTGCCAGTGCCACGATCACAAGTTCGACCCGATTACGCAGCGCGAATATTACCAGCTCTTCGCCTTCCTCAACAACGCCGACGAGCCGACCCTGGAGTTGGGCACCCCTGCGGAGGTCGAACAGCGCAAGGACGCGCGCGGGCAAATCGCGGCGCTGCAGAAGCAGCTCAAGCCGCTCGACCCGACCGACCCGGCCGGCGAGGACCGTTGGGAGAAAAACCTCACCACCGACCTGCGCAAGCTGCTGCCGCCGGACATTCAGGCGATCCTCGACGTGGTCGAGAACGGCCGTACCCCCGCCCAGAAGGAGAAGCTGTCCGAGGCGTACCGCAAGACCGACCAGTCGCGCCACGTCCTGGCCACCATCGGCATCGAGTCGCCGCTGGCCAAGGCGGCCAACATTTCCCTGGGCCTGCGGCGCATCGAGCTGGACAAGCAACTGACGGCGCTGAAGGCGACCGCGCCGGTAGGGCCGACGACGATGGTGCTCCAGGAGCGCAAGGCGCCGCGGACGACGCAGGTCCTGCTCGGCGGCGACTTCACGCGCAAAGGCGCCCAAGTGGTGCCCGGTGTGCCCGCGGTGTTTCCCGCGCTGCAAGGCCACGAGTCGCAGCCCGTGGGCTTGAACCGCCTCGAGCTGGCGCGCTGGCTGGTCGATCCGCACAATCCGCTGACCGCCCGGGTGATCGTCAACCGTCTCTGGCAGCACTACTTCGGCCTGGGTCTCGTCGAGACGGACAACGACTTCGGCACCCAAGGCACGCCCCCGTCGCACCCGGAGCTGCTCGACTGGCTGGCGACCGAGCTGGTGCGCCAGGGATGGGGCCTCAAGGCGATGCACCGGTTGATCGTCACGTCCGCCACCTACCGGCAGTCGAGCAAGGCGCGGCCGGACCTGATCACCGTCGATGCCCGCAACCGCCTGTTGGCCCGCCAGGTACGGCTGCGCCTGGAAGCGGAGTTCGTCCGCGACGCGGCCCTGGAGGCAAGCGGTCTGCTGTCGCGCAAGCTCGGCGGGCCGAGCGTCTTCCCACCGCAGCCGGAGGGGATTTACCGCTTCACGCAGATCGACAAGAACTGGAAGCCGAACGTCGGCCCCGACCGCTACCGCCGCGGCCTGTACACGCACTTCTGGCGCTCGGCCCCGCACCCGAGCCTGACGGTCTTCGACGCCCCCGACGCCAGCAGCGCCTGCACGCGCCGCAACCGCTCGAACACGCCGCTGCAGGCGCTGACCTTGCTCAACGACCAGGGGCAGTACGAGTTCGCCCAGGCGCTGGCGGCGCGCGTGCTGCGAGAAGGAGGCGCTGATGATACCGAGCGCCTGCGCTATGCGTTCCGCCTGTGCCTGGCGCGACAGCCCAGGGAACGCGAACAGCAGCGGCTCGGGGAATTGCTGGCGCGCGAGGGGCGAGGTGCCGAGGCGTGGGTGACGGTGGCGCGGGTGCTGCTGAACCTCGACGAGTTCATTACGCGGGAGTAGGTCAGGCTTTCCAGCCTGACGTGGCGGGACATGAAGGATGACAAAGTTGCTTTGGAGTTGACCAAGCAAGAGTCTATCGTCCTCATGGCATTCTTGCTCCGGTTTCGGGACAAGGACTTCCTTGCCATCGAAGACGAAGCGGAAGCGCAGATTCTTTGGGACCTGTGCGCCATGCTCGAAGACAAGCTTCCCGAATTGCTCGACCCTCGCTGGAGTGATCTCCTGGCCGCGGCGCGAAAAACGGTCGCTGATTCGTCCGACTGGTAAGAGGCCCGAGAAGGCGGATTTTATGGACTACATGAATCCCTTGCTCCTCCGAACCCGCCGCCACTTCTTTACGGACTGTGCCGTCGGCCTCGGCTCGATGGCCCTCGCGTCCCTGCTGAACGACGGCAAGGTCTCGGCGGCGCCGCAGCTCCTCAATCCGTTGGCGGCGCGCCAGCCGCACTTCCCGGGGAAGGCCAAGGCCGTCATTTATCTCTTCATGGCGGGTGCCCCGAGCCAACTGGAGCTGTTCGACTACAAGCCGAAGCTGGTCGAATACGACGGCAAGCCGATGCCCGACGAGTTCATCAAGGGCAAGCGCTTCGCCTTCATGGACACCTTCACCAAGGAGCACCCCAAGTGCCTCGGCAGCCGCCGCAAGTTTGCCCGGCACGGCCAGTCCGGCACCTACGTCTCGGAATGCCTGCCGCACCTCGCCGGCGTGGTCGATGACCTGGCGGTGGTGCGCTCGCTGCAAACCAACGTCTTCAACCACGCCCCGGCGAAATTCTTCATCAACACCGGCTCGGCGCAAACCGGCCGGCCGAGCATGGGGTCGTGGGTGACGTACGGCCTGGGCAGCGAATCGCAGAGCTTGCCGGGCTTCGTCGTCCTCCAGTCCGGCCCGCGCGGGCCGCGCGGCGGCGCCCCCCTGTGGGGCAGCGGCTTCCTGCCGACGACGTACCAGGGCGTCCCTTTCCGCAGCGGCGGCGAGCCGATCCTGAACCTGAGCAACCCCAAAGGCGTCAGCGCCCAACGGCAAAAAGAGGTGCTCGACGCCGTGCGCGACCTCAACGCCGAGCGCCTCGCCGACACCGGCGACCCGGAGATCGCCACGCGCATCGCCTCCTACGAGATGGCCTTCCGCATGCAGACCAGCGCCCCGGAATTGATCGACCTGGCCGGCGAGACACGGCAGACGCTGGAGATGTACGGCGCCCAGCCGGGCAAGGTGTCGTTCGCCAACAACTGCCTGCTGGCCCGGCGCCTGGTCGAGCGCGGCGTCCGTTTCGTGCAGCTATACCACACCGACTGGGACCACCACGGCGGCCAGGGGGCCAACCTGCGCGACAGCCTCGACCAGGTTTGCAAGGAGATCGACCGCCCCTGCGCCGCCCTGGTCCGCGACCTGAAGCGGCGCGGCCTGCTCGACGAGACGCTGGTGGTCTGGGGCGGCGAATTCGGCCGGACGCCGATGGGCGAGGTGCGCGACGTGGGCGGCAAGGACATCGGCCGCAACCACCATATCGACGCCTTCACCGTGTGGTTGGCCGGCGGCGGCGTCCGGCCGGGCGTCAACCTCGGCGTCACCGACGAACTCGGCTACGCCCCGGTGGAGGACCGGGTTCACGTCCACGACCTGCAAGCGACGATACTGCACTTGCTCGGCCTGGAGCACACGCGGCTGACGTTTCGCTTCCAGGGCCGCGATTTCCGCCTGACCGACGTGCATGGCGAGGTTGTCACCAAGCTGCTCACCTGATCGGAGTGCCGACATGCTTCCGCTGACTCGACGGGCCTTCCTCGGCGCCTCGCTAGCCGGACTGGCCGGCGGCCCCGTGCTTGGAGCCGACAAGCCCGCAGAAAAGCCGGCGGAGAAACCCGCGGAGGCGACCCCGAGGGCCTCCGACGACGCCGCCTTCCAGCCGAGCACCCTCTTGCTCACCTGGCAGCGCGACCCGACCACGACCATGACCGTCCAATGGGTCGGCGTCAAGGGCGAGACCGCGGACACCAAGGTCTATTACGCGCCGGCCGCCGGCGGTCCCTTCGAGGCGGAGCCGACCCTCCCCAGGCCGTACCCGCAGACGGACTTCAAGGTCTTCCGCGCCGAGTTGACCGGCCTGCGCCCCGGGGCCGACTACTGGTTCCGCATCGGCAAGCGTTCTCCTTTGTACCGCTTCCGCACGATGCCTGCCAAGGCTACCGACACGATCCATTTTGTCTCGGGCGGCGACTGCGGGGTGAACGTCCACGCGATCGCCAACAACGTCCAGGCGGCGCGCCAGGACCCGATGTTCGCCGTGGTCGGCGGCGACCTGGGCTACGACGACGGCAAGTCGGTCGAGGTCAGCCTGGCCTTCCTGCGCAACTACAGCAAGCACATGGTCGGCCGCGACGGCCGACTCATCCCCCTGGTCGCCTGCGTCGGCAACCACGAGGTCGAGGGCGGTTACAACAAGCCCCGTGCCAAGGCGCCGTTCTTCTACGCCCTTTTCGACGGGCTCTATCCCGAGACTGGCTTCGCGACCCTCGACTTCGGCGACTACCTCAGCTTGGTGCTGCTCGACTCGGGTCACACCAGCGCGATCGACGGCGCCCAGGCCGACTGGCTGGGCAAGGCGCTGAAGGAGCGGGCCGAGCAGCCGCACGTCCTGGTGGTCAATCACGTGCCGGCCTACCCGTCGTTCCGCAAGATCGCAGGCAAGGACGGCAAGGCCGGCACCGGCGAAGGCAACCGCAAGCACTGGGTGCCGCTCTTCGAGAAACACCGCGTGCCGGTCGTCCTGGAGCACCACGACCACACCTTCAAGCGGACCAAGCCGCTGCTCGACGGCCGGCAGGACGAGAACGGCGTCCTTTACCTCGGCGACGGCTCCTGGGGTCGCCTGCGGGCGCCGCAGAAGCCCGAGGACCTGGCCTACCTGGCGGCGACGAGCCGGGATTACCACCTGTCGCTGCACCGCCTCCAGGGCGAGGAGCGGTTTCACCTGGCGCTCGACGAGAACGGCCGCGTCATGGACGTCTGCCGCAGCGGTCAGCGGAAGGGGGGCATGGTCCGGGTGCGCGAATGATATTACCCCGGCCAGAAAGATACGCACACAAGCCTGAAGCGCCAGCGAAGGGGCGCCCGCCACACAAGCCTGACGCGCCAGCGAAGGACCGATCGCCCCTTCGCTGGCGCCTCAGGCTTGTGTGCGTATCTTCCGTGCCGGAGTAATAGTCTGTTCGAGAAGGTCGGCATGCGGAGCATGCCCTACGCGCTGCGGTGCGTCTCGTAGGGCATGCTCCGCATGCCGACCCCCTTCTGGAACGGACTCTCACTGCCGCCCGGCCTCCTCGTCGCGTTCTTTCAGTAGCGCGTCCACCCACTTCTCGAGCTTTTCCGCCAACTCCTCGTTGCCCTTGTGGCGGATGACGCCCTTGTGATCGAGGACGTAGATGGTCGGCCATTCGTAGACGTGCCAGGTAGTGGCGATGGGCCCCTGTGTACTGCCCCCGTCCCACCAGGCCCGCCAGGTGAGCTTGTTCTTGGCCAGTACCTTCTTGAGCTGCTCTCGATCGGTGTCGCTGTTGACGCCGAGCAGCGCGAAGGGCTTCTTCTCGAGCCGCTTCACCAGCGCCCGCGCCTGCGGGTAGGTGCCGCGACAATCCGGACACCAGTGCCCCCAGAAGTCGAGCACCACCACCTTGCCGCGGTAGTCGCTCAGTTTGAATTTCTTGCCATCGACATCTTCTCCCTCGATGTCGGGCGCGACCTTGCCGACGGCCAGGTTGCGCAGCTCGAAGAGGGCCGCCTTCGCCGCGTCGCCCAACTTGCCGAGGCGGCCCTCCGCCACGTCGGCGTATTTCTTGACGACCTGCTCATACAGCGCCTCGGCCTCCTTCATCGCCTTCTCCGCGTCGTCCCTGGGCTGTTGCTGCGCTTGCTCCTGCAAGCGCAGGGCCAGCGCGTAGCAGGCTCGCCCCCGGGCGCCGTCGGCCGGGTTCTTGTCCAGCACCGCCCGCAGCAGCTTCTCGGCGTCCGAGGACTTGACGAACGCCAGCGTCATGCAAAGCCCGGCGATTTTCGGATCCTGCACGTGCTCTTTGGTCAAGGTCGAGAGGGCCCTGTCCAGTTCCGGGCTGCCGTGCCCCAGCCTCACCGCCATGCTGAGGGCGTCCACCGCGACGGCATCCTTCGGGTACTTCTCGCCAATCGCCAGGAACCGGGCCGCGCAATCCTTTCGGTCCGTGGCAAACGTCTCCTTCAGCGCCTTTTTCTCCTCCTCCGTCTCCGCGGCACGAGATGTCGCGAGGTATTCTTTCGTCCGCTTCTCCCAATCAGCCGCAAGCCGCTTGTAGGCGGCCGCCGCAGGCGTTTCCTCCCTGGGCGGGTCGGGTGGCTCGGCGCGGGCGCCCACGACAGAGAGCAACAGCGCCAGGACGCAGAAACCGCTTCGCGACATGGAAACCTCCGGGAACGGGGGGACAGCACCCAGCAGCCCACGGCATGCTTCGACTGCGGGTCCGTGCCCGTGCCCGTGCCCGTGCCCGTGCCCGTGCCCGATTCCAGACCGGGCACGGGCACGGGCACGGGCACGGACCCGCGCCACCTGAAACGGCCTGTTTTTCAATCAGGCCCAGCCCACCCATCGGTTATTTGCCGAACACCAGGACCGCGAAGGTCTTCGGCACCCTCATCGGCCGGCCGCCCGGGTTCGGCTTGAAATCGGCGGAGGGCAGGAACAGCTTGTGGGTCTTCCGATCCAGCGCCATCGTTCTCGACCCCACCTTGGTCTTGACCGTCTCCACCAGGGTGTACTTGTCCGCGCCGTCCTGGTGGACGACCGTCACGGTCCCGTCGCCGCACGAGCTGAAAATCAGCCCCGTCTCGGGGTCGAACGCCGTGGCGTCCACGCGCTCGCCGATCGGCTGCTTGGCGACGACCTTGCCGTCCTCGGCGTTGACCACGACCAGCAGTTTGTTGTGGCAGCCGACGAAGAGGCGCTTGTTCTTCGTGTCCATCGACAGGCCGGTCGGCTCCTCGCCGGGCGCCAGCGGCCAGCGCTCGAGCACCTTCAGCTTCTGGGCGTCGATCTTGAGGAGCGTGCTCTTGTCCTCCAGGTTGACGAACACGTTGCCGGCGCCGTCGGCCGCCGCGAACTCCGGTCGGCCGTCCAGTTCGATGGTGCCCGCCACCTTGCCCTCGGCGGCGTCGATCACCGTCGCGCTTTTGCCGCGGCCGTTGAAGGCGAAGACGCGCTTGGAGGACGGGTCGAAGATGATGCTGTCGGGGTTCTTGCCGGTCTTCACCTCGCCCAGGTTCTTGAGCGTCTTCAGGTCGAAGATCGTCACGGTGTCGGCTTGGCCGTTGCTGGTGAAGCCGCGGCCGAGGTCCGGAGCCAGGGCGATGCCGTGGACCCCCTTGGTGTCCTCGATCGTTCCCTTCACCTCTCCGGAATCCGCGTCCAGCACATCGACCTGGTTGCCGTGCGAGACATAGACCCGCCGGGCCGCGTCGTCCACGGTCAGATAGTCCCAGCCCCCGTCGCCCGGCACGGGGATGGTCTTGAGCAGGTGGTAGCCTTCCGGCTCCGCGGCGGCGGCCAGGCCGGCCGCCAACAGGATCAGCAGGGGAGCAGCGAGAGTTCGCACGATCGCCTCCGGTAAGTAGGGGACCAGGGCAAGGGCCTGAGCATACCCGACCGGCCGGCCGACGGCAAACAGTTTCCACCCGGCGCAGATGGGGGCGCGGCAAATAATTCGGGGGACCATCCGCGCCCCCTGCCCGTGCCCGTGCCCGTGCCCGTGCCCGTGCCCGATTCCAGACCGGGCACGGGCACGGGCACGGGCACGGGCACGGGCACGGGAGTCGCTCCCGGATGATTTGCCACACCCAGATGGGGAAAAACGAGAAACCCCCCGCCCGTCAGAGCGAGGGGTTCGCGAAACGACCTTTTCTCACCGCGGCGATCAATGGTTGAAGAGGAACGCCGGGCTGTTGATGAGCGCCCACGCCACGTCCTGGGCGCCGAGGAGGCGCTTGTCGGGCGGCGTGCCGACCTCGTTCCGCACCTGGGTCAACCGCAGCAGCTCGCCGTCCTGCGCCCGGTAGTAGCGCGTCAGCTCGGCCTTCTGCTCGGGCGTCCGCTTGGCCGCCTCGACGGAGAGGATGCGGGCGATGGCGTCCGGCGGGCCGCTCAGGCCCTTGCCCGGGTCCGCCGCCGTGGTCACCGACAGGCGGAACTTGCCGATGTTGTGCTCCTTGCCGGGGAACTGCTGGTCGAGGGTGAAGGTCAGCACTGTGCCAGTGGGGAAGCCAACTGGCTCCTTCGTCTCGAAGACAGCAACGTGCGACCGGCCGAATTGGGGCGACACCGCCCAGCCGGTCGCCGGGTTGTTGTCGATGGCCCCCGCCACCGCCCAGCCCTCCTGCGAGAAGTCGGCGACCGCCCTCTTGAAGACGACCGTCTTCGCCGCTTTCGGATCGTTTTCGGGCGCCACCGTCACCTTGAATTCGTTGAGCACGAAGTTGCCGTTCGACGGCGACCGACCCGGCCCCTTCGCCGGCAGGCTGTCGTCGGGCAGCACCTCCAGACGGAAGCCGGTGACGCCGCTCGCCTTGGTCGTTGCCGTCACGGTGTAGACCTCCGGCGAGGGATTCTTGCCGCTCGCCAGGACCGAGGCGTCGGCCTGCTTGGTGAGGGTGGCTCCGCCGGCCGATTTCAGTTCCTTGACGTCAACGGGGGTCCAGCCGACGACGTTCTTGAAGCCCTTCTCCCACTCGGCTTGCTTCGCGGGAATCTGCTTCTCGTACGCCTGCAGCGCTCCGTCCAACTTGGCATACTCGGCCACCATCTCTTCGTGGTCCTTGGCGGCCGCGTTGAGCGTCTTGAGGCACTTGGCGACCTCGTCCTTCGTCGGCCGCCGCGCCAGGATGGCGAGGTAGATTTCCTCGATCAGCCGGCCGTCGTCCTTCTCGGTCGCGGTGAGCTGAGCCAGCCGGTTGGACGGGTCCTTGAGCGCCTCGCCGAGGACGGGTCCGTTGATGAGCGTCAGCACCGGCCCGAGCATCATGCCGCCGGCGCGCTCGCACTCGCAGGCGCTCTCGCGCGGCGGCTTACCGAACAGCTCCAGGAAGCCGCCCGGGATCGGCACGCTCGAGTCGAGCAGCTCGGCGGCGCGGGCGCCCGGCGGCAGGCCCGGCAGGCGGCTCTGCGAGCCGGTGACGCGGTGGATGGCGTCGTAGAGCACCTCCGCCGGCAGCCGGCGAGCCAGGGCGTGGGAGTAGTTCATGTCGTCGTCCACGTTCCAGCGGTTCGTCGCCAGCGCGTGCTGGTAGACGCGCGACTGGCAGATCGTCTTGACGACGTGCCGCGTGTCGAAGCCGCTCTTGATGAAGTCGTCGGTCAGGCGGTCGAGCAGCTTCAAGTTCGTCGCGGGGTTGCCGGCGCGGATGTCGTCGATCGGCTCGATCAGGCCGACGCCCAGGAGGTAGCTCCACAGACGGTTGACGTAGCTCTTGGCGAAATGCGGATTCTCCTTGGCGGTGATCCACTTCGCCACCTCTTCGCGGCGCGTCTTGGCGCCGGCCGGAAGGCCGGGGTAGGTGTAGGGGAACTGCGGCGGCGTCACCTTGCCGGTGCGCTCGTGCTTCACCTCGCCGCTGGTGATGTCGGCGATGACCTCGACGAGCGGCTTGGCCCCTTCCACGTCGGTGCCGCCGAGCTTCTGCCCCTTGAACTTGGGGTCTTCGTTGCGGTTGATTTGCGCGAAGTAGGCGGCCAGGTGGTAATACTGGTCCTGCGTCCAGCGCTCGAAGGGGTGGTCGTGGCACTTGTTGCAGTTGAAGCGCACGGCCAGGAACAGCTGCGTCGTGTTCTCCATCGCGGCGTCGGGCGTCCGCAGCACCTTGTAATAGGCGGCCGCCGGGTTCTCCAGCGTCGAGCCCGACGCGGTCAGGATGTCGTAAACGAACTTGTCGTAGGGCTTATTGTCGGCAATGGCCTGGCGGACGTACTTGCGCAGCGCCACCGCCCCGCCCTCGCCCAGGAACTTGCGGTTGACTTGCAAGAGGTCGGCCCACTTGTTCGTCACGTGCTCGACGTAGTCGTTGCTGCCCACGAGCTTGTCGATCAATTCGTCGCGCTTCACCCGGGTGGGGCGAGTGTCGGCGAGGAATGCCTTCACCGCCTCGGGCGTCGGCGGCAGGCCGGTCAGGTCGAGGGTGACGCGGCGGAGGAACTCCTCGTCGGAGCACAGGTCGCTCGGCAGCACGCGGATCGCTTTCAGCTTCTCGTAAACCAACTCGTCGATGTAGTTGTTGGCCGGGACGTCTTTCCAGGCGAAGCCGCTGCGGTCGCCCATGATAATGAGGGTGCTGGCGGAGTAGGCCCCCTCGTAGCGGGCGAGCATGGTCGTCTCGCCGCGGCGCACAGCGGTGACGAGTCCCTGCTTATCGACCGTCGCCACCTCGTTGTTGCTGCTCTCGACGAAGGCCTCGGCCGACACGTCGCGCTTGCTGCCGTCGGCGTAGGTGGCGACGACGGCCAGCTGCTGCTTCATGCCCGGCAGCGGCACGACGGCCGAGCGCGGCACGACCTCGATGGCGGTGACGCGCGGCACCTTGAGATCGAGCTTGACGCCGGTAGCGATCCACGCCTTGATGATCTCGTAGTAGGGGTCGCCGGGCTTGAAGAGCATGCCGCCGACGTGCGGCGCCTCGCCGGCCGGCTTCAGCAGCATCAGGCTGCGCTCCGGGGCGGCGCGGTTGAAGCGCCGCCCTTCCAGCTCGTCGGTCAGCGCCTGGTGGTCGAACTCCGGGTCGTAGCCGCGCAGCGACAGTTTGAAGCCGTTCTTGCCCTTGGCGGCGCCGTGGCAGGTGCCGGCGTTACAGCCGGCCTTCGACATGATCGGCATCACGTCGCGCACGAAATTGACCTGCGGCGGCTCCTTCTGCCCGCTCACCTTGAGCGGCACCGTCACCGACTGCCCATCGACGGCACACTTCAGTTCACCGGCGCCGTCGGCGACCGGCCGCACCTGGCCCGCCGGCGTCAGGCGCACAAGGTTCGCCGGACTGGCGACGGTCGCCATGCGCGTCACGTCGATGCGGTCGCCGTTGTCGAGCTGCCCGACGAGGAGCAGCTGAACGTAGTCGAAGGGCCCCTTGAGTGCGACGGCGGCCGGCTGCGCTTCGACCTTGACGACCTTCGTGCCCGGGGGCAATTTCTCCTGGGCACGGGCGCCTGCCGTCGTGATCGCGGCCAAGGCGACGGCCATACAACAACCGATGATCGTGCGGTTTATCATGTGTTATTCCCTGCATATTTAGAACGCGCCGCCCCGAGGGCGGCGGCTAAACGAACTAGTTCGCCGCCGTCGTCGTTTTCAGACCCGGCACCGGGATGAACTCCTTGACGAGCTTGCCCGTCGTCGGGTCGTTGAGGCGTACGACGCCGTCGAAGCCGGCCGAGGCGACCGCCTTGGCGTCGGGGCTGAAGGCCACGGCGAACACGCCGCCCTTCTGCCCGTCGAACTTCGAGACGCGCTTGCCGGTGTCCACTTCGTAGACGCGCACCTCGCCGCTGCCGTTCAAGCGGCTCGCGGCGGCGAAGAGCTTGCCGTCCGCGCTGAACGCCACCGATTCGACGACGCCGGGCATGGCCTCGTACTCGCGGACCTTGTTGGCGTCGTCGCCGATGACGCGCTTCGTCTCACGGTGCATCTTGTACAGCTTCGGCGCCCCGTCGGAGCCGCCCAAGAGCAGTTCGTCGTACACCTTCTCCTTGACCTCGCCGACCGAGAGGTCTTTCGGCTTCATCATCCGCTTCTCCTTGAACGGCCGCCGCGCCACCGTGATGATGCCGCCCTTGAGCACGCCCGGCGTGATGCTGGTCACGTTATCGATGAAGCGCTGCGTCGGCACGTGCGTGAGCTTCACGGTCATGTCGCGGCTGACCGAGACGAGGTGTTCCGAGTCGGCGGAGAAGGCCGTGCCGAGCACCCAGTCGTTGTGGGCCCCCTGGTAAAGGACCTGCTCGCCCTTGACCACTTCGATGGCCCGCACCGTGTTGTCGGCGCAGCCGAAGGCCACCTTGGTGCCGTCGTGCGACCAGCTCACGCCGTAAAGGGTGTCGAAGGTGACCGAGTGCGACATCTTGAGCTTCTTATTCTCCACGTCCCAGATCTGCACCTCGCCGAACAGGGCCGGCGAGCCGCCCGCCACGGCCAGGTACTTGCCGTCCGGGCTGAAGGCGATCGATTGCACGCGCTCGGCTAGACCGACGAGGCGGCCAACCAGGCCGGAGCCGTCTGCCTTGTGCAGCAGCACCTCGTGGCGGCCGGCGACGGCGAGGACCTTGCCGTCGGGCGAGTAGGCCAGCGAGGCGATGACCGGCGGCAGCAGGTACGTCGGCGGGTGCTCCATGTCGATGACGACGCGGTCGGACACCGGCGTGTCGTCCCTGGCCCCCTGGGCGATCCACTTCTTGATGAGGGCCACGTCGCGGTCGGGCAGCGGCGGCTGGTTCCGCGGCATGAGAGGCTTCTTGCCGTCGTGCGGCGTGACCTGCGAAACCAGGTTGCTGACGTCGGGTTGGCCGGGGACGACGCCGGGCTTTTCGCTCTCGCCCTTCTTGAGCAACTCGGCGCGGGCGGTCATGACGAACCCGCCGGAGGGCTTGGCCGGCTGGTGGCAGCCGTTGCAGTGCTGCTGGAAGATGGGCCGCACGTCCTTGTAGAAGCTGACCTCAGCGGGGAGGGCGTCTTTCTCGGCGGGCTTGTCGGCGGCCTGCAGGGCGGGCAGGGCGAACGTCAGCAACAGACTGGCGAGGGCCAGGGGTTGAGCCGCGGTCATCGGGAGGGCCTCACGGGTGGTCGGCGAACGCTTGCCGCCCCAGGTGATACCAACCCGGAGCGCAAGCGAGAAACAAAGGCGGGCACGGCGGCAGCGGTAGGCATCAGCGGCAGCGGCTGATGGGATTGATGATTGCACAGCCGGGGGTGAGTTGCAAGAAGATTCTTCAGCCGCTTGCGACAGGAGGGTTAGAGCGGAAGCGGACGTGCAGATCCATGATGACTTACCCTCGCACCCGGAACTCGATCTGCAGCGCGCCGTCGTCGCGGCACTGCACCCCCTCGGCCCCGTTGCGGCGCGCCTAGGCCAGGATCGCCTCGCGCTAGGCGTGGGCCAGCAGCAGCCACGGGCGGAACACCGGATAACTAGAAGGCCGCGCGAACTCGAAGTGGCCGAGGAGGTGGTCTGCTCAACCGGTCCGACCTGGCGCATCCTGAGACCGGCCCGTAGCGACAAGGAACAGGGCCGTCCCGGCCGGGCGCGCGGTCAGATGACGCGCAGGACCAGGAGGGAACCCTCGCCCATGCCGTTGTAGACCGGGCGCGGCAATTCCGGGTGCTTTTCGGCCATGTCCGCGGCAACCTGCCCGGGATCGGTTCGCAACCCAGTGCGGCGAAGTCAACATCGGCAAGCTGATGAACAGACTGAACCCGACGGGGGCGCTGGGCTTGCGAGGAGCAGCGCGTGTCAGGACGAGTGGACGATTGACCCAGTCTTGGCATAGTCCACTGGGCCAATCGGGTTCGCGATCGTAACTCCTCTTCGCCAAAGAGGTTAGAAAAACCGACTTCAATCGAGCGGAGAGGGCGGGATTCGAACCCGCGGTGAGGTTTGACCCCCACACGGCATTTCCAGTGCCGCACCTTCGGCCTCTCGGTCACCTCTCCGAAGATCGTAAGCCCTTGTTTTTCCTTGGTTTGCGTCATGTCCTTTCTGTTAACCGCCACCGCACAATACGTTCTGTTAACTTTTCTGTTAACCGCTTGCACCCTGGGAGGTACGGCAGACTGTTAACCGCCCGGCTCATTCTAGGCCACGGCAGGCGGTGGCGGCAATCAGGCGCTCACGGGAAACTCGGCCGTGCGAACCCGGCCGTAGGGCGGCGAGACCAACGCCCGCGAGGGCCGCGACGTGCAGCAAGCCTCCTCCCGCCCGTCGTTCGCCTTCCCCGAGGGCTGGGCAAGTCAATTCTCGCACATCGGGTGCCTTGCTCAGCTTCGTCTCCCCGAAGCGACGGCCAGCCGAGCCGTAGAACAGGACGCGCGCGTCCTGGACTGTCGATCCGGTGGTTGCGGGTTCGAGTCCCGTCGCCCTCGCTAAACAGAAGTAGCCGTAAGTCAAGGACTTACGGCTACGGTTGTTTTAAGACTACGGCAGGTGCCAACAGGATGTGGGGGCAATTTGGGGGCAAAACACGGGTGGCGTTGGGGGCACGTTGATGTGCGGAAAGTCATTCGGGCGGGTGCTGGCCAGCGAAAACCTGCGGGCGTAAACTGAAGAGCAGTAAACACGACCTGGGCGCGACGATCGTCGCCGGTCGCCCCAGTCACCGAAGCGCCCCCGGTCGTCGCATGGCGGTCGGGGGTTTTTTCGTCGGTATCGGCGGCCGGTGGGGGCATTTGCGGGCACGGGCCGGCGGGCGGCGGACATGTTGTCCACGCTTCCGTGGACTAGCGCCCTCTTCCCGGTGTCTGGGACCGCAGCACCTCACGGATCAGATGGGCTCCTGCGGTGATACCCATCATGGCCATGCTCACCACGGCAACCGTCTGGAACACGACGGCCATTTTCTCCTGCCTCGTACGCTTGGCCATGTCCTGGGCCTGGGTGGCGACTTGCATGAGACCGGGGGGAGACTGAACATTCATCGGGTGCATCGCTTGCTCAACCGTTGCGTGAAGCGTGGGGCAGAATAGATGAGTCGGAGTGGCTTGGCAAGCGCCAACACTCGGCGAGAGTGTGGCGCTTTTCGTACTGAGTTGCCGCTTGGGCCGAAGGAGAAACGACGAGATTGACGTGAAGTTGGAGTTCGGCAGGAGGACGAGCCATCCGGCAAGCCCCGCCAGGCCCTCAATGCGGCTTGAGTGCCAATGCTTCACGGCTTGGCTGCTGGATTCGCCGGAGAGGGCTTCGGCGTCAGAATCGCTCGCCAGCGGACCGCTTCGGCCTTGTCGCCGGCAGCTTCGGCCCGGTCGAGGAGTTGCTTGGCGAGGCCCGGTTTGTTGGCGTCGCTGGCGCTCTCGTACTCCTGCCGCAACCAGTGCAGCCGGTCGGTGGCGACGCGGCCGGGGAAGGGAAAGTCGGGATCGGGAGCGGGTTTCGCGGCGAGCTCCTGCCGCTTCTTTTCCCAGGTCGCTTCGTACCATTTGACGAATGCCCCTTCATCGTCGAGTTGGCCTCGAACCGTGACCTGGGCCCAGAGTTCGAGGAGGTCAGGTGGAATATTCAAGCGATCCGGCGGCGGCAAGCGGTGCAAGGCGATTTCAGAACCGTTGTCGTTGGAACCAACCCAGCCCCCCCCCACCCAACCGAGCTTTGCCTGGTAGAGGCCCGGCCCGTACCCGATTAAGGCATTCTTCTCGGTCCTGGAGTCGAGGAATTGAAGGGGCCACCCGCTCTCGGGATGATAAACCGGCACGAAGCGACCATCCGGCGCGAAGCGCGTGATCTCGGGATGATACTTCTGCCCCTTGGGTGGTTGCAGTCGCCGCCAGGTGCGCGTGTCGAAAACTTGCCCTGAATCAAGGAGAACTCGATCTCCCAGGAAACGCGCCGCCGAACCGGGTAACTCCGCGATCGGGGTCGCTGTCCCAGCTCGGAAAACGCCGGTGGTCCCATTTATCTGGCTCATCGTGAAGAGATCGTTGGCGATCAACTCAAAGTAAGCAGGCTCCAGGGCTCCCCATTTGAGCGGTCCCGTAGTTGACAAGACCTGCCATGCCTTTGTATCCCACACATGGACGTAGTACGCGTTGGGAAGCTGACCGTCTTCGGAGATGGTCGCCGCGGTGTGTCCGCTTGGACTGACGAGTGGTACACGCTGCGAAATGCCATATTTCTTGTCGTGCTTGAGTTTGGCAATGAGCCGTCCATTTTCGGCCGAGAACACGTGAAGCAATGTCTCCGGGCCAGAGCGGTCTAGAGTTTCAAGCCATCGGCCATCGCCGAAGAACAAAAAATCAAGCATGTGAGGTTCTGGCGTCTCCAGCCGTGCAATAAGCCGTCCTGTTCTCGCGTCCCACAGTTCGGCCGGGCCAAAATACTGCCAATCCCCCGGACGATTCTTGCCTTCATTCCAAACTTTCCCTTTGGTCAAGAGCCTGTCGTTGGACAGCTTGGTCACACTTTCGCCCACCGACGCGGATTCCAGGAAAGGAACAGAAATGCCGTCGCGAAAAAACCGGAGGCGTTCCGGTCGCGGCGCGGTTTCCGCGCGAAATGCGCCATCCTTCGTCTCCCACAACCGGACCACGCCGTCGAGGGAATCCGTGAAGGCAGTGGCTCCATCCGGGCTCAAACCCGCATCGATCAGTTTCTCGTCGGCACGGCGGAGAAGAGCAATCTGCCGGCCCGAATATGGATCCCAGAGGCGAGCTGTCATGTCGGCACCGCGTGTCAGGAGTCGATCCCCCTTCGAGTTAAGGGACGAGTATCGGACCAGGGCACCGTCGTGAGTGATCGGCGGCAGGAGCGGGGCGTAGCTCTGGCCCGTGGCAAGGACGGCGGCCGTGACGAACTGGCCGAGGTCTTGAGTTGATGAAATATGCGCGAATTCGCCTGCTAGCGTCATCGTTTCAAGCTTCTTGATGTGCTCGAGCCCCTCGGCTATCTCCTTCCGAGTTCGACAAAGCCGAAGCAGCCCGATCCGGTGATCCTGCCTCAACTCCGTCAGGTCGATATCGACCTTCAGACTCAGCGCGGCTTGTTCCGCGACGATGAGCTGTTCGTTGCCATTCGCCATCGCCCCCCGGTATTTGCCTTCGCTGCCGGCCGCCATCTTCTGATTCTCAATCGCCATCACCAAATTCTCATAGGCTTCCTTCCGTTTCTCCTCCGCCGCCGCCTCTGCCCGGCTCGCCTTCACGGCCAGCCAGCTGCTCACGGCGGCCGCCGCGATCAGCAACCCCGCGAAAGCTGCCGCGGTCGAGAGCGCGACCCGGTGCTTGCGCGCGAATTTCCGCAGCCGGTAGCCCGCCGTCGGCGGCCGCGCTTCGACCACCTCGTCGGCCAGATAACGTTCCACGTCCCGCGCCAGCCCGCTCGCCGTGTCGTAGCGGCGCGACCGGTCCTTCTCCAGGCACTTCATCACGATCCAGTCCAGCTCGCCGCGCACCAGCTTCGTCAGCTTCACCGGCTCCAGCTGGCGCTGCGCCGCCAGGCTCGGCAACGACCCGCTGCCACTCAGGCGGGCGCTCGGCCGTTGCGGCTCTTCCTCCTTGATGAGCCGCAGCATCTCATGCCACGCCGCCTCGTTGAAGCGCTGCTTCTCCAGCGGCGTCGTCCCGGTCAGCAGTTCGTACAGGATCACGCCCAGTGCGTAGATGTCCGTCCGCGTGTCCACGTCGAGATTGTTGAACTCGGCCTGCTCCGGACTCATGTACAGGGGCGTGCCCATCATGACACCATGCGCCGTGTGCAGCGTGTGCTCGGTCAGCGGCTGGTGCATCGCCTTGGCCAGCCCGAAGTCGATCACCTTGGGCACCGGCACCCCATCGTACAGGCACACCAGAATGTTGCTCGGCTTGAGGTCGCGGTGAATGATGCCCTTCTGATGAGCGTGCTGCACCGCCTGGCAAATCGGCACGAACAGGGCGAGGCGCTGGGCGACGCTCAGGCGGGCGTCATCACAGTAGCGGTTGAAGGGAACGCCCTTGACGTACTCCATGACGAAGAACGGCCGGCCGCCCTCGGTGGTGCCGCCGTCGAGCACCTTGGCGATGTTGGGGTGGTCCATCACGGCCAGGGCCTGCCGCTCCGCCTCGAAACGCGACAGGACGGTCTTCGAGTCCATGCCTGCCTTGACAAGCTTCAAGGCGACCTTGCGGCGGACCGGCTGCGTCTGTTCGGCGACCCAGACCGTGCCCATGCCGCCTTCGCCAACCTGTTCGAGGAGCTTGTACCGGCCGGCGATGACGGTCCCCGCCTGTTCTCCGGTCGGGCCGTAGGCGGCGGTCTCCTCCCCGGCCGGCCGGGCCGGGCCGTCCAGGAAGCTGCCGGCCCTGGGGTGGGCCTCCAGCAACCGCTCCACCCGGCGGCGCAAATCCGCGTCGTCCTTGCAGGCGGCGGCCAGAAAGGCGGCGCGCTCCTCGGGCGTGCCCTTCTCCAGGGCGGCCAGAAAGATGTCTTCGACTTCAGTGGGACCGCTCATGATGTTGCTCCTCGAAACCTGGGTGTCACCTCACAGTGCGAGGATTCGCCTCGAAACCCCTCATGCGTTCCGCGTTTTTCCGTGCCTTGGCCTTTCGTCGGGGCAGAGGCTAGGGGGAAGGCGACGAGTCCTCCGCGCCGCTCAACTCGGCGTAGAGCCAGGTGCGGGCGTAGGTCCAGTAGCGCTCGGCGGTGGCCAGCGCGATGCCGAGGACCTCGGCGGCTTCGGGCACCGTCAGGCCAGCGAAGAAGCGCAGTTTCACCAACTCAGCTCGGGCCGGGGATTCCCTGGCCAATCGGGTGAGGGCCTCGTCCAGGGCAAGGAGGTCTACCGAGGGAGCATGTGCCGCTACCAGGTTGAGGTCGGCGTCAATCCGTCGCAGGCGCCCGCCATGCCTGGGTCCCTGCTTTCGCCGGGCAGTTTCGACGAGGATACGGCGCATGGCCTCGGCCGCGGCGGCGAAGAAGTGATTCCGCCCGTTCCAATGCCGTTCGTCCCGCTGGCCGACCAGTCGCAGGTAGGCTTCGTGAACCAGGGCGGTGGGTTCCAGCGTCTGCCCTGGCTTCTCCTGGGCGAGGCGCTGGGCAGCCAGTCGGCGCAATTCCTCGTAGACGAGCGGCAGTAGCTGAGCGGACGCATGCGGGTCGCCAGCTTCAATGGCGTTCAAGAGCTGGGTAGCTTCGCTCATGCGGATTAGTGTACCTGACGCCGCCACCACTGTCACGGAACGAACTTCCGTGTTCCTCCTTGCAGAGACGCCATGCATAGATCCTCCGCAACGTCACCGCAACATCAGGCAAATCTCTTTACCA
>Ga0116223_10000917_pt1 | contig 32706 bp, 27 predicted proteins | sample Sb_taG_3_FD_90092 | JGI IMG/M metagenome (GOLD analysis project Ga0116223, IMG submission 90092) | Peat soil microbial communities from Weissenstadt, Germany - Sb_50d_a_PC metaG | ecosystem: Environmental > Terrestrial > Soil > Wetlands > Peat | place: Germany: Weissenstadt | collected 2010-09-21 | reverse complement strand
TTGGCGACGACTATGACCCCGACGCTTTCTCCATCGAGGACGTCAACCACATGCTCACGCCTTTGCGTCGTCGCCGGGACAAAGCCTCACGCGGTTAGTCGCCAGCACGGTAAACAAATACAACGCACCTAATGGGCCTCTACTAACGGCACCTGGCCCTGGCTTCGGCGCGAGTTCGTGAACATCAACCGTCTCGGGCTGCCGGCCATCAAACTCTGGTCCTACGACCACCTCTGCCTGTTCGGATGGCCGCTTCCGACTGCCCACAACCGACGATCGCTCCTTCATTTGCTGAACGGTTATGGATACTTTTTCCGCTTGGCAGGCGGATGGTCAGTCAGACGATTTCCACAGACCATTCGCGACTCGTTTTGCGGAGCATTGGGATTAGGAGAACGCCGCAAATCCCAAAGAGCACCGCAGCCAATTGAAGCTCGTGACGCATTCCGATTACATCGGCCAGCCATGCGGCCGCCAACGCCGCGAACGGCGCCACACCGGTGAAGGCCAGTGAATAGAGACTCATCACCCGGCCCCGGAGGGCGTCCGGGACACTCTCCTGAACTATGGTCGAAGCCACCCCGAGTGTGCTGGAGATGCCGAACGAGAGGATGGCCACAGCCGTAACAGACAGCGGCAAATAGCGAGACTGGGCCAGCCCGCAAAGAGCGAGGGCGATCACGACGAGCGCAGTCGTGATCCATGCGATGCGGAACCTCCGGGGGAGGGCGAGGAGAAACATGGCCCCCAGGAACGCGCCCGTACCTGAAGCGGCCATCATGATGCCGAGGCCGCCCGGACCGACTTGCAGTACGTGCTTGGCGTAGAACGGCATCAGCGTCGCCGCATTCGGGAAAACGAGCATCGTCGTCATGGCCGTGAGCCCAAGCAACGCCACGATGTGCGGGTGTTCGCGGACGTACCGCACCCCTTCCGCCATGGAGAGACGCGTGTGGCCTGTCCTGCCAGCCGCCGCTGCGGGCCGTATCAGCAGCAGGCTGCCGATTACTGCGAGGAAGCTGGCGCCGTTTGCGTAGAAGGCGGCCGCCGTTCCCCATCGGGCCACAAGCCACGACGCGATTGCCGGGCCGATAATGCGGGAACCGTGGAATGTCGCCTGATTTAGCGCGATCGCTTGGCGCAGGTCCTCCCTCTCCACGAGTTGCGGATAGAAAGCCTGGTACGCCGGCAAATCGTAAGCCGTGGCGACTCCGAGCAGGAGCGCAACCAACCAGACCTCCCAAAGCCGCAGATGACTTGCCTGAATCAGCACGCCCAGCACGATAGCGAGCACGGCTAGCACTGTTTGAGTAAAGAGCAGGATGCGGCGCCGGTCCATTCGGTCCGCAGCGACCCCGCCGAAAGGCGTTAGAAATAATATAGGGATCGACGCCGCCAAATTCACGGACGCTAGCGCGAATGCCGACGAGGCCAGAGTGGCGACAACCCAACCTTGGGCGAACTGCTGCATCCAGGTCCCGGTCTGTGAAATCGCCTGTCCGCTCCAGAAGAGAGCGAACTCGCGGTTCCGTAGCGCGCCGAGGCCGATACTTGATCCTCCCGTTTTCGGTCTCTCGGCCGCAACAACTCTGGAATCACTTGCCTCCATCATTGCTTATGCTCCTGCATGTTGTGCGCTGCGACTAGCCAGACGCTCTGCGATTTCGTCACGATAAAGGTGTCGACCTGCGCAAATGGTGGGATGCGTTCTCCATCAACGAGCGAAATACCTTCTGAGAATTGCCAGGTCAGGTGCACCACCGCAACATCTGGCCGCAGGAATCGAATGCGATCTACGGTCACTGCGGGCCTAATCGTATTCTTAGCGACCACTTCGAAGGTGTCTTCCCAGAGTTTTTCATTTTCATTTCGTGCAGACGGCAGATGTAGTTCGCCGAAGCGATCGACGACTGCGACATCCGGAGTTTCAAGCGCTGCCAGCCGTTTGTAGTCACGGCTCTCAAATGCATCCACCCACTGGGATATCAAGGTACGAACTTCGCCTTCGCTTCTGGTCAAAGCCCGTTGCACATGGTTCGCGAAAACAGCAGATGCCAATACCAAACCGGAGATTCCAAGCAAGGAGAGCTTGTAACCGATCGACCCGCCGGGTTTACGCCTAATCGTGGAGCTGCGAAACATCCCACCCACCTCCTAACGCTTCGATCAATTGAACGCTTGCTGTAATCTGCTGTTGCCGGAATGTCAAAGCGGCTTGCTGAGCATTCAGCAGCGCTGTTTGCGCGGTGATCACGTTCAGGTAAGGGTCGATACCGGAACGGTATCGAACATCGGCTTCTTCCAGCGTTCTTCTTGCCGACTCGACGGCCGCGTCCTGCTCCTGGATCACTTGAGACAAGATCCGAACGGCTGCGAGATTGTCCTCCACCTGCTGGAATGCGACGAGCACGGTCTGCCGATAATTGGCGACGGTCGCGTCGTACGCCGCTTGATACTGCTGAACCGCCGCGCGACGCGACCCACCGTCGAAAATGGTCTCGGTGAGACTGGCGCCGAGTGACCAAACGCGGCTCGGCCAATTGAACCAATCTGCAGCCGAAGTACTTTGGAATCCGCCGCTCGCGGTCAGCAGGAGTGAAGGAAAGAACGCCTTCTTGCCCACGCCGATCTGAGCGTTGGCCTGCATGACCGCACGCTCCTCGGCGGCGATGTCCGGGCGCCGTTCCAGCAGATCGGATGGAACGCCAACCGGGATCGGAGGCGGACTCAACTCGATCACATGCGCGGCCAATTCGAAACCTGACGAGGGCTGCCCTGTCAGTACGGCGATCGCGTGCTCATACTGGGCACGAAGCACGCCGGCATTTGCCGCCTGAGCTTGCGTGGTTTTGAGCTGGGTCTCGGCTTGCGCGACCGATTCGTCCGAATCGAGTCCGGCAGCGTAACGCGCACGCGCCACATCGAGTGCATCCTGGTACGAGGTGACCGTGGTATTGAGGATTTGCAGTAGATCGTCTTGCGCTCTCAGCAAGAAGTAATCGTTCGCCAGCTGTGCCTGGGCCGCTAGGCGTACACTTTCTAGGTCGGCAACACTTACCTGGACACCATAGCTACCGGCCTTGACTCCGGCTCTGACACGGCCAAATACGTCGGGCTCCCAGGAAGCGTCAATCGCCGCCGAATACGTGTTGGACGTCCGGGCATTAGGGACAGCCGGAATGCGTGACCTCGTAAAGGAGGGACCTGCCGACACAGTGGGAAACAATTGCGAGCGCGTCTGTCGCAGGATGGCGCGCGCCGCCTCAACGTTGGCCACCGCGGCCACGACGTTTTGGTTGGATACGTTGAGCGCCTCTTCCAACCGATTCAGTTCCGGATCGTTGAAGCGCTCCCACCACTTTCCCTTGCTGAGCTGATCACCGGGTTCGCTCGGTTTCCAATTCCCCAGTTCTTTAAAAGTGGGCGGCGCTGGCACGCTCGGCCGGTCCTTGCCCTTCGCGGCGTCCTTCGCGATTGCGAACGAGCAGAGTCCAATAACCACTAGAACGATGCTTGTGAGGCGATGCATATTAACCTCCGATGTAGACATCCACCAGTTGGCCGGGGTACAAATTTGCGCCCTTGGCCGGCTTGACCCTGAAAATGATCGGGAGGACCCGGACATCCACGCGTTCCTGCCGCTGATTGGAAAGCTCGATCTTCGGAGAAACGATCGGCTGGGTCCTCACGTACTCCAGGTCAATCTTCGCGTTTGACCCCCGAACCGTCATTTGCGCCGTCATCTTCCCAGGCGCAGGGAGGCGCGGGACCAGGATCTCGTCTACGTAGGCGCGGACGTTTAGCTCGGTCTCGGAACTACCCAGGACGATGACGGGGGCCATGGCCTGCGTGTAGCTGTCGTATGCTCCCTGCGCGGAAACATAACTGCCTACGGTCGGATTGATAGCCAACACCCTTCCGTCCTTCGGCGCCCGAATGCTGTACTTGGCAAGTAGCGCGCCGGCGGATGAGAATGCCTTCTGTGCGGCCTCATACTGGCGCTCCTGATTATGGATGTCGTACGTCCACGCACCCGCCTTCGTCAGGTCGCGTTGTCTCTCCGCCACTTCCAGGTTTGCTCTCGCGGTGGCAACGGCATTTGCAGCACTATCCAGCGCATCTTTGCCGATCGCCCTCGGATTCAGGTCGAATGCCGCCTTTTGTTTTGCATAGGAATCCTGCGCCGTTTTTAGTGCGGCCTGCGCGGCCACGACCTGAGATTCAGACACATCGAGGTTTTCTTTCCGAGGTTGCGCGCGCAAGCCGTCCAGCACACTCAGCGAGGCGAGCGCTTGGGACTGCAGTTGTTCCACGGTGGCCCTCTGAATCGAATCATCGATCTGAAGAAGCAGGGTGCCTTTTTGGACCTTCTGGCCTTCCTTCACCAGGATCTGAGCCACCGTTCCGGACACCTCGGGATAGACGTTGATGTTCTGACCGCTGGCCTGAGTGCTTTCGAGAATGCCGGTGGCATAGATGCCATCCTTGTACGGATTTGCCGCTGGATTAAAAGCCGGCGGCAATGCTTCCGGAGTGCGGGCGCCGACGTAAGCAACCACCCGCCACCGATCAGCCCTGCAACAGATAAGATGAACACCACTTTTCTCATGACACTTCTCCGTTCTCCACCGATACGAGGTGGCCGTCCTCCATCTTCAAAATGCGTGTCGCTAAATCGTAAATTCTGCTGTCGTGCGTGACGACGATCACGCACCGCTTCTCATTCAAGATCTCGTTCTTCACAAAGGTCACGATGCTGTGCCCGGTATCGCCATCGAGGGATGCCGTCGGCTCGTCCATCACAAGAATTTCTGGCTGGGCGGCCATAGCGCGCGCGATCGCGACGCGTTGCTGTTCGCCTCCGCTTAATTTCACAGGGGGCAAGTCGGCCCGTTTCGTGAGCCCCACTATTTCCAGGTATTCATGGGCTTTGTAAATCGCCTGGTCCCACGGCTCCCTCTTCAGAATGAGAGGAATGGCGACGTTCTCCGCGGTCGTTAGCCGCGGGAATAGGTGGAAATCCTGAAACACAAAGCCGATCTTGTGCAGCCGCAACTCGGCGAGCCGGTCAGGCGTCAGCGACCATATATCGTTGCCGTCGACCGAAACCGTGCCTGCATCTGGCCGCAGGACGCCCGAAAGAACGCTCAGTAATGTTGTCTTTCCGCTCCCGGATGGCCCGACAATGTACAGCATCTCGCCAAAACGCGCCTCAAGGCTTACGCTGCGCAACGCAACCGTTTTCGCGTCTCCCACGCCAAACCATTTCCCGAGCTCTGTCGCTTGAATGGCTATCGCAGTCATATCAACCTCTGAATACCTGGAACGGCTCGACGTTGAGCACGCGGCGCACGCCGAAGTAGCTTGAAACGGCGGCGATGATCACGACCATGAACAAGCCCAAGCCGAGATTTACGAAGCTAATCTCGGAAGCGAACGAGGGTAGGCGCGTTTTTGCCACCGTGATCATCAAAGAGCACAGCCCGACACCCAAGCCATAACCGATGAGCGACGTGAATCCGGCTTGCGACAGGATCATCAAGACCAACTCACGGTTATTCGCTCCAATGGCCTTGAGAGCCGCGAATTTATCGATGTTCTCCAAAACGAACGTGTAGAAGGTCTGGCCGGAGATGGAGAGTCCGACGATGAAACTCATGACGGCGACGATCATGATGTTGATTCCCATTCCGGTCTCCCACATGTAGAAGTTCGAGGTTCGGCCAATGAACTCATCCTTGCTCAGCGCCAGGTACCCCATCGCCTTAACCTGCGCTTTGATTTCCGCAACGTCGCCCGCGCTCTTGGGCTGCACCAAAACGTAGGAAATGGTGAAGCGCGGATTCGGGAGGTATTGCAGAGCGCGGTTATAAGTGGTGTATAGCGTCGGAGTTCCGAACAGTCCGCCACTCGCTACGTCGGCAATGCCGACGATTACGCCACGGTGATCGTTCACCTCGAACTCTGTTCCAACGCGAGGACTGCCGAGCTTCGGGTAATCCCCATCCTTCACCACGACGAAGGCATTTTCACCGTACAGGTCCTCGATCTTCCCTTGAAGGAGCTTTGGCCTGCCGTACAGGCTGGTGTCATCGAGACCAACGATGGTGGCGGGCTGGTATGTTCCGTCGTCGAGCTTGACCAGAGAATTGCCGGAGTACACGGGCACGGCGTAACTGACGCCTCGCATACTGCGCGCCGCGTCGAGCACGTTATCCGGCATGCCGATCGCGGCGGAGGCGCTCTGCACCGCCGGGTCCATGATCCACACCGGCGCCGCGATGTTGTACACGGTGGCCGAAGCACGCTTCATCATGCCGATGAATGTGGACGTCACTTGCAGCATCAGAAACACCGCAAAGGTAATGCCCACGAGCAACGCGGTGAACTTCGCCTTGTCGTTCACCAGCAGCTTGTACGCGAGTTTGAGAATTCCTTTCACGGCACCCTCTCTGTTCTTTGTCCTGCTGCGGAGAACAATACACCTGGAGTGCCACGCCCATCGGGGTCTGTATCTTTTTAAAAATGAAACGAGTTTACGATTGCGCGACGGACGCCGGGGATCATGATTGCCAGAATCCTGGCGGCCTGGCACCAGGAGCCTGAACAGTCTGAACGGGTGCTACTTCTTATCGCGAACGGCTGTCCGCGAGAGTCGTATACCGAGCTTCTGCATCCGAAGTTGAAGCGTCGAGCGCTTCATTCCAAGCCGGGCAGCAGCTCCGTTTGTTCCCGAGATCACCCAGTTCGCCTCTTCCAACGCACGCAGGATCTGCGTGCGCTCCGTCTCGTTGAGTGTGTCTTGGAGGCTGTCCTTGCTGCGGGTATCCTGTTTTGGCGTCGTGTCCTCGTCCAACTCAGAAATCGCTACAGCGAGCACCGGCCCCCGAGACACGATAACCGCCCGCTCGATGACATTCTGAAGTTCCCGAATATTGCCGGGCCAGGAATACCGTACGAGAGCTTCCATCGCCTCGGAAGGAATCGTATCGATACTGCGGTTATTCCGGCGGCTGAATTCTTGAACGAAGTGCCGGACGAGGAGCGGAATATCCTCCTTGCGGTCGCGCAACGCCGGAACCCGGATGGGAAACACGTTCAACCTGTAGTACAGATCCGGCCGGAACTTCTGTTGGTCGGCCAGAGCCTTCAAATCGCGATTGGTTGCCGCGACCAACCGCGCGTCAGTCCGCAACGTGCGCGAGCTGCCGAGACGTTCGAATTCGCGCTCCTGAAGCACGCGAAGCAGCTTAGGTTGCAGCTCAAGCGGGATCTCGCCGATTTCGTCGAGGAAAATGGTCCCGCGATGCGCGAGTTCGAACCGCCCGATGCGCTGCGATATCGCGCCGGTGAAGGCGCCCTTCTCATGACCGAACAGTTCGCTTTCGAGCAAGCCCGTGGGAATCGCGGCGCAATTCAATTTCACGAACGCGTTGGCCTTGCGCGAACTGAGGTTGTGGATCGCGCGGGCGATTAACTCTTTGCCGGTTCCCGTTTCGCCATAGATCAGGACGGTCGAGTCCGCCGGCGCCACAGTCTCAACGTCAGCCAGTACACGCTTCAGGGCTTTGCTCTTGCCGACGATATCGTCGAAGTGAAGCTCGCTGCGGATCTCCGATTCGAGATACACGTTTTCCCGTGCTAATCGATCTTTGAGTTCGGAGATTTCACTGTAAGCGAGAGCGTTCTCCACCGCCAGGGCAATCTGGTTAGCGACCTGACCGAGGAAGCTCAAATCGTCATCGCCAAAAGCATCTTCTCGAATCGAACCGAGGCCCAGGACACCGAGTACGCGTTCATGACTGATGAGCGGCAGCATGCAGAGAGATTTTGTCCCTGCTCCGGCAATACTGGGCTCTCCAGCGATCTCGCTGGCCGCGAGTCTGGTGACCTTACCCGACTGAAATACGGCTTGCGCCCGGCGCATCGCAAAAGACGGTTGCGGATTGCGAGGAAGCGGAGATTCGCTGTCCGCCGCCCTCATGACCAGCTCGCCGGTTTGCGGGTCGGGGAGCCTCACGCCGACGACATTGCAATCCAGTACACGCCGAATGTTTGCCGATATTTCCTTGAGGAGATCCGGCAAAGCGAGCTTGGAGACAAGGCGATTGGTGATCTCCAACAAAAGCCGCAATCGCTCCTGCGTGCGCAGCAGAGCCTGGTAACTGCCGTCGCCATCTTGGGGCAACGACGCTGTTTCGGGAGCATTCGCTCCGGATGGCATAGAAGTCCTTTCTTGGCTTTATCTCAGCGTACCTCGCGCTGGAGCATCTGCCAACCGCCAACTTCCTGGCAGCCTGCTGGTTCGGATGCTGGCAGAACGGGGTTCCGCTCGCAACGAACCTGTTGGATTTCCGGAGGTTACCGATTGGTTCGGAGCTTGCATTTCAAAAAAAGCGGGAAAGGCAATGTTACGGATCACAGTTCAGGAAGAGAGCGCGGCATGGCGCCTGAACCTTTCAGGCAAGCTCACCGGCCCGTGGGTGACGGAAGCCGAGAAGGTTTGGCGCTCGGTGCTGCGCTCAGGGAACCAGATTGAAGTTGACCTGAACGAGCTCACCGGTGTCGATGCCGCTGGCCGGGCGCTGCTGTCTTCGATGCATGAAGCCGGAGCGAGCCTCCGCGCGACGGGTGTTGAAAACTGCGCGCTAGTTGCTGACATTGGGCAGGCAAGAAGAAAAAGAAAGAAACATACGTAAAGGAGAAAACTAAAATGAACACAGAAATCACGGTCCATCCCAGACTTCACCACCTCGGGCTCATTACCGCCAAGCTGGACGAAATGACGGAATGGTACAGAAAGGTGCTGGGAATGACGATCACTCAGCGCGCAAAAATCCCAATGGTCGCCCGCATGACCCATCAGGGGCCGCCGTTTTCCGGTTTTGCCTTCGTCAGCAACGATGAGATGGATCATCGCGTCGTTTTCTTCGAAATCGCGAAGGCCGAGATCGATCCGGACAAGCGCCGGCACACGGGATTGCAGCACGTCGCCTTCGAATGCACAACCATGGATGATCTCTTGGGGACGTATGTCCGGATCAAAAATCTGGGAATTTCGCTGATGTGGGCCGCCGATCACGGCGTGGCCTTCTCGCTCTATTACCAGGATCCCGACCATAACGTCGTCGAAATATTCTTCAACGTCTATGGCAGCCCTTTGACCGCTACCGAGTACATGAAATCAGCACGCCCGGGAATGCCCTCCCAGATCGACCCGGACAAACTGGTAGCCGCGCGGAAGGCGGGTGCCGAGCCCTGGGATTTGCACACGCGCGCGGTAGCCGGCGAGTTTGCACCCGCCGAGCCGTGGGACCCGCAGTCGCATTTTTGACGTCTCAGTCTTGAAACGAACAGGAGAAACTGAATGAATACGGAAATCACCGTCCATCCGAAGTTGCAACATTGCGGACTGACGACCGGCAACTTGGACGCCATGCTCGATTGGTACCGCAAGGTACTCGGGATCGTTGTCCATGCTCGCGTGAATGCGCCCGCCGACTCGCCGTTCAAGACCGTGGCCTTCGCAACCAACGACGAGGTAAACCATCGTCTCTCGTTCTTTGAGACACCCGGCCTCCCGAGCGATAGCGACCGGGATCGTCACGCAAGGGTGCAACACATCGCCTTCGAATACAAATCGCTCGACGATCTGCTGGGCACATATCTTCGGCTCAAAACGCTCGGCATTCCGCTCCTGTGGGCCGCCGACCAGTTCATTCAGACGGCAATGTATTATCACGATCCCGAAGGCAACATCGTGGAGCTGAACGTCAACAATTTTGACGACGACTGGGCCGTTACAGAGCAGTTGCAAAACTTGCCTGCGCGCCTGCACGTCAACATCGATCTTGACAAGGTGGTCGCGGCGCGCAAAGCGGGCGCATCGCCTTGGGAAGTGCACGAACGCGCCATCGGCGGAGAGTTCACTCCAGACGCTTCGTACGAGCTGCACACGACGCGTTGGTAGCCCGATGGAATCCAAAGCTATGAAGACGGCGCGCCTGGTGCTGGGGGTCGTGTTCTTCGGCTTCGGATTGAACGGACTCTTGAAGCTGTTCCCACTGCCTCCAGCACAGGGCGCGGCGGCCATGTTCATCGCGGGCTTGACGGCGACCCGCTATTTCTTCCCGCTCTTGTTCATTACCTACTTGTTCGCCGGCGCGACACTGTTGACGGGACGCTTCGTGCCCCTCGCTCTGACGGTTCTTGCGCCGATCATCGTGAACATCGCCGTGATGCACTTTTTCGTTCCCTCGTCCGGGATGGAAGTTTTTCTGGCGGCACTCGTGGCGGCGCTTGAGATCTTGCTCGCCTGGTCCTGGCGCGACGCATTCCGCCCGCTGTTGCACGCGCGTTGAGGTTAGAAAGAATGATTGCAAGTATGCCCTATGCCGAGCTCAAGCGCCGCGAGGTCAAAGGCCAGCGAATGGCCTACATCGACGAAGGCACGGGCGACGCGATTGTATTCCAACACGGTCAGCCGGCATCCTCCTACTTGTGGCGAAACGTGATGCCGCATATGGAAGGAATGGGACGCCTCGTCGCCTGCGACCTCATAGGCATGGGCGGGTCCGACAAGCTCGATCCGTCGCTTGGGCCCGACAGGTATAGCCTCGCCACTCACCGGAATTATCTCTTCGATTTGTGGGATCAGTTGGACCTCGGAAACCGAATTGTGCTGGTGCTGGACGATTGGGGCGCTGTGCTGGGGTTTGATTGGGCCAGACAAAACAGCCATCTCGTGCGAGGCATCGTTCACATGGAGGCGATCGCGGCGCCTCTAAACTGGCCGGATATCCCCGAGTACGGTCACCCTTTGTTCAAAGCCCTCCGTTCGCCAGAGGGGGAGCGAATGGTGCTGGACGAGAACATCTTTATCGAGAAGATTCTGCCCCAAGCCGTGATCCGCCAGCTCACGGACGAGGAGTTGAATCAATACCGCTCGCCATTTCGCAACACGGGCGAAGACCGCAGAGCGATGCTGGCATGGCCCCGCAGTCTCCCGATCAGCGGCGAGCCCGCCGAGGTCGCCGAGATTGTTGGCCGGAATTGTAATTGGTTAGCCCAGAGCAAAGTGCCCAAATTGTTCATCAACGGTGAGCCAGGCACGCTCGCCCGCGGCCGTTTGCGTGAGATCATCCGTCAGTGGCCTAACCAGATTGAAGTCACCGTCAAAGGCCGGAAGTTATTGCAGGAAGACAGCCCCGACGAGATCGGAACGGCAATCGTGGCCTTCGTTACGAGGGTGAGGGGGCTCCGAAAACGCGGAACCTGAGATGACTGGCCGGGTGGGACATGAAGCGCATGGTCCTGGCGTGTTTGAGTTCAGCGCCTGCATCCGACTCGGAAGTCTTGCCCGGCCCCTGGCAAGCTGCCACAGTTCTGGCAGCCTGAAGCTGGCAGGCATCGCCACTGAATTGTTAACCGCCCTATTTTTCAATGCGATACGCGCCTGCTGTATTGGTTCTCTGCCTGCCCTCTCATCTGCGAGAAGGAGAACCAACATGCCGTACACGATTCTAAATGTCGAGAGTAGCCCGCTTGGCGAGCGTTCAGTCTCGCGCAAGTTGACTGCGAAGATACTCGCCGAATTGAGAGCGAAGCATCCGGGCAGCACCATTACTGATCGCGACCTTGCCGCGAATCCGCTTCCACACCTGAATGCCCTTACTGTCGGCGCGTTTTACACCCCTCCGGAGCAACGGAACGAGGCCCTTTCCGAGGCGATCAAGCTTTCCGACGAAGCCGTCGACGAGGTCTTTGCTGCCGACATCATCGTCATCGGCGCGCCGATGCACAACTTCAGCATTCCCTCGTCGTTAAAGGCGTGGATCGACCACATCGTTCGCACCGGACGCACGGTTCGCTACGGCCCTTCCGGACCTGTGGGATTAGTGCCTTCGAACAAGAAGGTCTTCATCGCATCGGCGCGCGGTGGATCTTATACCGATGACCCCATGAGGGCTTTCGACTATCAAGAAACGTACCTGAAGACCGTTTTGGGATTCATCGGGCTAACCGACATTTCCGTCGTTCGCGCCGAAGGCGTAGGGAGGAGTGCAAACGCGGAACAGAACGCCATGCGACTCGCCGAAGCCCAGGTGGCCACTGCCGTCGCCAAGGCTGCTTGAGACAGGGAGGTGTTGTTATGTCAATTCACTTTTCACCAGTGGCCTCCGCTCAGACGCGAGATAGCGGCGATGGCTTCTCCGTCAAGGCAATCGATCTTCACAAGTTTGGCGATGCGGCCACTCCTGTCATCGTTTTTGACGATTTCCGCGTAAGCGGCCGGCCGTTTCCGCCGCATCCGCACGCAGGCTTCTCGGCAGTCACTTATGTGTTCGAGGACTCGCAGGGAGGGCTCCGAAGCCGCGACTCGCTCGGCAACGACCTTGTCACCGGCCCGGGCGGAATCGTTTGGACGCAGGCAGGGAGCGGCGTTATGCACGAGGAGGTCCCGGCGGACGCGATTCGCGAACTGCACGGACTTCAGGTCTTTGTGAACCTGAGTTCCAAGAACAAGCTCGTGGCGCCTCGGTTGTTTCGGTTCGACAAAGGCGAGGTTCCGGACGATGCACCTTCAGACTGCTGATCTCGTACGGCCGGAGTTGGAGTGCCTTCTGGCCCTGTTGCATGATGTCTTCTTCCAACAAGTTTGTCCTGGTGAATGTCTGGCCGGCTCCGAGGAAGTTGATGGCCGTATCGGCCGCCCGCCCTTCGATTTCGTAAACCCGCAACAGCACGGAGGAATCGGCGTCGGACTTCTTGATCGCGCTGATCACCACATCTTCCTGATCGACCGAGCAGTATGACTGCACCGGCGGCAGCGACTTGCCGGTAATCGAATCCACCACGCTGACCGGCAGGAGCGGGTTGGTGAACGCCATGCCGGTGCGCCAGGCCTTTGCGGACTTCCAGTCTCCCGCGGCCGAAGATAGCGAGTAGTGGAATACGTATGTCCCAGCGGGAGGATAGTGCGGCGATCCCGCCTCCTCTCCGCGCACGACCTTTACCGAAGTGAACCGCGTTCCCCGCACCATTTCAGCGCGCACCAGGTTGCCGGCGAGCCGGATCTGCTGGTGGTCCGTGGCGATCGTCAGGCCCCACCCGGCGGCGCCGGCGTGGATCCAATCGTGAATGTGGCGCGAACTCTTCCAGTCTTCGGTGGGGATCTCGTCCTGCTGGTGCGTTCCCGTATTGGGCATCATGTTATCGGAACGGTTGGCGCCGAACGGCACGCCATATTCGAAGACCGGCGCCGCTTCGGCGACGGGGAATAGTTGTTCGAGGCGGAACATGTCGAAAAGGGTTACGCGGCCCGTGGCCCGGTCCACGGTGACGCGATAAAACTTGTTCTCGATGGTGTCGGCGCCCAGGGCGCGGCGCGGGTCGCGCAGATCCTTGTCCGAATCGAGTTGGATCTGCGCGGCGGCTGGCCGCGTCTCGGGCTGATCGGCGCTTACCAGGTAGTAGGTGCGATAGCCGAGCGAGGGCACGGATTTGGCCACGAACACCAGTTGGAGCGCGCGCGAAATGTTCTCGCTGTACTCTTCCACGTAAAAGGGAACGGGCTGTCCGGCCTCGTCCAGCAGGCGCATGCCCTTCTTGTAGGCGGCAATGTCGGCGGGCGCCGGGTCGCCGAAAAGCGCCACGTGGGAGCGGACCACGTCGTCGCGGCTCCAGCCGAGCGGATTGAAGACCACAATCGGGAGGCTGCCGGCAATCGGAATCCGCACGCGCTCGGCGATGTTGCGCAGCGAATCGCGCAGGATCTCGCCGCCGCGGATGATCGATAGCTGCTCGTATTCCGCCTTCCTGCCATCGGCGAGAGCACCACCCTGGCCGTCGTGGTTGTGGTCCATCGATTCGATCAGCTTCTTCCAGAGGAGATCCAGATCGCGCTGCGGATAATCGGCATAACCGAGCGCGTAATTGATGGCGGCGAACTTCTCCGCGGCGAGCACGGTCGGCCTTCTTCAGGGCGCTGACCACGAGGTTCTCGCCATCCACCGAGCAGAACGAGCGCTCCGGCGGGAGCGGCTTCTTCCCGATTTCATCCACCGCGCTCACCGGAATCAGAGGGGTGTTCGAAGCCATGCCGGCGCGCCAGGATTTAGCAGCCGGCCAGTCGCCCTTATCGGAAGTGATGGAATAGCGGTAGACATATCGGCCCGCGGGCGGCTGCTGCACCAGGACGGTCTTGCCGTCGCGGACCACGTTCAACGGGTTGTAGCGAGTCCCGCGCAGCATGCCCGCGCGGATGCTGTTGCCGTCGAGGTTCACCATCTGGTGGTCCGCGCTGACGGTCAATGTCCACTCGCGGGTGCCGGCGGAGATCCAGTCCTGAATCTGGCGCCAGCCCTTCCAGACCTCGCGCGGGACTTCATCGCCCTGGTGAGGTCCGGAATTGGGCATCAGGTCGGCCGTCCCCGCGGAACCGAACGGGACGCCGTTGCGCACGTCGGCGTCAGGCTGCTCCAAGGGAAACACCTGCTCGATTTTGAGAAACCGGCCGGGTTTCCAATCGATGGTGTTCTCCAGATCGATCTTCTTCAGCCCCTGGTACATCGAGAGCCGCTGAACGACCGGAATACCGGCGACATCGCCGCTGATGCGCATGACCGCGCGGACCGGACTGTTCTCCTCCAGCTCCACCGAGCCAATCACGTTGATGATGGTTCGGCCTGTTTGCGGCTCGACGCTCAAGGTGTTGCCGCCGCGCTCTTCCGCCGCGGAGATTTCGATGTCCTTGCAAACGACGCGGTTCAGTTCCTTATCGAATACTTCGATGCGGCCGGTGGCGCGATCCACCGTGACACGATAGTATTCGTTCTCCATCACGTTGGACCCGATGACGCGCCGCGGGTTCTTCGCGTCGTTGTCGGTATCCATCTTGAGAATGGCGGCCGCGGGGAACTTGTCGGGTGTCTCGGCGGGAACGAGGTAGTACGCCTTGTAGCCGAGCGGCGGAACGTTGCGCGCAACGAATACGAGATCGAGCGCGCGCGAAATATTCTCGCTGTATTCTTCCACCTGGAAGGGAATGGAAGCGCCGCGCGCATCCACCAGGCGCATGGCTTTCTTGTAATCCGCGAGGTCGCCCGGACCGACGTCGCCGTAGAGCGTCACCATTTGCGCCGGCCAATGCGTTAAAATAACGCCAGGATAACGCCTAGGGATTTACATCAAATACTAGATCTGTGTCTTGTAACTAATAGATAAAGAATGGGTTAGAACAGATGAAGCTTCGGTGGGATACATCGTTGTGCTGGCGTTATAGATCCAAGGCTGGGCGATCGCCCGGACGAGTTTCGCATTTGGAACTGCGCGGGCGAACTCTTGCCGGGTTTGGGTAGTTCTCATGGCTCAGTCCTGCTGGTTTGGGCGCCTGGATTTCACCTTCTGGGCCTTAGCCGAAAATTCGCCGCAGACCCAATTCCGCCTTGCCGAACATCCACGCCATCCACCCGTCGGCCTGAGACCGGTCAGTATCATTGTCTATCTCTGCTTGGGCGCGGCGAGTTGCCGAGGCCCCAACCCGGAGCGAACAAGAGAAGTCGGGTGCTCTAACGGCTGTCGGATGGTGGACCTGCGTCCTTACTCGCCCGCCAAGCCACGATCTGCGTCCGGCCAACGGTCGTGCCGACGCGGCTGGCGCTTAGAAGGATCTCCAAATACGGCGGAGGGGCGCCAAGTTGCGCCCGAAGTTGGGGAGGCAGTTGTTCCAGGAAATCTGAGGCCAATAGGAATTGAGCGGCGGCTTCCGTCTCGGGCCCGCCCATTCCCGTGAGAATCAGCGCTCGGGTGCCTGCTTCGAAGTTCGGCAGCACAGCGATGCGCGCGTAGGTAAGCTTGTCCCCACCTTGCGTATCGCCGTACGAAGTTCTTTCTCCCGGTTTCGGACGGCGGTTTTCAAACCCGGTCCCCGCCGTGAAAGGCCGAAGGTGAAAGTTCAAGCTGTCCTCGTAGAGGTCGACCCATGGGTTCGACAGTTGCCCACCGAACAAAATGCAATTTGTAGACCGAATGTCCCGCATCTGAATTTCGCGCGGGTGTCTAAATACTGCCTTTTCGGACAGGCGCGGGTATGAGCGGAGCAGCCGAATTGCAAACGTGGCATTGGCCAGGTTAATGTACATCGTTTTCGGTATGAGTGATTCCACACGCCTTCGTACGACATCGCTGGCAAATACACCGGAGAAATCAGGAGAGTGTCCGTTTGCTGCTACGAATTCTGCAAGGCTGAACGGCTCTCCTCGCAACAGGGATGCCATGACAAGCGCTGTGTCTTCGATGACCACGATCGTTTGGTTCGCGGGTGTCAATACGCTTCCCAGAACTGGGTTTGGGGGCAACTCCTGAGTGGCGGGTAACGCTTTTACAGTCCCTATGCCGGACGTCGCCATGAAGCTGTGTCCGGCAATTCCCAGCACGAACGCCATGACAAAGATAAGGGCCGTTCGAGCCGGACTGCCCAGTGTTCTTTCACTTAGAGTATGAGCCTGCGGGGCGGGCACAGCGGGTTCGGGCGCTGGGGTAGTGGAACGGGGGCCGAAGACCAGACAATATCTGCCCTTTGGAATCGTCGCGACAATGGGTTCCGAGCCGCCTTCGCCGGCGAAGAACCCGGCGAGATGTTCCCTCAGGTTGTGTACCTGCACGCGGACCACGCTGTCATCGGTTGCGTTGTACCCTGGAGGTCGTCCGAACACCGCGATGCCAACCTGCTGCTCCGAAAGCAACTCAGGCTCGTTGTTCAACGAGTGCTGGGCGAGATAGCGGAAGAGCGCCTTTAGTTTTGGTGACTTTCGGAATGCCTCACTCGCCAAAACGCGCTCTATGAGTGCGTCGGCCTTTTTCCCAGCAGCCATATTACCAGGAATTAACATCATCCCTAACCTCCTGATTAAAAAGCGCTTGCTTCCCTTCACGGTTAATCAACCGTAAAGCGCTTGCCGCCGCCCACTGCAACCTGTAAAATCCACCCGTGGGTAGTGTATCAAAGCTCTCAATGCAGGGCTAGAACCCCGGTCCATGCTCGGGTGTGGACGGGAGATGTTGCATTTGGGTGAAGAACAACGTTGGAAGAGGAGGTCAACAGCATGAAACACCAATGCTTATTCATACGGGGAGCCGCGGTTGCGGTGGCCATCTTCGCATTCATTCTATTGGCGGGAAGACCTGTCTGTGCTCAGATCTTCACGGGCATGATATCTGGGACAGTCTTGGACCCTAGCGGGGCATCGATTCCGGATGCTGCTGTGACGTTGACGCGCGCCAGTAGCGGCCGTGTCCTGAAAACGTCCACCGAGGCCGGCGGACGCTTCGTGTTCCTTGACTTAGAACTTGGCCAATACACACTCGCTGTTGAAAAAGCGGGCTTCAACGCGGTGGAGAGGAGGGACATCCCGCTTCAGGCCGGTGAACGCCTTGCCCTGGGAACAATCACCTTGACTGTAGGCGCTGTTACCCAAGCCGTTGCCGTGACTGCCGAAGCCGCGTTCGTCAAGACGGAGAGTTCCGAGCGATCGGGCATTGTCAGCAACGCGCAGGTCGACAACCTCCTGGTGATCGGCCGCTCTTTGCCATACCTGGTGGCGCTTCTCCCGGGAGTTGTAATGACTTCGACCGCGGTCGCCCTTACCCGCACCGGTACATTCACCGCCCAAGGCTCCCGGACCAACACCAACAATGTCTCTGTGGACGGTATTCAATCCACCGACATTGACAATGGCAGTGACCTGAAGCTTCAGGTTAGCCAGGACGCGGTCGCCGAGATGCAAGTACTGCTCACGAACTACCAAGCCGAGTACGGCAGCGGTTCCGGCGCGGTTGTCAACATGGTGACCAAATCCGGCACGAAAGACTACCACGGCCTCGCGTCGTACTTTATGAAGAACGAATTCCTCAACGCGAACGATTTCTTTAACAATAGGAACAGTGTCGCGAGGCCGCGGGCCCGAACCAACACTGCGACTTACAACTTGGGCGGCCGAGCCCCCTTGGGTAGATGGAACAGGAATCGTGATAAGCTCTTCTTTTTTTGGAACCAGGAATTCTGGCCAACCAAGGGTAGTGCTACCGGTACACTTACCGTGCCCACTGCATTGGAGCGAAAGGGCGACTTCTCCCAGTCCCTGTATCAGAATGGCACGCCAATCATTATTCGCGATCCTCTCAACAATGCTCCGTTTCCGAACAATATTATAGACCCTTCTCGAATCGATCATAACGGCCAGGTGCTGCTAGGCCTTTTACCTGCCGCGAATTTCTTCAACCGGACGATCTCGCAGGGCGCCTACAACTATGTGTTCACTGCACCCGCCAACACTCCAGACCGTTACGAAACGCTGCGAGTGGATTACAACATTAACTCCGCCAACCAGTTGTACGGAACTTATAGTACCATGCATGAAGTGCAGCAAGGGTACGTGTTTGCAGGTTACTTTGTGGGCAACTGGCCTCAGGTGCCGCTTCGTTTTCAAGCTGCAAGCAAGGGTGCGACCTTGCGTTATGCCCGCACCATCTCTTCTACTATGGTGAATGAGGCGAAATTCTCCTGGATGGGAAACCCAGAAACTTTGCAGATCACCAGTCAGGATGCCTTGAACGGCAGTTTGCGAAAGAACGTCGGTTTTACCGCCGGCCAGCTCACTCCGCAGGCGAACCCCGAGGGAATCATTCCATCCGCATCTTTCGGCGGGGTGCCGAGTGCGGCCAATCTGTTCATCCAGGGAAGGTACAAGTTGCCCGAGATGTATGACCCCAATAATATGTTCACGTGGACGGACACCTTCGCTATCGTTCGCGGAACCCACACGATGAAGGCCGGCGTGATGGTCCAGCGCTTCTGGCGTGGAATAGGGCCGGAGGACACTCGTTTCGGATCGTTCGACTTTGGGACGAATTCTCTGAACCCCCTTGATACCAACTATGCTTATTCGAATGCTATCTTGGGCAACTATAACTCTTATACCGAGACTTCGGCTAATCCGTACTATTGGTCCCACGGTGGTAGAATTGATTGGTTTGCGCAAGACACCTGGAAGGTGAATTCCCGGCTGACGCTGGATTACGGGATGCGCTTCTACTATTTGATTCCGGCGTTTGATGCAAACAACGCCTGGGCGGGTTTTGACCCGAAGTTCTTTGATCCAACTAAGAACGTGCAGCTCATTCAACCTGGCCTCGACTCGCACGGCAACCGGATTGGCATTAATCCTGTAACCGGGCAGCAGTATAATCAGGCCGTCATTGGCGCCATAGCACCGGGAACTGGTGTCGTTTTCGACGGTATGGTGTCGCCGTCCCTGAATCCAAGTATGCGGCGTGGTATGTATAACCAGCGGGGGGTTCAATATGGTCCCCGGTTTGGGTTTGCTTGGGATCCCTTCGGCACGGCCAAGACGGCGATTCGGGGTGGTTTCGGCATGTTCTACAACCCGGTGGTAATTAGTAACTGGCGAAGTTATACAGATCAGCCGCCGCTGGCACAACAGCCGGTGTTGCAATTCGGCCAACTCTCGACGCTGCTGAGCACGCAGGGCTTGCTGTTTCCCAGCACTGTAGTGGGTATTAACGCCGAGGGTAAAGTGCCCACTACAATGAATTACAGCTTTTCGATTCAACGGAACATTGGCTTTGACACCATCGTAGATGTTGGGTACGTCGGTTCGCTGGGCCGGCATTTAGCGTGGGCGCGCAATCTTAACGCGATTCCGTTTGGGGCGGACTTCAACCCCGCCAACCTGGATCCGACCACTGGCAAGGTGGTGACCTCCAATCTCCTGCGGCCAATAGCGGGATATACCAATATCAACTTTATGGAGACTGCGGGGTCGTCCAACTATCATTCGCTTGAAGTGACCGTAAACCGGCGGTTTATCAAGGGGATCCAGTATGGAGTTAGCTGGACTTGGTCAAAGGCGATGGAGTATGCCGGCGGAGACACGACAGCTGTGAGCACACTGGTTCCGATTCGAGTGTGGAATTACGGCCCGTCCGCGAACGACAGAACCCATGTGCTGAAAGCCACCTTCCTTTGGGCTGTGCCGAAGGCGCCTTGGCGGAACGTTGCGGCAAAGGCCGTGCTCGACGACTGGCAGGTTTCCGGGATCCCGAGTTTCATTAGCGGCGCTCCCGTGGGCTTGGGCTTCAGCACACAGCCGTCCATTGACATTACCGGGTCCCCGACCAACGGCGCGCGCGCCAATGTGCTCGGCAACCCGGTGCTGGCCAAGGGAGATCGCACTTTCAGCCGGAATTTCAACACCCAGATGGTGGCCCTCCCTGCCATTGGCACTTACGGAAACTCCTCCGAGTACCCGCTTCGCGGCCCGGGAATTAACAACTGGGATCTTGCGATCTTCAAGAACTTCCCTATCATCCGCGAACGGGCGCGAGTCCAGTTCCGGTGGGAACTTTACAATGCCTTTAACCACACTCAGTTCGCAGCCTTCAACACGTCTGCGATTTTCACTCCGTCCGGCCAGCAGGTGAGCCCGACCTTGGGTCAGTACACCTCGACGAGGGCCCCTCGTGTTATGCAGTTAGCTCTGCGGGTCAGCTTTTGAGTTGCGCACATGGGGAGACTAGGACGTTTGAGCCGGACGTGGCCTTTGTCAGTGGCGCGTCCGGAACTCTGGTTCATGCTCCATTTATGCCCATGTCTCAGAAAGGAAGTGCCGCGTGAAGACTAGGAAGGACATTGCGAACATTAACCGGCGTGATTTCATGAAGCGGACCATCACGGCTGGAACTGGCCTCGCTGCGCCGATGATCGTGCCTTCACGTGTATTGGGCTTGGGCGCCGCGGTTGCCCCGAGCGAACAGATTGTTCTCGGGGGCATCGGTCTCGGCCCTCGCGGTTCGTACGACCTGAGCACGATTCTCCCGGAAAAGGACGTCCGCTTCACGGCGATTTGCGATGTGCAGCGCTCCCGCGCCGAAAGAATCAAGCAAATGGCGGACAATCATTACGGCAACAAAGACTGCGCCATTTACCGGGATATGTTCGAATTGCTTGCCAGGCGGGATATCGACGCGGTGTGGATCGCCACGGGGGATCGCTGGCACGCCATGGCCTCGCTTCTGGCGGCGAAGGCGGGCAAGGATGTTTACAGTGAGAAACCCTGCGGTATGACCATCGCCGAGATCCAAGCGTTGGCGGACGGGATTCACCGCTATGGCCGGGTCTTTCAGGCGGGAACTCAACGGCGAAGCCAGCCGCAATTCCAGTACGCCGCCTACCTGGCCCATAGTGGGAAACTGGGCCGCCTCCATACACTGCATGCTTCGGTTTACGTTCCCACCAAGCAATACGATTGGCTTCCGGCCGAACCGGAACCACCCAAGGAGGAGTGCGATTGGGACCGATGGCTCGGCCCTGCGCCATGGCGCCCGTACAATCACCTCTATGTCGCGGGGAGATGGCGCGGCCATCACGATTTCGAAGCGGGCGGCAACTTCCTGGATTGGGGCGCGCATACTCTGGACTTATGCCAGTGGGCCAACCAATCGGACCACACCACGCCGATCGAGTACGAGGCTGGGTCCACAAGCATTACGGCCCAGTATGCCAATGGCGTCAAGATCGTATGTGATTTTCTGCCCACCCCTTTTGGGGATCGCTCCCCGCAGTATCGCACCTCCACGGGCACGTGCCCCGTGCGCTTCGAGGGTGACGAAGGCTGGGTCGAGACAGGTGATGACGCGGAAATCGTCCTTTCAGATAATCTGGTGAAGACTCTGAGAAAGGTAGTCGTCGGAACCGCGCTCAGTCCGGCGGCGCACGGACGGAATTTCTTCGATTGCGTCAGATCCAGGGCTAAGCCCGTCTGCAATCAGGACATCATGCGCCGTACCCACATCGCATGTTTTGCCGCCCAACTTTCGTGGCAGTTGGCGCGAAAGCTCACCTTTGATCCGGTCAAGGAGGAATTCGTCAATGACGAGGAAGCCAACCGTATGCGGCGGCGGGCAACGCGGCAACCGTGGTCTTTCAATATCTGATTCGCCCCCAACCGTGTCAAGGAGAAGAGGTGAAGTCCCGTGAGAAAACTCTGGATGAAACTGATTTGCCCGTATGTTGTTGTGGGCGGGGCTGTGCTGGGTCTGGCTTCGCTGTCGCCCCTTGCGCAAGCAGCCGCCGGGCCCGCTGAAGTTAGAGATTTGATCGCCGTGCTGCAACGGTCCGATGCCAGCCTGCACGACAAGGCGCGGGCGTGCCAGCAACTGGGGGAGTTCGGCACCAAAGAAGCTGTGCCGGCGCTGGCCGCGCTTCTCTCCGACGAGGTCCTCAGCGCGTACGCCCGCAGCGGCCTGGAGGGAATTCCCGATCCCAGCGCGGCCGCGGCTCTTCGATCGGCGCTGACCAGCTTAAAGGGCAACCGCCTCATCGGCGTGGTTAATTCCCTCGGCGTGATTCGCGACGAAAAGGCCGTGGGTGCGCTAAGCAAACTGGCCGGCGATCCCGGCTCCGGTGTTGTAAAAGAAGCACTGCTCGCGCTGGGCCGCATTTCGAACGGCGAATCCATCAGGATTGTGCAGCGTGCGCTCTCCGCCGGGCCGGAGGCCTCCCGCCCGGATGCGGCGGCCGCATGTCTCATCGCGGCCCAGCTTCAGCTTGCCGCCGGAAATGCGCAGACTGCGGTCGCACTCTACGATGCTGTGCGCATGGCCAAAGTTCCCGTGCCCTATATTCTTGCAGCGACCCGCGGGGCTATCGTCGCCAGGAAATCGAACGGGATTGACTTGCTCGTCAAGCTGCTGAAATCCGACGACCGCGAGATCCGGAACGTCGGGCTGCTGGCCGTTCACGAGATTCCCAGTGACAAACTGGCCGAGGCGCTGAACGCTGAGCTGGAATCGGCAAAGCCGGAGCTTCAGGCACAGTTGATTGAGGCCATGGTGGACTGCCATAATCCGCGATCCATCCAGGCGGTCAGGGCTAAAGCTGCAAGCGAAAGTCCGTTAGTCCGGCAGGCTGCGTTCAGGACTTTGGGGAAGATCGGCGACCGTAGCGATGCGGGAGTTCTGCTGAAAGCGCTGGTTGATGCCAGAAGCCCGGCCGAATCCGCGGCTGCCTCGGCCAGCCTGGCGCGGATTGATGGGGCGGAGGTGGACGCCATGATTCTGAGGACCCTTGCCGCCACGGCCGATGCGGGATTGCGCGTCACATTGATTGACCTCCTGGACGCCCGTTCCCCGGCAAGCGCCACCAGCGAGCTCCTCAAGCAGGCCGCGGATCCGGATCCGAAGGTCAGCCTCGCGGCGTTCCGAGCCATGCGATCTTTGGTCGGCCTCAATGAATTGCCCGCGCTGATCGCCCTGACTAAGACCTGCATGAACGGTGCGCAAAGGGCTGCGGCTGAGACCGCGCTCTACTACGCCTGCACCAGAACGGCCGATACCGAACAGGCGGGCGAGATGGTGCTGGCGGAACTGAAACGAACCACCCAGGACCTCGACAAGGCCTCATGGATCAAGACCCTCGCGTCGATAGGTTACAACAAAGCTCTGCCCGCCATTGCGCCCAGCCTGCGTGATCCCAACCCTTGGCTCGTGACTGTCACGATCGACAACCTGATAAAGTGGCCAGGTCCGGCTCCCATCGATGATCTGTTGGGTCTGGCGGAGGCTTCTTCGAATGCGGGTGTGCGCGCCCGCGCGTTGACCGGGGCTGCCCAGCTTGCAACGGCCGCGGGCAATGGACATCAGGCTCCGGATGCGGCTGTGGTGGCGTGGTTCCAACGTGCCGGGAAGGCCGCTCGATCCGCTGAAGATAAAAGGGTGGTTGTCTCCGGGCTGGGCCGCTGGACAGTGGTCGCGAGTATCCGCCTGTTGCTGCCGTATCTCGACGACGCGGATCTGGGAACCGAGGCGGCATCGGCCATCCTGCGTGCGGGAGGGCCGGTGGCTGAAGGACCGGACGCCGCCATCCTCAAGCCGGTGCTCGACCGGATTTCCGGGATGGGAAGCCAGTTTCTCGACAGGGTCAATAACCTCAAACGCACCATTGCGGCCACCGAATCGGCGATGAAGGAGCAGAAAGGCAAGTTATAGGCAATGGAACTCACGCCATGAAGGTACAAGCTACTCGCAGGACGGTGTTGGCGGCTTTGGCCGGCTCCGCCATGCTGCCGTCGGCCGTCCACCCGATGCGGCTGGGCGGCCCCCTCTTTCTCAAGAGCGAGGATCCCCGCGAGCTCGCCCGCGGACACCGCCAGCTCGGCTACAGCGCCGCCTATTGCCCGGCAATGAAGCCGGGAGATACCGCGCGGGCGCGCGAGATTGAGAAGGCTTTCGCGGCCGAAAACGTGGTGATCGCCGAGGTCGGAGCCTGGGTCAATATGCTGGACCCCGACCCGGAAAAACGGCGCGCCAACCTGCGCTACGTCGCCGAACGTCTGGCTATCGCCGATGAAGTGGGGGCGCGGTGCTGCGTGGATATCTCTGGCTCGTATCATCCCAAAGTCTGGTATGCTCCGCACCCGGACAACCTGTCCCAGCGATTCTTCGACGCCACCGTGGAAAACTGCCGGCGCCTTATCGACGACGCCAAACCCAAGCGCACTAAGATGACCCTCGAGATGATGGGGTGGAGTTTACCCGACGGGCCTGATTCTTACCTTGAGTTGATCAAGGCCATTGATCGGAAGGCGTTCGGCGTGCATATGGATGTCTGCAACGGTATCAACTGCCCCGCTCGGTACTACCGCAGCGGCGAATTCATCGCGGAGTGTTTCCGCAAGCTCGGACCCCACATCGCCTCCTGCCATGCCAAGGACCTAGAGTGGGCGATCGAGCTGAATGTGCATTTTGTGGAGGTGATACCCGGCCGGGGCCAGGTGGACTACCGGACCTACCTCAGCGAACTATCGAAACTGCAGGATGTGCCGCTCATGCTGGAGCACTTGAAGACACCCCAGGAGTACGAAGAAGGCAAGAGGTACATCGAGAAAGTGGCGCAGGAACTGGGACTGGAATTTGCGTAAAAGGAGATTGATTTGAAACATGCTTCTCTCTCCCGGCGTGGCTTCCTGGCTGGAGCCGCGGCCGGCGCCTCGTTTGCCAGCCAGGCCACAACCCCGCGGCGGGTGCCCCCGTCGGATCGCATCAACCTTGGTGTCATCGGAGTGGGAAGCCGTGGCATGTGGGATCTCGAAAACTTTATGCGGCAACCCGACGTCCGCGTGGTGGCCGTTTGCGACTGCTTCGCCGAGCGGCGTGAGAAGGCTAAGGCCTTCGTGGACAAGACTCAGGGCTCGCCGGACTGCGCTTCGTACCGGCTCCACGAACAGATTCTTGACCGGCGTGACGTCGACGCCGTCCTCATCGCGACCGGCGACCGCTGGCATGCGGTTCTCAGCGTGCTTGCCGCGCGTGCCGGCAAGGACGTGTACTGCGAAAAGCCCTCGACCCTCACCATTGCGGAGGGTCGTTCCATGGTCACGGCGCTCGCCAAGCTCGGCACGGTGTGGCAGTGCGGCACCCAGCGAAAGTCGATCCCTAGTTACGCTTTCGTGGTCGATGTCGTGCGCAGCGGCCGCATCGGTAAACTCCATCTGATTACGGCGTCGCTGGGCGAAGGCTGGACCAGCGACGCGCTCCCCATGCCGGTACCCGAGCCGGCCCCCGAGGTCTTCGACTACGACCGCTGGCTTGGCCAGGCACCGTGGGCGCCCTACTCGCCCGAGCGCGTCCGCATGTGGCGGCTCGACTGGGATCTGAGCGCCGGAGCGATTGTCGACATGGGGCCCCATTATTTCGAGTTCGCGCAATGGGCTCGCGGCGACGAGACGTCGGGGCCGGTCGAGTACGAGGGGTTTGGCATTTTTCTCCGGGAGAAGAAGCTCAATACCATACCCGGCATTGTCGACGTCCGCGCTCGTTATGCCGACGGAACGCTGCTGCGGATCGACTCCGCCACGAAGGGCGTGCGCTTCGACGGCGATGAGGGTTGGATCCAGCTCACGGATGAGGGAGCCATCACCGCCAGTCCGAAATCCGTGCTGGCCGGCCGGGAGGTGCCCAATTACGGGTGGAACGTGATGGCGCCCCACATACGCAATTTCCTCGATTGCATGCGCTCGCGCAAGTCGACCGTGTCCCCGCCGGATATCGCGCAACGCTCACACACCATCGCGCACTGCGCCAATCTCTCTATCCGGCTGGGCCGCAAGCTGTGCTGGGACCCGGAGGTCGAGCTATACATAGGCGACGAACAGGCCAACAACATGCTCGCGCGGTCAATGCGCGCGCCCTGGAGGATCTGAGCATGGCGTCCCCTTTGAAACAGCGGGTGAGCGAAGCGGTGGCATCTCTTCGCGGTTATGAGTTTGCCAAGCCCGTCGCCGATGTGGCCGGGTTTGAGCGGCTCGTGGCCGAGGCCTGTCAGAATCCGGAACTCACCCGGCAGCTCCGGCAGGAACTTGCCGCCATCCTGCGTTCCAATGCCACCCTGGCGGTCAAGCAGGCGGTCTGCAAGCAACTGTGGATCCTCGGGCCAGGCGAGGTCTTGCCAGCCATCCTCGGCCTGCTGGACGCAACCGACGTGCGGCTCGCAGAAGCGGCCTTTCTGGCCGTCGCGAGAACGCCGTCGCCCGAGTTCGACATGGCGCTGCGGAATGTTCTCACGCGCCTGCAAGGACGTTTGCTCGTGGCGGCGATCGACCTCATCGGCGACCGCTGCGATCAGGACGCCAGCGGTATGATCGAGCGCACCAGCATGCACTCCGATCCGGCTGTCGCTCTGGCAGCAAAGGTGGCCCTGGAGAAGCTTGCTTGGGCGCAGCAAGGCCTTGCGGCCGAGGCCGGCTTCGTTCCGCTTTTTGACGGGCGTACGCTCGACGGCTGGGCGATCGATACGCCAGGCGTCTGGAGCGTCCGTAACGGCGTCCTCATGGGTCGTACGCCAGGTTTGAGCTACAACGACTTCCTGCGCACGAAGCGGAGCTTTGAGGACTTCACCCTGCGCGTCAAGATGCGCCTTCTCTGGGGCAGCGGAAACTCGGGCGTGCAGTTTCGCAGCAAGCCGGTGCCGAACTCCCATGAACTCGAAGGCTATCAGGCCGACGCGGCCCAGAACCTGTGGGGAACCCTTTACGACGAGTCCCGGCGGAAGACGACCCTGGCGAACCCGGGCCAGGACTTCCACGACCGGTTCGACCTGGCCGCCTGGCACGAGTACGAGATCACCACACAGGGTGGACAGATCCTGCTCAAGCTCGACGGTGTGGTGACCGTAGACTACCGCGAGCCCGACCCGGGTATCGCGCGCACCGGCATCGTTGCCCTGCAGGTTCATGCCGATCGGAGGCCCGTCGAAGTCTGGTTTCGGAACATACGCATTCGGGAACACGCCTGACGCGACGTGTAATCGCGTGCGATCTTTCCTTCTGTCCGGGATCCACACCGTTGCCTCCCGGCGCGCTCTCGAGGTTCACTGCTTCTGCGCCGGCAACTAGCCCTGCGACGAATCGGCGGCCTCCATCTTCCCTGCGAACGCCGCGCAGGTTAAAGGTTTCACAGCTACGTGCTCCGGTCCTCTAATTCCACTTCACCAACGGCCTCGGACACCAGACGTTCATTGGGAGCTGAAATCTGACGCGCCTCCCGCGCGCCTCCGAAGGTTCCGGTGAGTCAACCGGCAGCGGCCGCGACGATGTAATCGAGAGTTGTGGCGTGCGCCTCGAACGCGTTGGCCGGGACCTTGTAGTGCTGGGCGACGGCTCCGTGAAAGCCGAAAACGACGGGCTCGCTCTCGGCGGGCGGATATGCGCCGCGCCCCGGACCCTTCACCCGTTCGATGCGCACTTCGGATCGATACGCGACCTCCCCCACAGTTCACCTCCAAAACTTGAATTGTACGACTTGCCGCTCAGCGGCGCAGGAATTCGGTCAGTTCCCGGATTCCACGCATCACGTTATCATGGGCCGATGACTCTGAGTGGTGAACTCCTCTCGAAAATCCAAGCCGCCAAAGACGAGGTTATCGCAGCGGGCATCTATCTCGGACGCCGCCAGTATCATGTTGCACTGTCCGGCAATGTCAGCGCACGGGTCTGGGACGACCTCCTGGTCTGCACGCGTCACGGCGGCGACAAGGAAGCGCTGAAGGCCGAAGACTTGGTGGTGTGCGATCTGAGTGGACGGAAGCTTGACGGCGCCGGAGAGCCCACCTCGGAACTCGGCATGCATCGGCTGGCATACGCCATGCGCCCGGAGGTACGCTCGGTGATTCATGCTCATCCGCCCACGGCAACCGCGTTTGCCGCAGCGGGTGTGCCGCTCGACCAGCTCCAGTTACCCGAGATGCTGGTGCTCCTCGGAGCAGTGGGGTTCGTCCCTTATGCAACGCCGGGGAGCGAGATGCTGGCGGGCAAACTGGCGCAGTGGCTGCCGGATCATGACGCGTTTTTGCTCGAAAACCACGGGGCGCTGACCCTGGGCAGGACAGTGCGCCAGGCGGCTCTACGAATGGATCTCCTGGAGCAGAACGCGCGCATTTCTCTGATGACACGGCAACTGGGGAAGCCATTCGCACTGGCTCCGGCGGATCGGGAGACCTTAATGGCCTTCCGCCAACCGATGGCAAATTGGGGGTGCGAGACATTTACTCGGGGCGAGCCTTGATTCTCGGCGCCCGAGCTTGCTGTAAGACGACGGATCATCCTGCAATCATCCTCACGTCCGCCATGTGGGAGACTTCCAGCACCTGCGCGATTTCGCGCTTGCTTGCTCCCTGAGCTTGCAGGTTCCGAATCGCGGTCCGCTATCCTGAGGCAATCCACCTCGTCACCGACTTCTGCCTCACGCATTTTCCGAGACTACTGCCTCCGGACATCTTAACTTGCACCACAAGACGCAGGTTCGATATGCTAGCGGATGACTCCCGCATGGCAGTGACGGATCTGCAGGATTAATCCCTGTGCGGCCTGGGATGAGGAGACTGCGTGAAGCGAGGGGGAACCCGTGTGGTTATCGTGGCAGCGCTCGTTGCAGCAGCGGCGAGTGTGGTCGGGCGCCTCCCTGGGCAGGATGGCCTGCGCTCCCCGGTCCCGCCGCCGGTGCCGCAACTCGGCCTGATCACGATCGACTATCCGGCCGAGGGCTCCATCTTCCCACCCGAGATTTCCGCCCCGACTTTTCTTTGGCGCGATGCCGACGAAACAGCAATGGTGTGGCAAATCGACGTGGCTTTTGACGATCATTCGGCCGAAATACAGGTGAAATCACTGGGCGAGCGGATGCAGGTCGGCGAAATCGATTTGCTCTGCGCAAAAGCCGGCGCCCAAACACCCAATCTGACGCCGCGGGAAGCCGCGGCGCATGCGTGGAAGCCCGACGCAAAGACCTGGGAAACGATCAAGAAACGCTCCGTGGAGCGTCCGGCCACGCTGACTATTATGGGGTTCCGCGACGAAGATGCAGGCCGGGCTGTTTCTCGCGGGCAGGTCACGATTCGAACCTCCGAAGATCCCGTGGGTGCGCCTATCTTCTATAGGGATGTCCCGCTCATCTCCGTTCCCACCGGGGAGAAGGGGGTGATCATGCCCCTGCCGGCGGATGCCTTGCCGCTGATTAAATGGCGCCTGCGCAATGTCAGCGATCCTGAGAGCAAGACGGTAATGCAGGGCCTCCCAACCTGCGCAAACTGCCACTCCTTCTCTCGCGACGGCAAGACGCTCGGATTGGATGTGGATGGTCCGGCAAACGACAAGGGCCTGTACGCTCTTGTCCCCGTCAGAAAAGAAACGTCCATACGCAATGAAGATGTGATAAGGTGGCAGTCTTTCTCGGGCGAGCCGGCCAGCAAGCGGTTCGGTTTCATGTCGCAGGTTTCCCCGGACGGACAGTACGTCGTGACCTCCATCGAGGCCCCGGGCATGCGCGAGCGCTATCTCGAAAAGCGGCTCTACAATGGCTTCTACAAGGATTATGGCTTTGGCCAGGTGTTCTTCCCCACGCGGGGCATCCTGGCCTGGTACAGCCGGGCCACGGGCAAGCTGCAACCCCTGCCGGGAGCAGACGACCCGCGCTACGTGCAGGCGTGTGCCTTTTGGAGTCCCGACGGCAAGTACCTTGTGTTTTCGAGGGCGGTAGCAAAGGATCCCTATCCCGAAGGCAGGAAGCCTGCACAGTATGCGAACGATCCGAACGAGACCCAAATCCAGTACGATCTCTACCGGATTCCGTTTAACTCGGGCAAGGGCGGCACGCCGGAACCCATCGCCGGCGCCGGGCAGAACGGCATGAGCAATAATTTCCCGAAAGTTTCGCCGGATGGCAATTGGATCGTCTTCGTGCAGTGCCGCAACGGCCTCCTCATGCGTCCCGACAGCCAGCTCTACATCGTGCCCTTCAAGGGTGGCGCCGCTCGGCGGCTGCGGTCCAACACTCCGCTCATGAATTCATGGCACAGCTTCTCCCCGAACGGCCGGTGGCTGGTGTTCTCTTCCAAAGGGCGGTCGGTGTACACGCAGATGTACCTCACGCACATAGATGAGAACGGCGACGACAGCCCGGCGATCCTGATTGAGAACGCGACAGCCGCCAACCGCGCCGTGAATATCCCGGAGTTCCTCAACATCCCGCCCGGTGGGCTGCAAAAGATCGAAGCCCCGGCCACCGAGTTCTACCGGTTGTACAATGTCGCCGCCGGCTTGGCGCAGAAGGATCAGCATGCGGAGGCCATTCTGGCCTGGAGAAACGCCATAAAACTTGAACCCGAAAACGCCAACGCCCACTACCACCTGGGTGTCTCTCTCCAGAGTCGGGGTCAATTCGAGGAAGCGATCGCAGAGTATAGAAAGAGTCTGGAGTTGAATCCCGACAACGCCGCGGCATATGACAACCTCGGTGTCATCCTGCAAACCGTGGGGAAGCCGGACGAGGCCATCGATCATTTTGCGAAGTCCCGGGCGGCGGCCGTCGCCGAGTGGAAGAAGACGGCGGAGTTCTATCCGGAAGACGCCAAGGTCCGCTTTAATCTGGCCCTTGCGCTGGAGCGGCAAGGCCAACTCGATGAGGCCATCACACAGTATCGAAAGACCGTGGATATGGATCCACAGAACTCCGCTGCATACACCGACCTGGGTGTCGCACTCGCCCGAACCGGAAAGCTGGATGAAGCAATAGATTGCTTTGCGAAGTGTCTGGCGCTCACCCCGGGAAGCGCCTCGGCCCATGGCAACCTCGGAGAGGCCTTGATTCAGAAAGGCCGCCTCGATGAGGGGATCGAACATTGCCGGAAAGCTCTGGAAATCGATCCCCAGTACCCCGACGCCCATAACACCCTCGCTACCGCCCTGGCCCTGACCGGAAAGCTCGATGAAGCGATCTCGCACCTGGAGAAAGCAGTCGCAGCCAGACCCGATGCTCTCGAGTACCGGTACAACCTCGGGCGTCTCCTGGCAGCGACAGGAAGGTTTGAACAAGCGATCCCGCATTTCGAGCAGGCAGTCAACCTCTCCGGCGGGCGTGAGCTACGGAGTCTCGAAATGCTGGCCGCGATGTACTCGGAGGTGGGACGGTTTTCCGAAGCCGCGCGGGCCGCTCGACGCGCCCTAGAGATCGCGACGAAACAAAACAACCCGAAGTTCGCCGCGGATCTGGAAGCCAGGATTGCCGTCTACGAGTCCAAAATTCCACCCGGAAAGAAGCCCTAGCTACTTTCCGAAAGTGAGCGCGCTCCGCGGGGTGTTCTAATGACCTCACGGTGATCTACCTCATGCCGTTACCTTCCCTGCGCCTCAGGCAGTACTGCTGCGATCCCTGATAGGGGCCTGCGGCCTCGATGGTGAAGCCGATGATCACACGATCGCGATGATCGCACAGTAATTTGCCCAGGCGGATGCCTCGCGATTTGCGGCCGCCCTTACCGAGCTCAAGATGCTCCGCAAGCGGAAGCAGCTCAGCGACCCCTACGGTGCAGCCGGGATACTGTTTCCACCAAGAATCGAGAAATGCACGAAGCGCCGAGGACTGGTGGTCCGTATAGCTCTGTTTCGCTTCCGGGTTAGCAAGGAATCCCGGCACACCTGCCACGTCGAGCACTCCGCCCATGACGGAAACGAAGCCTTCAAATCCACCCATCGTCTTGGTGCAAAGTGGTCGTCCGCGGGCTATCCACCCTTGAATCAGCGTCAGGGCAGACCAAACGGGTTGAACATGATTTTCCGCGAGCCACGACAGAAGGCGAGGATGGCGAAAACCTGTGCGCTTCTCCGGATGTTCAACTCGGGCGTCGAGTCGGACTGGGAGGCTCAGTAAGGCGCGCAGCCCCCTGATCGTCGTGCTCCAGAATAACGCCAGGATAACGCCTAAGGATTTACATCAAATACTAGATCTGTTGCGTTTGTCAACTCGATTTGGCCCACTTTGATGCTCTGATTTGGCCCCCCTCCCAGGCCAATGATCTCTCTGGCGCCGGACGGAGCAGAGCCCTGCGCCGCGGTTTTTGCGGCGCGCTTAGGGCGCAGCTCCGGCCGGCGTCAGAGAGATCCGGCCGTCAGAAGACGCTCATCGGGGCCGTGCCCTCTGGGTCAAACTCATGCTCAAATGGCAAGCGTTCCGTCGCCTTACGGGTACCCAGGTGTACCTCAAACTCAGTGGGGTTGGGTCCCTGCTCGTCCAGGCTGATAACCTTTGCCAGCCGCCTCTCTACCCACAGCCGGCCTTCCTGATGGTCCTGCAGATGGC
>Ga0116223_10000915_pt1 | contig 32797 bp, 26 predicted proteins | sample Sb_taG_3_FD_90092 | JGI IMG/M metagenome (GOLD analysis project Ga0116223, IMG submission 90092) | Peat soil microbial communities from Weissenstadt, Germany - Sb_50d_a_PC metaG | ecosystem: Environmental > Terrestrial > Soil > Wetlands > Peat | place: Germany: Weissenstadt | collected 2010-09-21 | reverse complement strand
GACGGGGCCGGGGGAGCAGCGTTCTGACCTGCGACCAACGCAACCAGCAGCAACTCAAACAGTGCCGGGCCCAGCCAGGAAAATGTTCTCCGCTCAAACATTCAGAAGCTAGTCTAAATCCCCGGGAAGCTCGTTGGGTCGTGTTCGACGCGCCGCGAGGCCCTGAGGGCAGCCCAGCCTTGGGGTTCCCCAGGAATCGGTGTAATTTTGTTCCGTCTGCAGCGTACTGCTTTATGGACGCCGAGAGAAACAAGCCGAAAGCACCACAGCCACGCGAGGGCACAGCCAAGCAGATGGAGGGCCTGGATCTGGAGAGCGTAATCGAGCGCGCACAGGGCCACGATGACGAGGCCCTGGAGACGATCTATCGCCAATATGTCCGGCGCGTATTCGGATTGTGTCGTTACATGCTGAACTCACGGGAGAGCGCGGAAGATGCGACCAGCGAAGTCTTCCTCAAACTGCAGCGCTCCATTGAGAGTTACGACGGTTCGATACCGTTTCCCAGGTGGCTGCTGCGAGTGGCTGGCAACCACTGCATTGACGCTTTGCGGCGCCGGCAGCGTGGACTGAAGGTGTTTGTGGAAGTCGAAGACGAAGCCGCGGCCGTCGAGGCGCCGAGTTCGGAGCCGTCGCCGCTGGGTGCTGTCATCAGCACGGAGGAAAGAGCGGAGGTCCGGGATGCCATCGCACGCCTGCCGGTGAACTATCGCGTGCCGCTCGTCCTGCGCTATTACAACGAGATGAGCTATGACGAAATCGCACAGCAGTTGGGCCTGCAGAAGAACTACGTGGCGGCGCTGATCTTTCGCGCCAAGAAGGAACTGCGTCGGAAACTGACGCACGGGAGCAAGTAGTCATGGAATGTTATTCGGAGCAGATCTGCGCCATCTTCGTGGACGGCGAGCTGGGCGTTGACGAGGCGCGCCGCCTGCGCGACCACCTGTCCACCTGCCGGCGCTGTCAGAAATTGGTGGACGCGTTGCACGCTGAGAACAACGTTCTGGGCGAAAGCCTGCAGGAGCTGCCGGAGGAAGCAGCCAGCCCCGCGAGCTTCCCCCGTTGGCGCCGGTCCTGGCTCTGGGGTGACCTGGCGGCGATGGCCGCGGTGCTGACGTTAGGTTCCATTTTTTTCCTTTGGATGGACGGCCTGAGAATTCCGGAAGCAATGGAATGGCTCAATCCCTTTAGCCTAGGTGGCCTTACCAACCTGATTTTCAACGTTTCTTACTACTTCACACACGGAGGTACTGCCATGTTGGCTGATTATGCTGCGGTGGTTGGGGGGATCTTGTTGGTGGGCGGTGGCGCACTGCTGCTGGGACGCCGATCGCGGCTGAACCAGCCGGGCCTGCGCCTCCTGATCGTAGTGCTTGTGTTGTCCTTGCCCAGCTTTGCCCTGGAGCGGCGTCACGGTGAGTTTGTCACCGTAGCGGCGAACGAGACTTTGGACGACAACCTTTTGGCCACCGGGAACACTGTGCGTGTGGAGGGCGTGGTCAATGGGGACTTGCTGGCTTTCGGCCAGACTGTGGAGGTGAGCGGGAGTGTCAAGGGCGATCTGATCAGTTTTGCCAAGAGAACCGTGGTGAGCGGGACAGTGGAAGGCCGTATATTCGACTTTTCGCAATCGCTCGACCTGGACGGGCAATTGGGCCACAGCATCTACGGCTGGGTGCAATCCTTGCGCGTGGGCACCCGGGGGCATGTGGGTGACGGTATCGTGGTTGGCGCCGGCGACGTGAGCCTGGAGGGCGACGTGAAGCGCAGCGTGACCATCTTTGCCGGCAATGCCGACGTGAGTAGCAGTATCGGCCGCGATCTGACCATGAACGGAGGTGGCCTTACGCTGACTGACTCCGCCCGCGTGGGCGGCAATCTGAGCGCTCGCGTGCGCGAGTTGAGAGACGTGCACATCGCCGAAGGGGCTACCATTGCGGGCAAGCGTGACCTCCAGGTGCGCGCCATGGAGAGCGAGTTCCGGAGCCGGTTCACGCGCCCCAGATTCTACTTCTACCAGGTTGTCTGGGTCGCCGCCGCCATGCTGGTGGGATGGCTGGGACTGGTTCTGTTTCCTGGCTTCTTCGAGGCCTGCACTCAGGCCGTGGGCGCAGGCTGGCGCAGCCTCGGGCTGGGGATTGGAGTCCTGGCAGGTGCGCCGGTGGCCATGATCGTGATAGCCATCACGCTGGTTGGCCTCCCGATCTCGTTCATGTTGTTGGCGGTGTATCTGGTTGCGATCTACCTGGCGAAGATTTGGGTCGGAGCCTTCCTTGGGCGGCTGCTTCTGAAGCCGGCGGGTGGGACGAAGGGCGAGTGGATACTGGGCCTGCTGCTTGGCCTGGTGATCCTCACCGTTGTTGGGTTCATCCCGTATCTTGGCGGACTGGTCCGCTTCGGCATGGTTTGCCTCGGTTTGGGGGCATTCAGCTGGCAGCTTTACCGGGGTTCACGACCGGCAATGACGGCTTGAAAGCGAATGGTGAGGCGTAGGTCGAGGCCAACCCAGCTTCGCCTACAGTGGTTTCGAACGTGGAGTTCTGAACTTATTGCGTCGTTGCAGCGCACGCGGAGGTTGAGCCCGCGCAACAGCGCGGGCTCGTTATCTCTTAAGTCCGCCCTGAACCTCCGATTCTCTCCATCCACCTCGCTTTTCCCTCAATTGAATCCCCTTGGCCGTCCCTTGGGGTCAAAACCGTTGCGTACCACGGAGCGCTCTGTTAGCCTTTTTCGAGGACTTTCTCTCGATCCGCCGCCCAGTCGCGGCCGCGTGAATTTCCGCTGTTCTGCCCGACCCGGAGTTCAGAATTCAGCTGCACCGCCACGCGCTAAGCGGCGTGCAAAGAAACTAAGGAGACATACAACTTGGCATCAAAGAATCGCAATTTATTCACTTCCGAGTCGGTGACCGAAGGCCATCCCGATAAAATCGCCGATCAGATTTCCGACGCCATCCTCGACGCCTGCCTTACCGACGACTCCACCAGCCGCGTGGCCTGCGAAACCCTGACCGCAACCGGATTGGTCGTCATCGCCGGCGAAATCACCACCAAGGCTTACGTGGATTTCCAGACCATCGTCCGCGGCACCGTCGCCGCCATCGGCTATGACAATGCCCTCTACGGCTTCGACGCCAACACCTGCGCGGTCATCTCCAGCATCAACAAACAGTCCGGCGACATCGCCATGGGCGTAGATACCGGCGGCGCCGGCGACCAGGGAATGATGTTCGGCTATGCGGTCAACGAAAACGCCGACCTGATGCCGACCCCCATCTCGCTGGCCCACAAGCTCACCCAGCAACTCTCGCTGGTTCGCAAGAACGGAACGCTTCCCTTCCTTCGCCCCGACGGCAAATCCCAGGTCACAGTCGAGTACGACGGCAACGGCAAAGTTCTGCGCGTGGACGCCGTCGTCGTCTCCACCCAGCACTCCGAGACCGTCACCAACGACGAGCTTCGCGCCAGCATCCAGAAGCACGTCATTCAGGCCGTGATCCCCGCTCACCTGCTCGACGAATACACGAAGTACCACATCAATCCCACGGGACGCTTCGTCATCGGCGGCCCCATGGGCGACACCGGGCTCACCGGCCGCAAGATTATAGTGGATACCTACGGCGGTATGGGGCGCCACGGCGGCGGCGCCTTCAGCGGCAAGGATCCGACCAAGGTGGACCGCTCCGCCGCTTACATCGCCCGCTACATCGCGAAGAACGTGGTCGCTGCCGGACTGGCAGACCGCTGCGAAGTGCAGCTCGCCTACGCCATCGGCGTGGCCGATCCCGTCAGCGTGCGGGTGGATACGTTCGGCACGGAAAAAGTGGACCCCGCGATCATTCCTGACCTGATTCGCGCCCACTTCCAGCTGACGCCGCGCGGCATCATCGAATCGCTCAACTTGCGCCGTCCGATTTATAAGAAGACCGCCGCCTACGGCCACTTCGGCCGCAGTGACGCCGATTTCACCTGGGAGGCGACCGACAAAGCAGCCAAGCTGGCTAGCGATGCCGGTTTGCGGGAACCCGTAACACAAGCGGTTCGCAAGTAGGATGTCGGAAAAGCCCCACTTCTCGCAAAGGACGCGAGAAATGGGGCACCCGGTTTTCTTAGCGTCCTCTGCGGCTTCTCTTCGCGACCTTCGCGGTTACGGGCTTTGCGGGCAGAGAGTCAAAAGCTAAACGCGAAGATCGCTAAGAATGCCGCAAAGGACGCTAAGCAGGGCGAACCAAAGTGCCATACTGGCGTAGCCCGAAGGGTGGGGCCCGAACGATATTCCGTTCACCCTTGCTGGTTTCCCAACTTCGTGTATTCTGCGAAAATAATGTCGGGCAGAAATCATTCATCCGTTTTTGAACATTGGTTTTCCGCCGCTTCATAGCGCGCACACAGGAGAAGCATGTCAACCGCCGCCGTCAATTGCGATATCAAGAGTCTCGAACTGGCCGACCTGGGCAAGAAGCGCATCGAGTGGGCCAACCAGTCCATGAAAGTCCTGCAGATCATCCGCAAGGAGTTCATCAAGAACCAGCCCCTGCAGGGCGTCCGCATCTCGGCCTGCCTGCACATCACCGCTGAGACGGCCAATCTGGGCATTTGCCTGCGCGATGGCGGAGCCGAAGTCGTTCTCTGCGCCTCAAATCCTCTGTCCACGCAGGACGATGTCGCCGCCTCGCTCGTCCGCGATCACAACATTCCAGTCTTCGCCATTAAAGGCGAGGACAACGACACGTACTACAACCACATCCTCGCCGCCATTGACCACAAGCCGCACATCACCATGGACGACGGCGCCGACCTCGTCACCATCCTCCACACCAAGCGCACCGACGCCCTCGAAGGCGTCATCGGCGGCACCGAAGAGACCACCACCGGAGTCATCCGCCTGCGCGCCATGGCCAAGGAAGGCGTGCTGAAGTTCCCCATCGTCGCCGTCAACGACGCCGACACCAAGCACCTGTTCGACAACCGCTACGGCACAGGACAATCCACCATTGACGGCATCATCCGGGCCACCAATTTCCTGCTCGCCGGATCGAAGTTCGTTGTGGCCGGCTACGGCTGGTGCGGCCGCGGACTCGCCTCCCGTGCCCGGGGCAACGGCGCCGAAGTCATCATCACCGAAGTGGATCCCACCAAAGCGCTTGAGGCCGTAATGGACGGCTTCCGTGTCATGTCCATGACCGAAGCCGCCAAACTCGGCGATGTTTTCTGCACCGTCACCGGCAACAAGAGCGTGCTCACCAAAGAGCATTTCGCCTTGATGAAAGACGGCGCGATCATCTCGAACTCGGGCCACTTCAACGTCGAAATTGATATCCCCGCGCTCGAAAACATGTCGTCCTCCAAGCGCACCACGCGCAACTTCGTCGAAGAGTACTCGCTGAAAGACGGACGCAAGATCAACCTTCTCGGCGAAGGCCGCCTCATCAACCTGTCCGCCGCCGAAGGCCATCCCGCTTCCGTGATGGATATGAGCTTCGCCGACCAGTCGCTCTCGGTCGAATACATGGTCAAGAACGCCAAGACGCTCGAGAGGCGCGTCTATCGCGTCCCCGACGAACTCGACAAACGCGTCGCCAAGCTGAAGCTGGAGTCCATGGGCATCAAGATTGATCGCCTGACGCCCGAGCAGGAAGAGTATCTGGCAGGGTGGAGCGAGGGAACGTAGAAGCAGTTGTCAGTTGTCAGTTCTCAGTTGTCAGTTCTCAGTAAAACCCCTGTAGGGACAGCCGCCCTCGGCTGTCCAGCGGCCCGGAAGTATCGGGCCGCTTTTGTTTGTGTGGAGGGGACACTCCTGTCCGCTGCCTCTGACTCAAAACGGGGCTGCGAAAAGCCGTCCGTTCCGTCTTTTGAGGCGCTTGCCAATCTTAGAAGATAATCGCATGCTCAAGGATGTGGCGCCCTCGCTGAAAATTGATGAACTCCGCCACGCGGCTCACGGCGATCCCTCGCAGTTCGCAAAGTTGTTGGTGGAGCTCCTCGCCAGCGACTTCGACCTGGCTTTCGAATGCCTGAAGACCCACAAACTACTTCACAGATGCCGATCCTCCGGCTGGATCTTGGAGGTGGAGGGCTGCGTTCGCAATTGGCTCCCACGCGCATCGCTAAGTGGCAAGAAAAAAGCGCATCTCGTGCGGCATTTCGCGTTTTGCCTTGCAATTCAGGAAATGCTCAACATAGTCGACAGCCGGTCCCAAGCATTGGATATCTGGCGCGCTCCCACGAATGTGCTGCTACAAAGGTTGTTCTCCCTCGTCGAAGAGAAACGTGACCGCCTGTGGTCGCGTTCTGATGAGAAGTCGGCAGAAGAAGGTCCTGTGCGTGGCCTGACGGGCGCGGAGAGCGAAAGAAGGGAGCTTCGTGACTATTGCGACTGGGTTGGACGGATCGTCAATCAGATATCGAACTTCGGCGTAGAGGAAACGGGAGACGGCGAACCTTCGCCGAACGGCATAAAAGAAGCACTCAATCTTGCAGCGCTGACGGACCTGATCCTGACCGTCTTGGACTGTTACAGTTACAAGAATTTCCCGGTCTCCATCCGCGACAAGGAGATCGAGTTGCGGGCTGTCAGGTCAAAGACACAGCAGGCGATGGATTGGTCCACACTTCGGGAGCGGTCAAGGAACGTCGTAGATAGCTATGTGATTGCGGAGAACATTAGAGCGGCTAGAAAGCTAGCTGGAGACATTGCTTCTGAGCCGGAGCCCTTCGATGCCTTCATCGACGGCGCGGGAACAGAAGTTTTCGAGGAACTGGAGGTGTCGCGCCGTGAGATGGCGCGCGTTCTCAAGCGCGAGGTAGATGAGCTGATTGACCTCGATTTTCCGCTGCACACTCCCGCCGGGGAATTCCGAGCCGGCGAGCTTCTGGAGTTCTGGGCACTGCTATTTCAGATTGCTGAGTGCTCTTCATGTTGGAGGAGCGCATGCGGGAAGGACAGAGCACCGCTGCTCTCGCGCGCCAAGTTGGCCTTCCTAGCCACTCGGGCGATGGAATGCTCGCTGGAGCGGGCGCAAGGCCTAGTGTCTCAGTTTGTACTCGATCCAGCTAAGAGAAATCAGGACCCATTCTTTAGGCCTCTGATCAAGCTAAATGAGTCAGATTGTCTGATTGCCTGCACTTTCATCAGCACTGGCCGGTTTGCCAGGAACCTCTTCACCATCGCAATACGGGAGGGACGCGTAGACTTTTCTCCGAAGGGGCTGAAGCCATTGAAAGAGCTCGCCAGGCTTTTCAGCCATGCGGGTTACACCGTGGCTCTTAATTTTCCTGTCCACGATTCGTGCGGGCTCGTTACGGATATTGACATAGCCGCCGCTAAGGACGGTTACCTCTTTGTAGGCCAGACAAAAGTGCTGATACATCCGGATTCTGCGTACGATGAATGGAAAGTTCTCGAGAATCTTAAAAGGGCGGCACAACAGCTCTCGGAGTCCCTCAATCATCTCCAGTCACTGAAGATTCGATTGAGCCTTTCAGACGAAGTTGTCAACGTCGTGCCCTTTGTCCTGACGAATGTATGGCACTACACCGGATCAGCTGTGGGTGGCTTCAAGGTTGTCGACTTCAGCTACCTCGAGAACCTTCTAACCGGCGGCGAAGTTTGGGAAGTCGTCTTTGTACCTCAGCCCACTCGACGGGTTGCAAAATTGATCGAGGGAAAGTACCCGAAGGGCAGTGAATTGTCACAGCTCATACAAGCGCCTATCCACGAAGAGATGTTTCACACTCCCCGGATCGAGAAGAGGGCCGTGGCCATCGGAGCCTGGAGACTAACAGTGCCCGCGCAGGTGTCTGACGAGGTCGCGGATGGGAAGCGCGAGGGTGTAATCGCCAGGATGTTCCGAAATAGATGAGCGAATCCGACGTCGCGCAGAAGCGCCGAGATTCGCGAATACTACATCCCCGACTTCAGCGAGTGGAAGAAGCACGATTCGTACGCGCGGGAGTTTGAGAAGTTGTTGCGGGATTTGCGGACAGAGGGGGGCGCGGTCCCCAGCGGCTAAAGCCGCGGGTGTTTCCTGGAGACTTAACGCGGCCCTAAAGGGCCGCTCTTCCACGCAAATCCCCACTTCTCGCGCAAAGGGGGCGCGAGAAATGGGGCACCCGGCCGCTGCGCCGCTTGGCTCATGGAGATACACGAGGCGTTTTCATGTGAGCAAGCGGCCCGATGAAACTGGGCCGCCGGACAGCCGAGGGCGGCTGTCCCCACATGAGCTGGGGAGATTCCCGAAATGGGAATGGAGTGAGATTTATCTTGCGCTGAGTGTTCCCTTCGGCCACTGGGGTGTGGCATTCTGAATATGTTGGTAGAAATAGGCGCGGCCCTTTCGGGCCGCGTTTTATTTTGGCGCGACTTCCGGTTTCGGTTTAGGAAGTCAAAATCCCCACCCTGTCGCATAAAGCGCGACAAGGGTGGGGCACCCGGCGTTTCTGGTTTCGGCAAAAAACAGGTCATCAGACAAAATCCCGGAGAAACTTTGGCCCCGCCTCTCTCTCAGAAGGTGGGGTTGGTCGTTCTGGGCAGAATCGGCTGGGGCAAATGGGCTGGGCAAAAATCGGGGAGAAGGATTGAGGGGGAATGAAGAACCGGGGAATGAAAATCAAGCATGCGAAGTTGCGCGGGGAGTGGGTGGAGTTGCAGTTCATGGCGCGGGCGATTGAGCTGGGACTGCATTTAGCGAAGCCTTGGGGAGAAGTGGTGCCGTATGACTTTTTCGTGGAGCACAAGGCGAGGGTTGTGCGGGTGCAGGTGAAGTCCACGATGTTCAAGGATCGGGGAGGGTATTCGTGCACGGTGCGGGGAAGCGCGGGGCCGTATGAGGGGAATCCCTTTGAGTATCTGGCGGCGTATGTATTTCAGGAAAGCTTGTGGTACATCATTCCGGCGGAATTGGTGGTGGGACAGGGGAGTATTGCGCTGTATCCGCGGATGAAGCGGTCGAAGTATGACGAGTACAAAGAGGCATGGCATTTTCTGCGCGGGCCGGCGCATCGAGTGGATCGGATTGAGGCGTGCGTGGAGGAGGCGGGTGGGGAGGTGTTGGAGGGGTATGGAGTGTTTGGAGGGGAGGAAGATTCGGAACTCCCGCCCGATTCCTCACCCTCGAGGCGCTTGGAGTCGGAATGAACAGCCTTATTGAGCGTCAGCGCTGGGGCAAGAGTGGTGGCTTGTCCGTGTCCGGCACTTCGACCGCGCGCTTGGCTTTGCGCCAGACGTTGGCCACGGCTAGCGTCCAGAGCGGAACCAGATCAACTCCAGGCATCAGCTTGACCAGGAACGAGGGCAGAAACTCCCAGTGCCAGCCCAGCAGGTGAACCATCATGCCTGCGACGCCGAGGTCGAGCAGGTCATCGGCAGGAGACAGAGCCCCCGCCACAAACAGCGGGAAGACGACCAGTTGAAGTGCGTCTGCGACGATGGCCACGAACATGGCGGTCCGAAACTGCGGACCGGGGGAGATCGTGATGGAGTCGTCGGGCATGGCGGGGCTACTGATTTTCTCCATTCTACCGGACGGGTCTGCATTCGTAGAAAGTGACGGAAAGGATCGTGCCGTCCCGTTCCGCCTCTACCGCCCTTTCTCCCACGCCCGGAGCCGCGGCCACCAGCGCCTCACATTCCTGCAATACTCTTCGTAGTCGGCCCCAAATTTCCCGCGCAGGGTTGGCTCTTCATAAAACAGCACGAACAGACACACGCCCAGCGCCACCGCCGCCACCACGGCAATTGCCGCCGGGCCGGCGTGGCCGAACACCACCCAAAGGCCAATCCATCCCGAGGCAAAGCCCAGGTACATCGGGTTGCGCACATAGCGGTAGAAACCCACTACCACCAATCTCTGCGGCGGCGCGATCGGAGCCGGTGTGCCGCGTCCCGTCCAGCCAAAGTCCCAGACGCACCGCAGAGCCACGGCGAATCCCAGCACCGACGGAATCGCCGCCAGCCATCGCCAGTGCTGCGCGCCCGTCATTTCCACGCGGAACCCCAGCCACTGCGGCAGCAGCCAGAACCACAAACCAAGGAACGCCGCACCCACTACCAGGGACGCCAGCCCCGTTGCCCATCCCTCCCCGTGCCCGCCCCCGTCCACGTTCCCAGCCCGTCCATCCGTCATAACTCCTCCTCTTTGCTTCTCTACTCGCTATTACTGGCGGGTTCACCAACAGGTTACAAGTTTCTCGAGGATAGCGTCGGCTCGCGACATGGGCACCTTGGGCGGTAATAGCACCCGTAATCCTCACCAGGCGTTTTCGACTGATTCCCGGCGCATACTGGTGGACAGCCGGACACCCGGTGCGGCGAGGAAGGGAAAATCGTGGCGGCGAAAGTTCTTCTGGTCGAAGACAGCAAATTCCTGCGCGTGTCCACCGAGCGGGCGTTGAGCGCCGCGGGATATCAGGTGGTCTCCGCCGCCGACGGAGACGAGGCGCTGCGGCTGGCGCGGCAGCATGCGCCGCAGTTGATCCTGCTCGACATCATGCTGCCCAAAATGAGCGGCCCTGACGTATTGAAGGCGCTGAAAAAAGACGCGGCGACGGCGGCGATTCCCGTCATGATGCTGACCAGCTTGTCGCAGAAAAACGCAGCGGCTCTCGAAAAAGATGGCGCCGCCGGTTTCTTCGAAAAGTCCGACGCCATGCTGAGAAACGGCCCCGGCTCTCTGCTGGCGGCGGTTGAGAAGCTGCTGAAAGCAAAACCTGGACAGCCTTAAAAGCCGCTATGGTCACCACGCGGTAACGTTGGGAGGCTTCGAGTTACCCACCCCTGGGTGCGGGACGGCTGGTCCAACCTCTCTGACCCTTCCTGACTTGCTGAAAACAAATCACTTGCGGGCGGGAACTCTGAACAGCCCGGCGGAGTCTATGTTGAGTGAAAGTCCCGGCTCTGCGGGCAGTTGGCCGGACTGGACCCAGGCTGTAAGAATTCAGTTCGCGGTAGGGTGGAAAATCCTATAATCGTGTTTTACGCAAGCGGGGACGCCGCTATGGCGGGAGCAACCACCTTGGGTGATCTGGCAAGCGCGATCGGAACACGGGCGCAGGAAGAAGCGGCCATCGTTGCCGAGCTGAAGGCCGGTTCGGAAGCCGCCTATGCCTGGCTGATGGGCCAGTTTCAGCAGCCGGTGTACGGGCTGGTGTACCGCATCGTGAATGATCCGGCCGACGCGGCCGACACCACGCAGGATGTTTTCCTGAAAGTGTTTCGCGGCATGAAGCACTTTCACGGCGAGTCGAGCCTGAAGACGTGGATCTATCGCATCGCCCTGCATGAGGCGGCGAACCGGCGGCGGTGGTGGTTCCGGCACAAGGCGCGCGAGACTTCGATCGAACCGGTGGAGTCGGAAGGATCCGCGGCTGGGGGAAGCGCGATGCAGACGGCGCTGACCGACAAGGCGGATTCTCCGTTTGATAACGTGGCCCACCATGAAGTGCAGCAGCGGGTGGAAGAGGAATTGCGCAAGCTGCCGGAACCGTATCGCACCACGCTGATCCTGCGCGATCTGGAAGACATGTCGTACGAAGAAATTGCCGAGGTGCTGGAGATTTCGCTGGGAACGGTGAAATCGAGGCTTACCCGAGGCAGAGAGGCCTTGCGGCAACGGCTGACGCCGTACGTGCGCGAGGTTGGAGATGAACTGGGGTTGACCGCGCCGGAAGAAGGCCGGAATTTGCGGTCGCAGGTTGCTGGTGGGGGGAGAAGGGCCGAGGTGATGCCATGATTGGCACAGGGAAAACCATGCAATTGCGCTGCCCCCAGGCAAAGCGCTTGTTCTCGCCGTATCTGGATGGAGCGGTAACGGGCGCGGAGATGCTCGCGCTGCAGGACCATTTGTCGGATTGCAGCGCCTGTAACGGCGAGTACCAGTCGCTGCGCCGGACCCAGCAATTGTTGGCCGGCTTGGGACGGCCGAAGGCTCCAGAGGATCTGGGGTTGCGGCTGCGGGTGGCGATTTCGCGCGAGGCGGCGCGGGCCAAGCGGACTCCGTTTGAGGGCCTGCTGGTGCGTTTGGGGAATGAGTTGCAGGAGTTGATGGTTCCGGCCACTGCTGGCTTTGTGAGCGCGCTGATTATTTTCGGAATCGCCATGGTGTACTTTGTGGCGCCGTCGTCGCTGCAGGCCAACAACGACGTGCCTCTGGTCATGGTCAACACGGCGCCGCAGTTGCAGCCGAGCGCATTTGGCCTGACCATGGATACGATTGACGCGGAGTCCCTGGTAGTGGAAGCCTACGTGGACGCCAACGGACGCGTGCAGGATTACCGGATTCTCTCCGATCCCCCCGACTCGAAAGAAGTGCTGCCGCAGGTGAAGCGGATGCTGATCTTTACGACCTTCCGTCCGGCATTGTCCATGGGCCGCCCCACACCCAGCCGGGCCGTGCTGTCGTTCTCGAAAATCAGCGTGAAGGGGTAGGGCAGTTCTCAGTTCGCAGCGATCGCCGCTGGCCTCAACCGCGGAGGCAACGATCTCCGGCAACCATCATTGCCCTGGCGCCTTCAGGACAACGGTGTTGCGCTCGTCCCCCGCAATGATGCGGTAGAATTTTTTCAGCTCCTCAGCGCGGCTCACCGGCACGCTTAGTTCTCTCACCTCAAACGTGCGTTCATAGGCGATGACGTTGCCTTTCGCTTCCGTCCTGGAATGATAACTGGCGAAGCCATAGTCGGCGTCCACCGGCGGCGGCACGTCATCCACCACATATCCAGCCGGAATCGTGATTTCGAAGCGATCGGTGTCGCGCGCCGGTCCTTCGAACTCAATGGGAAACTTGCGCGGTTCCTTGGTCTCGAGAAAGCTGAAGCCTTTATTGCCTAGAACCCGCGGCCGCACCAGCAGCAGGCCACCGGCGTTCTTGGCATAGTTGGAGGACTCGAAGGTGTAATCGAAGCCAAACGGCTGGTCCGTGTTCTGAAGATTGATGACGCTGGCATGAGTAATGTAAAAGCTGGATAGCGAACTGGCCAGCAGGGTTTCGATGGGCTTGATGCGGTCCGTGTCTTTGACCGCTGCGCGCAAGGCCCAGCGTTCCGAGGAGGCGCGTTCGCCCAGGCGCACTTCTTTGACCTCGCCCTTCAACATCCCGCTGTTGTCCAGCGTGAGCTTGGCTGTGCGCTGGATGCTGTTCATCGCCGGAGGCTGCTGCGGCAAGGCAATCAATTCACCCCCGTCGGGCGTAACCAACAGCGCATAGTTGCCTTGCAGTCCCCCGCGAATCTGTCCGAACGGGATCAACTCGTAGGTGGGATCGAAAAACAGAATCCGACCGAGCTTGGGATGCGGCATGGTGGCAATCAGTGAAGGATCATTCAGGCCATCGGGGACCTTGACAGCGACGATCACGTGGTTGAAGGCGCGGTGTGGAGGAGTTTCGGCCGTGACGGCGCCACGCTCGTCGTTGATGACGACGTGATAGGACTCGACGCCAATCTCGTGAAGCATGGCGCGCGTGAGGGTTGCTTTATCTTTGCAGTCGCCGTAACGATGTGAAAAGACTTCCGGCGCCGGATGCGGCTGCCAACCGCCGATGCCAAGTTCGATGGCCACATAGCGGATATCGTGCTGCACGAACTGCGCGATCGCCTGCATCTTTGCCAGTTGAGTGTTCTTTCCAGCGGTGAGCGCGGCGACCTTTTGTTTGATTTCAGTGGAAGCTTCGACCCGCCCTGCGAGCAGCGTGTTCATCCACTTGCCCATGTCGTCCCACTCCGCGAAGCCTGTCGGAGCTTTCCCCCCGGCTGGGAAAAGAGTGATCACCATCTGGCCCGCGACTCCAATAAAGGGAGGCATGGCAGGCTCGTGCCGAATGGGTTTCACCTCGGTCACCGCCCACTGCCAAGAATTGTTTCCGGCTTCCGTCGGCTTGACCTCAGGATGATTCAGCCAAGCAGCTTTGAATTCCCAGCCGGCCGGGAGCTGCAGGGAGTAGTGGCTCTCCCGCACCGGGACTGATTCCTGGAACTCCCACATATCTTGCAGGAAGAAAGGCCGCTCCTCCACTTCGTATTCGTAGCCGACGATATTTCCTGGTTCCGGTGCTGGAATCTGGATGACCCTCCACTTGGTGTCATCCACCAACTCGCCGCCGCCCTCGAATGAGCGATCGACCGCATCCTTGTCCTTAACCTCATAGTCCTTGCCCCGGGCGGGAATACACCAGCCATGCAGGCTCTTGATCTTGCGCTCAGGATTGAAGTAGACGTAAACAGTTCCGTGACGGCGGCCATCTGGGCGCAAAATCTTATAGGCCTCGCGCACCGTGGTCCTGATTTTGTCAGCCGCAATGACCGTGACGTTTGTCTCCGAATACAAGAGCACCGCGTCCGTTTTTTCATCGTAAGCAGGCAGGGTCACATTGGCCTGGGCGTGCATCCATTGCGGAGCGTCGCCCGCGGCCGTGTAGGGCACCCACGTCAATAGGCAAAGGCCGGCCAGGCCAAGCAGCCGGGCGCGCCTGCTAGTTGCTGGCCGATGCTGCTCCGGGCTGCAGCAGAATCTGTTCTTCATCGCCGGTCCTCACTAACTGGAAAAAATTCTGCAATGCGGGGTACTTGTCAGCCGGAAGGAACAGGATATCCAAGTTCAGTTTCCGGACCACGCGCACTTTGCCACCGCTGTTCTCAACCTTCAGATTGTAGACAATGAGCTTCGCATCCTGGGTCTGCGGCGGCGGCACGCTGCTCACTTGCCAGCCGGGTGGCAATTCGACGGTCACGTCATCGAGTTTCTCGTAGGGATACTCAAAATAGATAGGATGCACGCGATTCGCATGTTGGAAAATGCGCTTCTCATGCGCGGTAAAGAAACCGACCGGAAGCATGGCTCGTTTCCCGGCACTGGATGCCCATCCGGGGATTTTGAGGTTCAGTACCGCCACCAGCGGCTCTTCCGAACCGCTCCAGTCCGGTTTGTTCGTCAGTTCCAGCTCGGCCGCGGCGGGGATCTGTTCCTTCAGCGAGTCTTCCAGGAACTTCTTGCGTGCCGTTTCGTCTTCGTGCCGTTCTTCCCGCCGCCGGTACATGGCTTCCAGGCCCGTGTAAGTGACCGTCAACTCTCCTTCCAGGTCGCCGGTATCGGACAGCTTCAGCTTTGCCTCGCGATGAATTTGCGACTCCGAGGAATTTGGCAGCGTGGTCTGGATCCAGCTTCCACCGTCTTTGTCGAGCCTCAGTCCTTGCACACCAGTCTCCGACCACTCGAGCATCCCGAAGGGAGTAAACGCTCCACCTGGATCGAAATAGAGGTCCTTGCCATTCAGTTTGACCAACGCCACGTTGGCATCGAGCCTACCGCCTAGCATCAGCTTGGAATTGAAAAAATAGTTCCTGCGATCGGAAACCCAACATCCGTAGGCCTCAAATCCCGCAGCGCGCACCAGGGCTAGGTACAGCCAGGTTAGCTGTACGCCATTGCCGTAGCCTTGCTTCCAGACGTCCTCTACATTCGTCGCCGCCTTTTCTTTGTCGCGCTTCTCTTCCTGCTCGCTCTTGCGGATCTCATACGACGTGTTGCGAATCTGCTGCACCCTTGCATAAATCTTGCGGAGCTTCGCTTCCGGAGGATCGTTTGGCGAAATGATCTGCCCGACCGCTTCCTCCATGGCCTTGCGCTTTCCTACAAAACTCTCCAAAGCGTCATTTCGCTTTTTCCCTACGCGTTGCCAGTACTTGTTCGGGTCTGATTCAGGCAATTCCCGGTCGTAAATGAAATCTACGCGTGCCTTTAGCTCGTTTTCCGGAGGCATGAAGTCTTCGGTCTGGAATGCTGGGATGTTGTGCGCTTCCATTTCCACGATGCCCCGGATGCCCTGTTTAGGCTCAGAACCGGGTGGCAACGACTGCCAAGTCCACCGCAAGTGAAATTCGTTATAGCCGTAGGGCTTGAGAGAAAACTTGGCGTTCTTAGTGAACAGGTTCTCGCTGAGGATCCAATGCGAGTCGAAGACGTAATACTCCTTGAAATCGATCGTGTAGTAATACTCGATGATGCCGCTGACTTCGACGTCGGGGAGCGTGAAAGTCTTGGCAAGATATTCCTGTCCACGACGTTTCTCGATCGTCTTGTCATAGACCTTGCCGTCGAACTCAGCGATCGAGCCGTCCGGCTTGATCGTTCGCGCATGGAGGCCGGAAATGCTTTCGTATCCCTTGGACAACACAAGTTCCACGTTCGCGTTCTTGCGCCCCTCTTCAGTCAGGATCTTGACGCGCAAATAGTTGTCTTCATGCGGAGTGTAGCGGTCATCAACGCGGTCCACCTGGCGGTACAGAATGATCGCCGGGGCGCCTGGAGCCATGGGCTCGCTAGTCATCTTCAACTCTTCCGGATTGACCGGCTGAAAACCGGCACCCGCCCGCGCGGACTCGGGCAGAAAGAGCGCATAAGTGAGAATGGTGGCAGTCAGGACGAGGGTGTGTGCAATCGCAGAAGTCCGAAACCGATGATAAGGGGACACGGTAATCACCTTCGCAGGGAAGCGGTACATACAAACGGAATATGCCCGCCTTCGGGGGGAAGCGGAACTCAGAGATTAGCCGTACGGGTCCGAGCCACCCGCGCCAACTCCTATCGCGGACAATAGCCTCGCAAGAAGTCACTGTCAAGGAAATCTGACCAGTGGCGTCTGGCCAAGAAACGCAAACAACAACTGGATGGTTTCCACGCCATCCTGGGGGGAATGTCTCGCGAAGCAGGGCCAAGTTTGACGGGGTAGTACCTTTCGGGAAAAATTCGGCTACCCCCCCAACCCCCAAGGCCCGCTCCCCCGCCTCCAGGTCCCCGGTTTTGACCTGGCCGCCCCCGCCCGCCCGCGCGCGAGAAGGGCACGCCGCGCTTTTCACGCGTCGGGGTCTCCCTTCCCGCAGCGCTGGGACGGGAAGCTGTTGGGTTAGGAGCAGAAAAGCTACAATTCCTGTTTACAGGAGCGCCGCGATGCCGATATCTCTCACCAACCACGGAAATGCGCTTGAAAGACGCACGTGGTCTACGATGCAAGCTTACATCTCCAAGTACGAGATTTTGTGGCAAATGCATGTTGAACCGCTACGTAACCCTGGCTCAATCGATCTGCGCGACGGAATCGATCCGGACTTCGAACTCTTCGCGATGAATCACTACAGCGCATATGTAAACCTCGTCCGTGCGCTGGAAAAGATTGAGGTCAAGTCGGATGACCTTGGTTTTGCCGAGGAAATTTGGGCCCAACTCCAGCGAGCAGTCGAGGTGGCCATAAAGCAAGCGGAGGCCTTCGCAGACATTTATTTTGATGTAACGAATAAGAGGCCTCAGGTCCACACACGGAAGCTGCGAGAACTCGAAGGCAGTATCAAAGAATATCGGAACATCTTGCACGAGCCGATACAAGCAAGTGTGAAGAACGCCGACGGGATACGGCTAATCCCTCGCAGGGAGACATTACAGAAATACAAGCGGTGGACCAATGTGATGTATCACCGCGCTGAAGCGGATTTTGTTGCCGTAGACTCTGAATTACGCGCAGATTTCAATCGTGTATGCGGAATTTTACAAGGCTTGTGGGACGAGATTGAACAGGAGTCTAACAAGCTTCTGGAAAACAGGAAATATCTCGCACGGCGCAGTTTAGGGAAAACAACAAGTGCATCTGTTTATAACCCTCTCGCCGCTTCCGCAACTTCAAACGTTGCAGTCATTGGAACTCAAGGGCCTTGGTGGAAATAAGATGGTGCAAGTGGTTAAACAACAGCTGGCGCTTCAATCTCTTGGGGAAAGCATGTGAGATTTCCCCCTGCTTGCCGTGTCGTGCTTCGTGGCCGCCTTTTCCGATTAAGTAGCGCCGTGGCAATGTTTATATTTCTTGCCGCTGTTACATGGACACGGCTGATTTCTTCCCAATTTCTTGCCTGATGGCAGCATAGGTTTGCCGCGGAGAAGCTTCGATAGTTCCTCTAGCTCCTGATTTGGACTCCAGGGTTCTTTACTGAACACGATGGCGTCGACCAGTCGATCACTCGTGACAAGACAACCCAGGCCGAGCCAGACGTTTGCTTTGGACTTATACTTTGCTAACCTTGAGAGGCCTACCAGCTTTTCCCGTAGTTTCCGGGGGGATTTCGGTTCCGACACAGTCGTCATTCCACCGTGCGCATCGGCTAGCGGCAATCTAGCATCGTGAGACTTGTCATCGCCAGCTGATTTTCGTTTTAGCAGCTTCAGGGTTTGTATTAACGCGTCCGCTCCCTCCCCAGCGAGATCATAGAGAAAGAATACAGCGTCAGTGAATCTAGGCTCGTTCGTGGACTTTACCTGATTCACAAGCGTGTCAAATTCAGGGTTCTTCCATCGGTGATGCAGCTTGTCAGCAGCGGCGGTCTTCGGCACAGAGCCGCGCAGCACGGGAAAGTTTGCGTCTACCAGCTGTGCAAAGCTGCTGTCCACCATTTCGAAATCTACCTCCTTTTGCCTGAACAGCTTTTGCTTAAGGTGCACGCCTAGAAGCGACATTTCTGTGTCGGCCTTGTAGTAAGCGCTCAAGGCTGTCCTTTGGCGCAAGTAGTAAGCAAGTTCGAATGGATCAGACAGGTAGAACGCCACAATGTCGAGGTCGAATATGCTCATGGCGACTGGGAACGGATCGTCAGCCTGCTTAGTGAGATAGGCGTCAAGTTGGTGCATCACTGCTGGGTAATGATCAACCGTTATGCAAAGGATGTAAGCCTCGTCAATGCTCTCGTTGAGATGTATTTCTTTGCCACCCGAGAAGAAGCTATCTCTTCGATTCAACAGAGCTAGCCGGGAGAGCAGCCCTTGGTCATAGGCTTCTTGTACTGCAAGCTTGAAGTCCGCTCTCAATCGGTCTTCGTCTCCCAGTTTCGCCAGTTCTGTTAGCCTCTTCGATTTCACCTGGGCAATCACGGCTTTATTTCCAACTACGGCAAGAACGTCGATGTCAGTCAGAGTCTTGGCCTTGCTCTCTTTAATTTGAACGTCGGTATAGACATTCGAGGTACCGAAAACTCGTGCCAGGAGCTCTGCGGTTGCGTTCTCTGCAAATTCACCACGATGGAGCAACGCCGTGGCACGGTACGAAATATCCGAATTCATCCAAAAGAAAGGAGTCTCGTAAATGGCCTCCGAGAGATTGAAGCCAATCGGCAGGAAATAACGCCCGTTCGGCAGTTGCACGATAGGACGCGCTTGCACCTCATTGAACTGGCCGGGGAGCTGTAGGTCGGAGTTTGCCTTGCCGGGTATCAATGAAAAGGCGCGGGCAAAAGCCTTAACGTGATCACTTCCGAATTTCTGAAGATCGGCTTCGCTAAACGAGAAGATAGCCAACGCAGCCGTGCACAGCTTAGGAAACTCTCCTGGTTTTATCGGTTCCTGAGAGTTGTACTTGCGCTCATGAAGACTCTTCAACTCACGGGCAATCTGTCCCATTTGAGGGATATCAATGCCCGAGTGGCCCCGAATCCACTTGCTATCGGCCGCATACTTCTGCGCAGCAAAGTCTAGATATTGAAAGTCGTAGGCGCCAGAGCCACCATAAAATATGGGCTCCGTCATCATCACTCCGGAGCCAAATGTATTCCGATAATCCTGGTCGGGGTTTTGGGCGGGAAACATTCCTTCTTTGACTCTAATGTTAAGTTGCTCAAGGAAATGTTCGTGATGCTTCTTATGGAGTTCGTCGAATAGTCTGTAAATCTCTTCAAACCATGCCGCCGAGTCAGCTTCGTTCGGAATGCTAAGGTCAATTTCCGCTTTAACGACGAGGCCTGCGAGGAATGTTAACTCCTGAAAATTGAGGTGCTCGTGCCAATTGATATCGACGGCGTCCTCAGGCGAAAAGAAAAGGTCACGAAGTAAGATCAAAGCGAACGTGTAGATGAATCCTGCCTGTCTTGTTACGGCTTCGATCTTATCGATAATCGTTTTCACAACCAAATCCAAAGCTGTTTTCCAGAATCCAACGCACGTGCAATCGCCAGTTCCTGATTCGAGAAGAATGAACCTCCGAGGCTGATGAACATTAGCGCGTTCTGCAAAAGAATGCTGGACGAGAATTCTCGCATAGCCCTTTGGAACTTTCGTTTGCTCCTAAAAATTCTACAGCGCTCCCGAACTCGCGCTTTCTCATTGTTGTGACTCAGGCCCCGAAACACTGACCAGTTTCGCCAACGCCAGCCAGTGCCTGGGATGCGGTCGGCGTCGGCCCTTGCGGATGTCGGACGCGTAGGGAATTGAGACGCCAATGGCTGAAACAATCTCCGAAAGCGATGTGCCGACGAGCCGAGGCTGAATCCGGTTTGTATATACCTCATCAGTGAGCCACTGAGGTTGACTGGATGGCTGCCAGTGCCAACGTGCCGTTTGCTGGCGGCGCTGCGTAGCAGAGACCCGCGCTCTGGACTCGGGAGACTTCGAAGCAATCCTTCCCTTTCGTGCCGCTTCGATCATTTGTCCTTTTGAGACTTCGACCGCACAGGCGGCGCAGCGAGTGCTAGTTTTGGCTACGGGCTTCCCGCAACTCAGACAAACATTTTCCGGCTGAGGCGCAGGCGGGGTGGACGGAATTGTGTTGGTTCTTTCTTGGCGCTTGTTAGCCTGAGTCAGCCTCGTAGTAAGTGGAGTGTCGGGTCTGCGTATCGTCAACCAAAACTCCCGAGCGACCCACTCCGCGATAGGAGCCACGGCCCGACCCCAGGTCGGGGCCGTTTCTGACAGCCGCACAGCAAACGATCCCGATAATCGGCAGTTGCCGTCTCCCTTCTCGAAGAGCCATTCCCGCCTTAACGTTTGACGCGTGATCCAGTCCAACAGGTAGGCGTCTACCTGAGGACGCACGGGCTCCATGAGGTCGCAAGCAAGGCTGTCGCGGGCCGACGTATCAACGTGCAGGACCCCGAGACCCGGATCGAGCCCTAACGCGGCAGCCGCGAGCCGAGCTTCAGATTCAAGCACGGAATAGAGATAGTTGAGAATCGCGTTTGGCGGATTTGCGGCAAGTCGGGGTGAGCCCGTGAGCGGGGAGACGCGCGCTCCAAAGCTGCACCAGTGATCGGGGATGCGGCTCAGGTGGTTCTTCGGGTAGGTGATGGGCAAGGTGCTCCACGCCGACCAGTATGCTCGTGCGGCCTGTGACTCAATGAGCCGGATCGTGCTGATGCTGTCGGCGCTAGGCAATTCAGCCCTGAATCGGGCAATCGCGTCAGCAGTGGATGTATCCAAGAGCTTGTGTCTCGCAACCTGCTCCTGAGCGGCGAGCTTTCGGCTGATGAGTTCCCGCGCGATTCGCAGTGCGGCTCCAGAGGAATGCGCTAGTGCCTGCGCCCGTCGGAGCTTTGCTTCTGACGGCCTGACGGGGCCAGTGGTCAGGAGCACAGATCCGTCGCGTTCCAGCATCACGAAACTCGCGTCCTGATCTGCGAGCCACCGCAAAGCGGCGAGGGACACCATCCCATCGGAACCGATCACTACCAATCGTCTTAGGCCATGACCAACACGCGGAAGGCGACATCGCCTACGGTCTTCTCCGATGCCGTCCTCAAGAAACAAATGTCCACGATCTACGCGGACCTGAATGCCGTAGCCATAGAGAGTCCCTGCGCCGTGACGCGGGATCATCAGGTCAACGTTGGAATTGTGAGATTGCGGAAGTTGGGGTACGGTCTTGTTAGCTGCCATTGGAGCAGACCTCCGATGGTGGTCAGGGCTTGTCGGCTGCTCGTAACAGTCGGCAGGCCCGCATCATCTGTAACCTATTCTAAATCAATGACATAGATAATGCTAGCCTATTCCTCAATCCTCAATTCTTTCCGCAGCCGCCAGTACCAAATCAACGGCAGTTTTGGGGTCTCTTTGAATTCTTGCGAAGTTCGTGCCGATGATGTAAGGCATTCGCTCCGTCTCGACCGGCGGTGACTCCAAACTCCTGATAATCGCCAGGCGGAGATACTTCCAGTTGTCCGCCAAGTATGATCGAAGAAAGTTCTCTGATCTTTTCTGCTCAACTCCATGCGCAAGCGACTCTGGAGTCTTCAGGAGAACAGTTCTAGGCAACCCCCTGATCCCCTGTTGGAAGAACTTCACCGGTGCTATGCCGGACTTTTGGGAACCTTTCCAGAGCGATTCGATGGTCTCAAATACTCGAAACCGATGATGCGGCCACACCGAGCAAGATAGATTGGAACATCGCACATATGATTGCCAGACGCCCATGAAGGGGACACCTTGCGAATACGGCAGTCCGGCCATCGCATTGGCGAGATTCAAAGGGGTACGGGCGTATTTCCCTTTGATGAACCTCTTTTCGATGAACATCAGGAGTTCATCTTGGGCGTAACCAGCTTCCATGCGGTCCAGTTTTTCTTGTAGAGACTGCTGCGCCACTCTCGTGCTGTTGATTTCTCTCTTTGCTGCTTCCCAATTCGCTTTCCGTTGTGAGAGTTGCACCTCCACAGCTTCCTTGTCCTTGGGACTTACTTGGCTCGCCGCACTCTCCGCCTCTCGCACCAGATCGGAGTCCCTTCTCTCCCTCGCGTCAGCCTCGTACATGCTCGATATCGCATCTCCGTAAGATCGTCTTTCTTCTCGAATCTCCTCGGCGGTCGCAGAGTCCGAAATCGGGAGAAGCAGCCGACTGATGAGGTGTCTATTGGAATGTTCCTTCAACGGCTCCAGCGCTGCCCTGAGTTCCTCTCTTGTGGTTGCCCTTGTGAGTTGCCAGCCGACTTCTGCCCACCAACAGGAGAGCATGTCAACCAGAGAGTCTCTGTTGGCACTGAGCCAGTGATCTTCGATCGTTGGCCGACCTGCGGAGGGGTTCTTCGTCTTCCTTTTCATAAGCCAGTCGAGGAATTTTCCCACTAGCTGCAAAATTTTCTCACGCACTGCGGCGAGAAAGTTCTTCAGGGACGACCAAGCCGACAGAATTGCCGTTTTTAGCACCAGCAAATTCTAGCCCTCTCCTGCTCGACTGCCAGAAAACCTCCTCCCTACCTCCCGAGTCCTGCCAGAGAATGCTAGTTAAGTCATTCTTGGTATTGCACTTAGCTGATTTCTTGGCAGGTCGAATGCAATTAAGACAGGCGGAGGCAGTCACGCCCAGAGTCAGGAGGAACTAGAGCATGCCAAGAAAAAGAAAGTCTCGGTCTACGCGATCTAAACCGGCTCCCAGGTCGCGACGTTTGAGCCCACGTCAACAGGAAGAAAAAGTAAGGTGCTTGGCGGCGATCAATCGCATTCGTCGAGGCGACGCCAAAACAGTTTCCGCAGCCGCTCGCGCCGAGGGAACCACCGTTAGAGCGATCCGGGCACTAGTGCCGAAGGCGATCACTCAGGATCGCCCCGGCGGTCGCATTCGCGTCACGGCCAGTGACCGGTATTCGGCCAAAGTGCAAATCCTAACGGATGAAGGCGCACTGGCGGCCACAGCACGCGGCTCTCGTGAGCGTGAGCTTGCAGGTCAACACCGCGCGACCGTTCAGCGGGTACTTCGTGGGCTAGAGCCCAAGTCTGCCCTGGAACAGTATCGCGGCAAGAAGGTTGGCGGCCATGAGTTGGTCAGCGACTATGCACGGCTTTCCTCGCTCGCACAAGCGGGTGTCGTCGGCCAGCTCGAAACCCTTTACGTGAGTCCTGACGTTGCGGCATGAAGAACCCGAATCCCATCGCGCGGGCTCGGCGCATTGAGATGCGCCGCAAGCAGTTGGGGTACCCGTCTCGCTGTTTCTACTGTGGCGAGACGGATTTGTTCTGCTTCGAGGAAGATCATCCAGTTACCCGCGAACTGGATGTGAGATTCAAAAGGGTTGTTTGTCGCAACTGTCATCGGAAGTTGGAAGCCAGCCGGGACATCAAAGGACTTACCAAGAATGGCCAGCATGATGTGGTTGAATCAGAGGTTGAAAAGTTCCGTCGTTACTTACTGTTGATGGCCGAAGACGAGGATTCACAGGCAGAACTATTGCAGCACGATCCCAATACTCCCATCAATCTGCTCATTAGCGCTTCCCAGGCGAGAGCGGCGTCCCTTCGTCGCAAGGCGCAAGCGTTATCATTGTCCAACCTGCCCGTTGCCGCGCAACGGACGGATTGAGACTTGATGCGCGATAGACCCCCCAAAGAAAAGCAACTCCCAGCAGAGATTCAACCAGAGCCAATACCAGTCTACGTTCGTTCCCACACGCGAGTGAAGGGCGAGAAACCGCGCAGAGACGGCGAGGGGAAGTTACCGGACAAATGGGCACTCTATGCGCTCGTGTTCGATTGCGAGACCACGACTGATATCCGCCAGGACCTCAATTCCCTTTGGTGGCGATTTTGTGAGCGGAAGCAAAACACCTACGTTTGCCAACAGGAAGGCCTCGTGTATGCGGATGCGCTCGACGCAGGATCAATCGCCCTGATCCACAAATACGCGAGAGGTAGAAAAGCTGACGTAGAAGACGGCTGCCCCAAAGACATCCTTGTGCAATCCCGTGCGGAGTTTGCAGACGGTGAATTCTGGACGGCGGTACAGGCCGGTGCGGTTATCGTTTGTTTCAATGCGCCGTTCGACCTTAGCAGATTGGCACTGGAATACCGCGAGGCTCGTAACAAAAACACCGGATGGTCCATGGTCCTTTGGAGATACCAGGGCAGACCAGACAAGCTCAAGCCGAAGCTGAGAGTGAAACCAAAGGACTCCCGTTCAGCGTTTATCAGCTTCGGTGGTGGTGATCCCAACAACCGTACGGTTTATCGCGGGCGCTTCCTGGATCTATCCGTCCTGGGCTGGGCATTGCGCAACAGACACATGACGTTGGAGGGATTCCTTAAGTCGTTTGGACTTGAAGGGAAGATCGATCACGAACCCACGGGACGCGTGACCGATAAAGAGCTGGCATACGGTCGGCGCGATACGGAGCGCACGGTTGCGCTACTCAATGCCATGAAAGGCGAGTATGACGGATTCCCGATAGACCTTCCGCCCGAACGGACCATGAGCGCTGCCAGCATTACAAAGGCGTTTCTCGACAAGATGGAGGTTGAGCGGCCCTCGCGGAAGTTTAATTTACCAGACCACATCTTGGGCAAGTGCATGCAAGCTTACTACGGTGGTCGTAGCGAAATCCGGATACGGCATGAGGAAGTACCAATCGTGGTCTGCGATATAACTTCTGAATATCCATCTGTTGCCGGACTGCTCCGCCTGTGGCCCCTGTTAACTGCGGCAAGTGTGGAGGTGGAGGACTGTACCGAAGAGGCACGCGGCATTTTGGATGGCGTCGATGCTAAAACAATCCTTGCCCCATCCCTGTGGCCCCGTCTTGCGTTCTTCGCCTCGGTGAAGCCAGCCGGGGACCTTCTTCCAGTTCGTGCCCTTTATGGCGAGTCCGGTGAGACAAACATAGGCTTGAATCCGCTCACGTCAACGGAGCCGATCTGGTATGCAGGTCCCGATCTGGCTGCGTCTAGGCTTGCGAAAGAGGTCACCCCACAAATCATCGAGGCGTTCAGGATCATTCCCCACGGCGTACAAGAAGGCATGAAGACAACGGCCATTGGCAACAGGGCAATTGACCCTGTGAAAGACGACTTCTTTCGCGTTGTGATCGAGGAACGAAAGAACCTGCCCAAATCCCACCCACACTATTTGCTTTTGAAGATCATTGCCAATGCGCTCTACGGAATTTTCGCGGAGCTGAACAAGGACGAATTTGGAAAGAACAACGCCAAGCAACTGGACGTATTTTCTGGTGAGTACAAGTTCGATCAGACGACTTTCGCTGTTGAACGTCCCGGCAGATGGCAATTTCCTCCCGCAGCCGCATTGATTACTGCCGGTGGTCGGCTGATGCTGGCGATTTTGGAGCGCTTGGCCAGGGACTTGGGAGGAACATATCTGCTCACGGACACGGACTCCATGTTTTTTGTCGCATCAGAAAGAGGTGGACTCTTTCCATGTCCAGGCGGCCAACACAAACTCCCGGACGGAAGACCAGCCGTAAAAGCGATCACTTGGAAACAGGTAGACGGAATTTGCGCGAAGCTCAACAGCTTGAACCCGTACGATCCAAACATCGTCGCCGATATTCTTAAGGTTGAAGACTGCAATCGCGACCGCAACGGTGATCCACACCAACTGTTCGGGTTGGCAGTATCTGCAAAGCGCTACGTCGTTTACACGCGAAAACAAGACAAGCTAGAAATCATCAAACCAAGCGAACACGGCTTGGGAATCGTGTACGTTCCGGACAAGCGGAGCCGTTATACTCCAGCTGACTGCAAGGATCAGGACACCAATTATCCCCGGTGGATCGTTGAGGCATGGGAGCGGCTGCTGACCGAGCATTTCAAGCATGACAAAGACCCCGAAAATGCGCTCCTCGGACGCCAGTTTTGGTTTGACGACTTGCCCGCCGTCATGCGTGTACGGATCACATCTCCGAATGTCCTGAGAGCTTTGAGGAGGCGCAGTCCCGAAGTCGCCAAGCCTTACAATTTCGCACTTTCACCGATACTGATTCAGCCCTCGCCCGATTGCACACTAGTTGCTCCTGCCAGCAAGCATCCAGAAGACTGGTTAACAAGGGAATACACGGAGATTCATAGCGGAGACATTGTAAAGCTGGGAAGCGAATACCATGGAAAAACACTTACGCCGCAAACTCTTTCTAGCGTCATCTGGCGGCATTTCCTCCATCCAGAGGATAAATCTCTTTCCCCAGACGGAGAGTTCTGTAATGCCTATACGCGCGGGCTTCTCTTGCGTCGTCCCGTTGAGGCGATCATTCCGCTAGTGCCCATAGGAAAAGAAATCGAACGACGGTCGCAGGAAGGCGAAGACATCAGCGTTTTAGACAACGTCGGACCCGTCAAATATTACCCTCGCAAAACGGCGAACACACGTCCCGCAGATGCCGCTTTGATACTCAGAGCGAGTCGTTTTTCAAAGAAATTGCTGAAGCGTGAGTCTGGAGCATCGCAACATGCTATTGATCGTTTCTTTCGCGGCGAACGTATCCATCCTGGTACCCGAAGGAAGCTGGCACAGGCGGTGGAGAGACTGGAGCGCGGCGGTGAACGAGTGTGATTGCATTTGTTCGCCGATTACCAACTAGTTGCCCAAGGCGTGTTCTCGGGAGTGGCAGCGGGCGCTCGCGTGATCGGGCACAGTATGACCGCGTCATTATAGGAGTAGATTTTCACCCCGAGTTTCCGCAAAATGGCGTTGGTGGATACCGACACTGGAGAACGTGTGCATGGTTTGTGGGGAATATACACGAAATAATGCCGCGATGCCGTGAGCGTGTGGGACGAAGGGTACGTCCTTCACCTCGCCGTTGCGCTGAACGCGGAAGGATCCAGTTCCACGAACAGCCAATAGGAAGGCTGCGGTGGCGGCGGAAACAGAATATCGTGTCTGTCTCGGGCACGCAAAAGCTCGCCTACTACGCAGCTGCTCATTGCGCCCGGTTCAATCAACCCTGGCTTTTCCGGGCTCCCGTCCTGTGCGATTTGAATTAACAGGTGAAACTTTGCGGGATCACGCGAGGGCTCCTCCATGCAATGCGCAAGGACGGGCGCGAGCCTGCGCTCGACATCGGCGATGTACTGTTTACCCTCGGCACTCAGGGCGTTTCTTTCGGCTCGCAGCCGAGGGGCAGAAGCGGTTGCCCACGTTTTGTTCTGGTTAAAGTATGCTTCCGTTCGCCACGTGTCTCTGTCCCAATTGTCACCGATGCGCTTGAACGCCTCGTCTGCGGCAATGTAATCACTGCTCTTGATCGCCATCAAAGCGAGAGTGTTCAGATCAACGATTGACAGACCATATTCTTTCTCTGCTTCCTCGAATCCGTGCTGGATTCGTGGGAAAGAAAAATGGTTAAATTCGGGTTGGTTGCAGGCACATACATCCTTCTGAGCAATCCGGAAGTAGAGTTCATCTCCCTGACTCCCGCCAATCCGATTCGCACTCTCCTCGGCGAACTTCGACGAGTCGCCATCCTCACCATTCCATTTAGGGAGCAGAAAAAGGGCCTGCGCCTGGTAGTAATAGTAATAGTCGGGCTCGGAGGCAACGGCCTGGTGAAATAGCTCCGACTCCTGTTCTTGCTCCCATCCCTGGCCCAGAGCGATCTGCAGCATGACGCGGTACCACTCTGGGCACTTCGTCGTAAGAGTCGTTGCCTCATCCAGGAGAGACTTCGCTTTTTCCAGACGCTCTCCCATAAGTTTCCATCCATTGTCCGTTACTGTGTCCGAGTAACCGTCCCCGCGCGCCGCCCATGCGTATTCGGCGTAAGAGTCGGCGAGTGCCACTCGAGCGGTGATGGAATCCGGCCTTGCAGCGACCCAATGCTCCAGGACCGTAAAATGATTCTTCCAGTCTTCCTCCGTGGCATGCTTGCCAGGTTCAGGTTCGGCGAGTCCCGCGTATATGCTGTGCAGCTTCCATGCTCCTCCCGGAAACCTTAACTTGCCGACGCGGGCTGAATTCGCCACACAGTCCAAGTCCTCAAACCTCTGCTGTTTGAGCAGTTCCGCGATCCATTCTTCATATGCCTTAACCGCGTGAACATCGGCGCTTTCGCTGAGGGTCGGTTCAATGGTCTTGCATGCTTTGGTTCCGTCGGAGTCGTGTTTCGCCGGGGTAACGGAGTGCTCACGGGCGTTCGCGAGCAACACTGCGCCCATGCAGGCCAAGAGTGCAGTGGCGCGAACAATTTTGAAGGCGAAATCCGATGAGTTCAGAACTAAGGAACAACGACGGCGAGGCATGAGCGTGTCCTTCCGGCACTTCTGCGGCCCAAGACCTGCCCGATGCTAAACAGTCCCGTACTTCGTGTCGAGATTACGTCGGGCCAGCCCTTGTTGTGCTGTGCGCCGTTGCCCTGAGCTTCCGCGCGGATCATAAAGGCGCTCCTCTTCCCTAGGTTGATGCTGCGAACAATCTCAACCTACCGCAAAAGTGGGCGCCTTTTTATATTGCGTGTAATGGGGATTTTTCACCAATTGTTAAATAGGACGGTGGTCTTTTTCTGTTTCACATGCCTGATGCCTAACCGCTTTAAGTCGGGGGTGCCGACCGTCACAGTCGAACAGTCATTCATGTAGTAGACAAAAATGTAAATGCCGCTCCCGGCGTGTTTGTCCGGTATTCCGCACTTCCTTACAACATCCAGCACCGTGGAGTTTTTCTTGAAGGACGCAAAGCAACTAACCTGCCTTGCCGTTTTCGGAGCGTCGGGAATCTTGAACTGCTCTGGCATCGGTTGATTGTCGAAGGGGTCATGAGGTGCGTGGCATCTCTCAGGAATTGTTTCTTGGGCCGGGAGTCGGAGACAGCAAGAGAAAAACAGTACAGTCAGCACGGCATGAAGCGAGCGCATGCCCATTCAAATTCCTTTTGGCGTGCGTCTTTTTTCCATCCAACCGACCCATGCGCATGCTAAGAACACGCCGCACGTAGGTACGATGGCATCACACTCGACCTGTTTCCAGAAATACGAATAGGGAACTGATTCTCTCAGCCAATCCCACCGAGTCATTTTGATGCGTCTTTTGGCGAGGGCAGCATCCATCTCGTTTACTGTCATATTTCCCATTTGATGAAACTCGGCTTCGCTAATGGGCGGGTCGTATTTCGTTGCGCGGTGGAACAGCACAATTGTACTCACGATATTAATTGCAGGACCAACAAGGACTGCAACTAGCAGAGAACGTAAAAGCAGGACCTTCACCCTTCACCTCGCACTATGACAGGTCAGTTTAGCGAAGAGCGGAAGCAGATACAGCATAACTGTCGTAATCAGTCGACGATAACGCTCATTGAGCGGTTTTGAGCGTAATCGGGATAAGTGACTACCGTGGCTCTTGGGGAGGGAAGACGTTACCACACGGCCTATTCTTGACGCGTCTGGTATTCAAGAAAATTGAGTAGCAACGATTCTTCTCATCTCGGACAAGCAGAGAGTTTCCATCGAGCTTCATGTCGCTGATAAATATCCATTGGTTGTCCTCTTCGCCCCGCCAGAACTCGATTCGCGTGTGAGAGACTTTGACCCTCCACAGGTTTTTTCCGGTCGCCTCATCGGTTGCCACCACAAAGCTGTCTCTGCCGTCTCCCGTGGCCGAGTACCGAATCCCATTGGCAACGATAGGAGGTACGTCTTTGGGTGCGACACGTTTCGCCATTGCGCTAACTGCACAAAACGTGCAACACACAAGGATGCCAACAAGCAGCCGATCCATGGGATTCAATTTACGCCGAAACGCCAAGCCACATGGGGGGATTATAGGGCTAACGGCTCAACTGACGGGAACAGATGGGATGAGAAGGCCGGTCTCCAACGGGATGCTGTACGCTCCCAAGTTATCGACGCGCTCGAAGGGCAAGAGATAAAGGAGACCGGCAATGAAGAAGGTTAGCACCGTAGCAGCCAAGGCAAGCAGGAATTGTTCGCAGCCGACCCTCACCATCGGATTGGATCTGGGAGATCGCAATAGTTGGTACTGCGTGGTGGATGAAGCCGGCCAGATCCAGTTGGAGCAGCGAGTGCGGACGACAGCGAAAGCATTGCGGGAAGTCTTTGGCACGATGCCGCGCAGTCGCATGGCACTGGAAATCGGGACGCATTCGCCCTGGATCAGCCGACTGTTAAACGAGTTGGGACACGAAGTGATGGTGGCGAATGCACGCAAGGTGCGGCTGATCGGGGAGAGCCGCAAGAAAGACGATCGCCTGGATGCGCAGACCTTAGCGCGGCTGGCCCGGATCGATCCCAAGTTGCTGTATCCGGTGAAGCATCGTAGCGCGCAGGTGTAAGCGGATTTGGCGGTGATCCGGGCACGAGCGGGGTTAGTGCGGGCGCGAACAGGGCTGGTCAACACGGCACGCGGGCTGGCCAAGAGTTACGGCGAACCCTTGCGCGGCTGCAATGTGCGCAATATGAATCCGGAGAAAGCGGAGAGCTTGAGTGCCGAGCTGCAAGTGGCCTTGGAACCGCTGCTGAATGCCATCGAAGGCTTGAGCGAGCGCATCCAGGAATACAACGAGCGCATCGAGAGGTTGGCCGCGGAGAGTTATCCGCAAGTGGAACTGCTGAAGCAGATCAAGGGCGTGGGCACGCTGATCGCGCTGACCTTCCGGTTGACGCTGGAAGATCCGCATCGCTTCGGCAAGAGCCGTGACGTCGGTGGCTATCTGGGACTGCAGCCGGGACGAAGGAACTCGGGGCAGAGCGAACCGCAGATGCACATCAGCAAGGAAGGCGATCCGTATTTACGAACTCTGTTGGTGCAGGGAGCGCAACACATTTTGGGACCGTTCGGGATCGACTGTGATCTCCGGCGCTGGGGACTGAAGTTGGCGGAGCGTGGTGGCAGGAACGGGAAGAAGCGAGCCATTGTTGCAACCGCGAGAAAGCTGGCGGTGTTGCTGCATCACCTGTGGGTGAGTGGAGAAGTGTACGAGCCATTGCACAACAGCAGCCGAATGACAGTTGCGGCAGCCGCGTAAAAGACAAAAACGAAATCGTTCCTGGAGAAAGACAAAAGCCCAAAGCCGAGTTCCGGTGACTGCGTTAATCGCCTGGCCCACGTTCCACTCTCAAAGAGTAGAACCACAGGGCGCCAAACAGATGGCAGCACCGGCTGAACCGAGAACGCCCAACATGCACCGAGCGAACGAATCGCTCCTCGAGAGTGCGGATGGAAGCATGGCGACAGTGGGGTACTCGGCGGGAGAAAAACCTTGTTCAACGACGCTAGACCGGAATCGACTTGACTCCGACCGGCCTTCTCATGGAAGGCGTTTACACTCATTGTAAATTCCTTGAGAGCGTGGTTGTCCCAGAATGGCTCCAAAAAATACAATCGTTCAGGGGATTCCACGTGGCTGAGAATCTTGGAGAACTGCCCAAGCGCACAAGCAGTGATGTCGCTCATACTCTGACAAAAGCGGGCCTTAATCTTATTCCCGTCGTTGGCGGGACAGTGGCTGAACTATTTGGGTTGGTAATAGCACCCCAATTGGAGAAGCGACGTGACAAATGGCTTGAAGAATTAGCCGCGAGCATTAACCAGCTTCAAGAGCGAGAGAAGGGTTTCAAAATCGAAGAGCTAGGCAAGAGCGAGGTCTTTGTTTCAGCGGTTTTGCAAGCAAGTCAAATTGCCCTCAGGACTCACGAAGCAGAAAAGCTCGAAGCCCTTCGCAACGCGCTTTTGCATATCGCGATTACAAAACCGCTTAAGGAAGACTTTCAAATCTTCTATCTGAACTTGATTGACACATTTACGGTTACCCACATTGAGATTCTGCGTGTCTTCGATAAACCGGACGCTCATCCTCAGCGACGTGTGGAATTGAGCAACCGACGCATTATTACCGATCCGTTTGTCATGGACCTTAATAATAGAGGGCTTATCAAAGACTCCCGTCCACTTGCTGCTCGCGGAAGAGAGAGCGATACCGCCCTGGTGTCGTATGAATGGAGCCTCTCAGATCTTGGCCGTGGCTTTTTGGCGTTTATCTCTAAGCCGTACGATGCGTGAATTCATAATTCGTACGCCGGGGCGCAGATCTCAAGTCCGCTAGCCCTTCCCATCCTACCCCCTCGCACGGGCGAGCGCTTCTCACGTGCCCTGCGCGGCTCCGTCGAAGCGCCGCGCGCGGGCGGGCGGGGGCGGCCAGGTCAAAACCGGGGACCTGGAGGCGGGGGAGCGGGCCTTGGGGGTTGGGGGGGTAGCCGAATTTTTCCCGAAAGGTACTACCCCGGGCCTAGTGTGACCCTCTGCTCTTAACCCCTTAAACTTAGAGTGTTCT
>Ga0116223_10000901_pt1 | contig 33166 bp, 25 predicted proteins | sample Sb_taG_3_FD_90092 | JGI IMG/M metagenome (GOLD analysis project Ga0116223, IMG submission 90092) | Peat soil microbial communities from Weissenstadt, Germany - Sb_50d_a_PC metaG | ecosystem: Environmental > Terrestrial > Soil > Wetlands > Peat | place: Germany: Weissenstadt | collected 2010-09-21 | reverse complement strand
CCCAGCAACAAACTCGCGGAGAGGCTCATGACCGAAGTGGCGGTCAGCGTTCGCAGCACGTTATCGAGCAGGCGGTGCACGCCCCGCGCAAAGACATTTTCTTCGCGCTCCTCAGCGTGATAGCCCTTGACTACGCGAACGCCTCCAAGAGACTCTGCGAGCCGGCCCGTGACCTCAGCATTAATCTTGCTGCGCTCGCGGAAGATCGGCCGAATCGTTCCAAAAGCCTTGTAGAGCGCGATGGCAAAGACAGAGAGGAATCCGAAGGCGACGGCAGTCATCAGGGCGCTTATGCGAAACAGCACGACCAGCGCGATGCAGGCAGTCATCAGGCCTCCGACAAGATCCACCAAGCCGGTACCGATTAAGTTCCGAACGCCCTCAACATCGCCCATGATGCGAGCGACCAGTACACCGCTCTTAGTCGAATCGTGGAAAGAGACCGGTAACCAGCCAACATGTGCCTGAACTTTTTGCCGAAGTTCTGTAATCAGCCGCTGCGCAGCTTTTGAGAGCAATTGCGTTAACGAGAACGATGTGACCCCCTGCACCACCGTAGCGGCCAGCACGCCCAGCACGAGTGGCTTCAGCAGTTGAACGTTGTGTTTGATGATGACGCTGTCGATCAGATATCTGGTGGAGTACGGAAGCACGAGACCGGAAACGCGATTGACGACCATCAGCAAAAAGCCGATCGCAAGCATTCCACGCCGCGGGCGGATGAGTTCCCAGACTTGGGGCAGAACGGCAAAAAGCCTTTCTCGGGCGGGGCGCTTGGGCCGGGGTGGTTTGCGATCGGAATCCACTGTATGCATTAGACACTATTTGGTGCGGATGGGGTTCATTTTGTCGAACAGTAAAAGCGTGGGCCGATGTGTTAACATCGCGGTCAATCACACAAATCCTATGGCAAACATTGAGCGCGACAGCTGTCGTTTCAAGGCAATCCAGGGAGCGGACGGCAAGTTCGTTGTTCGCATGGAAATGTTCCACAAAACTGTGTCGCTGCTGGCGGACGCGACCGTCGATTTCGAATTACTGAATGGCTCGACTTTGGATCAGGCAAGAAAACTCGCTGAATCCATGAATGACAGAGTAACCGGCGTGTTGATTACCAAGCTGTGATGCGACTGCCGACGTTCCCGAGATTAGACTTCCTGCAAACTGCCAGAGCGGTTTAAACTGTATCTGCGACCTGCGGCGTTGTTCAGGCTCGCGACGTTAAGGACCGCGATCAAGAATGTTTTCCCAACCCACCAGCCCCGAGCCTTCGGAAAAGAAGAAGGGCGACGCAGACGGTTCATCCGACGGCCATGAACTTCAGCTTTTGCTGGCCGACAGCTGGAGCCGTCCCCTGCGGAAGCGCTTGCTCGACGACCTGCGAGACGTTCTTTCGCCGGAGAAACTGCCTCCTCTTCACCTTACTTCACGACCGGTGGATGTGGGCATGCTGGCTGGTGACATTCTGAGCCTGCCCTGGTATCGCACCGTGTTCACGAACCTGGGTGACGTAATTTCGCCGGAGACGCTGCCGCCTCTGCAGTTAGAGTCACGACCGGTCGATGTGGGCGAGTTGATCGGCGATCAGATGAGCCATATGTGGTGGACGTCGCTGCTGCGCAGCCTTGCCGATGCAGCTGCTCCTGAGAGGCTGCCAGCTTTGCAATTGACGTCGGCTCCGATGGATGATCCGAGCTTGACCGCGGGCGCGATGCAGTTGCCGCGCTGGTCTTCGGTGATCAGTACGCCCAAGGTATTTTATCCTGACAAGCCAAAGGCGGCCTTCGTGTCGGCTCCTCGAGTCGCTGCGCCGCCGCCCAAGCCGGACCCGGCTGAAGTCGAGTTTGTGCACGTTCTCGAAGCCGATCTAAAAAGAGATTTGCGGCGTTCCATCTTCCGACAGCGCTTATGGATTTCGCTTGCGGTCGTGGAAGTGTTGGCCTTGATCGGTACTTCGATTTGGTGGAAGTAAGCTCGGCAGCGTGCTTCTATTCAACTACTCCTCGTTCGCGTCTTCCTTTCATAACATTGCGCGATTATAGTAAGCTTCTGGTTTTCACCAGATTTCTATTTCGTGCAAAGTGTGAAAGTTCATGAGCGATGATCCGCGCGACCTCGACCTGGGTATGAATCGGAAGATCACGCGGCGCGATTTTCTGGATGGAGTTGCCCTTGCTGTCGGCGGATCAGTTCTGGCTTCGAGCGCTCCATGGCTGCATGGTTTGGGTTCGTCTGATGCGGTCTTCGCTCCTGAGAAGGACTCGAACTACTATCCCCCGGCCCTGATGGGGATGCGCGGGAATCACGATGGCACTTATACTGCCGCGCATAGCCTGCGGGACGGCGAGTTCTGGGACTCTGCGGGCAAACCTGAGAGCACTGGCGAAAAGTACGATTTGGTCGTCGTGGGAGGCGGCATTAGCGGCTTGGCCGCCGCGTATTTCTACCGGCAGCAGGCGGGCGCGAATGCGCGGATTCTTATCCTCGATAACCATGACGATTTTGGCGGGCACGCGAAGCGCAATGAGTTTCGCGCCGGGAACCGATTGTTACTAAGCTATGGCGGCACGCAGTCGATCGAGAGCCCGGCGCGATACAGCAAAGTGGCGAAGGGCCTTATCGCCGATCTCGGCATCGACACCCAGCGCTTTTACAAAGCGTATGACCAGAGACTTTACTCGAAACTAAACACGGCTTGTTTTTTCGATCGCGAGACGTTCGGTGAAGATCGGCTCGTGCTTGGTATGGGATCGGCGCCCTGGCCGGAGTTTCTCAGTAGAGCACCCCTTTCAGAAGCGGTTCGTCGTGACATAGCTCGCGTTTACGCGGAGAAGGTCGACTATCTGCCCGGCTTGTCGAAAGAGCAGAAGTACGCGCGACTCGCAAAAATCAGCTATGCCGAATATCTGGTCAAGAATTGCAAGCTGAATCCCGAAGCGTTGCCTTTTTTTCAGACTTATCCGCATGACTTGTTCGGTGTCGGCATTGATGCTGTTTCCGCTCTTGCGTGTTTTGAAAATGGCGATGACTACCACTCATTTACTTATCCCGGCTTTGACGGCTTGAATTTGGGTGAGGTGGAAAAAGAAGAGCCCTATATTTTTCATTTTCCGGATGGCAACGCGTCGATCGCGCGCCTGCTGGTTCGTTCCTTGATTCCTGGAGCGATTCCCGGCCAGAGCATGGACGATGTGGTCACCGCTCGCGCCGACTACAGCCGTTTGGACGATGCCAAAGCTCCAGTGCGAATCCGGCTGAACTCTACGGTGGTGCAGGTTCGCCACAATCAGACTGCAGTTCCAACGAATGGCGTCTCAGTGGGGTACATGCGTGGCGGAAAACTGCAAAGTGTGCAGGCCAGCGCCTGTGTTCTGGCCTGCTACAACATGATGATCCCGTATCTGTGTCCCGAGCTTCCGCAGAAGCAGCAGGACGCGCTGCACTCCCTCGTAAAAGTTCCGCTGGTGTATACGCACGTGGCCATTCGCAACTGGACCGCGTTCCAAAGCCTGGGCATCCATCAGATCGTGGCCCCCGGCGGTTACCATACTTATACGGCTCTCGACTTTCCTGTCAGCCTTGGCCAATATGAATTTCCCAGCGGGCCCGACGAACCAATGGTTCTGTTCATGCTGCGCACTCCTTGCAAACCTGGACTGCCGCAGCGGGATCAATGTCGTGCAGGCAGAGCGGAGCTGATGCGAACGCAATTTTCCGTCTTTGAGCGAAATATTCGTGACCAACTAGCCAGAATGCTCGGTTCTGCGGGTTTCGATCCGGCGCGCGATGTTGCGGGCATCACCGTAAACCGATGGGCTCATGGCTACGCCTACAGCCCTAACTCGCTGTTCGATCCCGACTGGCCGGAAGATGAACAGCCGTGGGTAATCGGACGAAAGCCGTTTGGACGGATCGCAATCGCGAATTCCGATGCGGGCGCGAGCGCTTATACAGACGTGGCCATCGACCAGGCGTATCGCGCTGTCGGAGAGCTGACCAGTCGAAGTTGAGCGCTGAGGCGCCGACGTCGCTACTTCTGTGGAGCTGGCGCTTTCATTCCACTGCTGGCCTCGACCAGTTTTTGCAGCGACGGCGCAACCATGAGCAACAGTTGCGCCTTGGGCTTCTGCGCCTGTTCCAGTAAGGCGAACTGTTGAGTGGCCCATGCTTCCGGCGCGCGCTCTCCACGGCCAAGGTAGTCCAGAGCTTGCAGACCCGCTGCGGCTATCGCCGAAAGGTCTTGAGACAACGGGGAAATCTCGTTCACGAGAAACGATTGTGCTTCAAGCGGCTGCAGTTTGGTCTGATTGTCTCGCCAGCGGGTCAGCAATTCTTTCACTTCTGTTTTTGCCCCGGGATCGGCCTGACCCGCGATTAACGCGTCCACAAGATCCGCAACGTGCCTGGCAATTGCGCTCTCCGGGCGAGCAGCATCGACGACGCGATTCAGCGGCGACAGGCTTGTTGCCTCGACAACGGCAATCTCCTCGCGGGTGTAGTCCCTCACCGGTTCCACAACATCGGTTAACGTGCGAAGAGCCGAAATATCATCCGAGCCTGCGATGCGGCGCAGCATTGGTCCGTAACTGGAGTTATGGGTGAGGCCAAGCCAATCCAGCCATCGGCTCACGTACTCCAAACGCCGGTACATGGAATTGACGTCAGTTACCTCTTGCGGCGACCACAGCCGTTCTGCTATGGCCGCGGTACGGGGCCAAATGCGCGAATCAATATTTTCAGGCGACGCATACTCTGACCACATGCAGGCCTCGCCGCCCAGCACGCGCTGCTTCTCTTCCGGGCTCAGATTTGTAGCCTCGCCACTGATGGGCTCAACTGCGTAGTGTCTCGACGCCGGCCACATCAGATCGATGTAGTATCCGAATGAAAGCAACCCACGATACCCTTGCTTGGCCGCAGCCGCCAGCGAATCCTGCCCACGCCACGATTGCACGACGATGTCCTTGGGCAAGTCCGGCCGCAGGATCTCATCCCATCCCACCATGGTCTTTCCATGTTTGCTCACGAGCTTCTGTACACGGGTGTTGAAGTACGCTTGAAGATCCTGATTGTTCTTAAGTCCATGGGCGCGCATGAACGCTTGAATGTTCGGATTTGCATCCCACTCTTTCCCGTTGACCTCATCGCCGCCGATGTGGAAATACTGGTCGGGGAAGAGTTTTGCCATCTCCCTTATGAAAGCGTCGAGAAACTTGTAAGTCCGCTCTTGGGTGGGATCCATTGCAGGATCGAAAATGCCCCACTTGCGTTCGATCTGATATGGTCCCGGGCCGCTGGCTAGTTCAGGATAGCCAACAAACCACGCAGTGCTGTGTCCGGGCATGTCGAACTCGGGAACAACACGAATGCCGCGGTCGCGCGCGTAGGCGATCAAGTCGCGCACTTCGTCCTGCGTATAAAAAAGGCCGTCAGAGCCCATCTCCTGCAGCTTGGGGAATTTCTTGCTCTCAACGCGGAAGCCCTGATTGTCGGACAGGTGCCAGTGAAAGACGTTCAGCTTCACCGCCGCCATGCCGTCCAGGTTGCGCTTCAAGACATCAAGAGGAATGAAGTGGCGGCAAACGTCGATCATCAACCCGCGCCAGGGGAAACGTGGTTTGTCCTGAATCACAATTGCCGATGCTGCAAAACCGTTGGAAGTAATCTGCACCAGTTGCAAGAATGTTTGTAGACCGCGCATGATTCCGAGCGGCGTCGCTGCATCAAGTTTCGCACCTGCGGGGCTTATCTCAAGCGAATACGATTCATCCTCGCCGAGTTCCTGCACATCTTTATTCGCGCGTTCGCTATGAACGACCAGCTTGGCTTGAGCGGCATCCGTTACCTTCATGTCCAGCGGAGGCATGCCAGTCTGGCGTCGAAGGGAATCGAGAAACACGTCGACCGCACGCTGCAGTCGCACGTCCGAGTGGCCGCTGATTCCCACTGTGAACGACGAATCGATTACCAGGTGACCGGGTTTGATTTGCACGCTGACCGGCATCGGCATGAGACTCAACGGTCGCGGCTCAGCTGCGGAAAAAGGCACGAATGCCAGACCAAACATCAGAACTGCGAAAGTAACTAGCACTAAGCAATCTTCAGGGATTTCCATGGGAACAGGAAGAATAGTGGAATCGGAGAGCAGACCGCAAATCAGGGATGGAATCTGTTTGAAGATATTCGTGAGAGACTTGGAACTAAACCTACCCTTTTCCCACGAGCTGAGCGCAGTGGAGCAGATTTACATCCCAAGGGAAGACATCTGAGGAGAGGCTTTCGACGCCGATCTCGCCCTGCCTGCGCGTTCCCTGCCTGCCGACCCACACCACGCGAAACTGCGCCTGTTCCTCTTCATGCTGAATATGGAGGAGCGCGCCCGCCTTGACCGGGCGGATCATTCCATGCAACACCGCGCCACGGTCACTGATGTTTCTCACCTGGGCATGCTGGGTAAAAGGCATGGACTTGGCGTCAACACCCCAGATGCGCACCGTCAGGAATGCAGCGACACGTCGATTGCGGCGACGATCCATAGAGCGCGTTTGGGGCTGACTCATGGGATGGTATGTCATGACGAAAGCAATTGAAACTTACCGGGGTCACCAAAAAACAGTGCCGAACGTCACACACGGCCGGCTTAGAAATCGAAGATCGAGGCGGAGCTCTTTGACCGCATCAATCCATGTCAGACATCGAGCAAGCGCCGGGGCCGCGCGGGTCGCCACAACTGCCGCACGCACCCATCGAAGGCGATGGGCCGGACGAACTCTTGGCTGACATTGCGAACACCGAGAGTTGCTGCGCCAGTTTCTTACTCTGGCACTTGGGGCATTCGGCTTTCTTGCCGCCGTAAACTAACGCCTCAAATGGATGATCGCATTCCTGGCAGACGTACTCGAAGATAGGCATATGCAAACTCCTGACGGTTTCATACTCTCATATCCATTTAAAATCAGACGGTGGGGACTACGCAAACGGTAGCACGAGAATTTGTGCCTCGACGCGGTTTGCGCGGCGGACATCTCCAAACCCTGGCCAGTTTTTTTCTGCCACGACGAATTGCCGTGCCCCCAGCTGAAAGGCGTTTGATCGAAGTCGAGCCCGGCGTGCAGGTGCTGTGCCACTGCCACTGGCAGCAAGAGCGGGAAAAGGCGCTGACTGTGATTATTGTGCACGGCCTGGAGGGTTCCAGCGAATCTCAGTATATGCTTGGCATCGCTGCGAAGGGGATGGCCGCGGGCATGAATGTAGTGCGCATGAACCAGCGCAATTGCGGTGGTACGGACCGGCTGTCGCCAACGCTCTATCATTCGGGACGCTCCCGGGATGTCGCAGCCGTGGCCGAAAATCTGCTGCGTCAGGGTCGGATTTCCCGCTTTGCCCTCGCGGGGTTTTCCATGGGCGGCAATCTGGTGCTCAAGCTCGCAGGCGAATGGGGCAGGGAAGGACCGCCGGAGTTCCGCGCGGTTGTGGCCGTTTGCCCATCCATGAACCTCGCTGCTTCCGCCGACGCCCTGCACCTGCCTGGCAATCGCCTCTACGAGTATTACTTCATGTGGCAACTTCGCAGTCACTTCCGGGCGAAGGCGCGCCTGTTTCCCAACGTGTTTGACTCATCCCGCTTGCGGGGTTTGAACAGCCTTCGCGATTTTGACGACAAAATCACCGCTCACTACTGCGGTTTTGAGGGCGCATCGGATTACTATCAGCGTTCTGCCGCAGCCAACGTGGTCGGCCACATTGCAGTGCCGGCTTTGATTCTGCACGCGGCCGACGATCCTTTCATTCGCATTCTCCCGGAGACGCGGCAGAAGATTCTCTCCAATTCAAACATCACGTTCGTCGAAACCGCGGATGGCGGCCACTGCTCGTTCCTTGCCCAGCCTGACGATGACGACGGCCGCTGGGCGGAGCGGCAGGTCGTTGAGTTTCTGCGAGAGATCTGAGCCGCGTGGGTCGGCTTCCTCCGCTGTCTCGTCGATAAGCCCGACTTCTCTCCTATACAATCAGTCTCTCGAATGAAATTAGTTGCGAAAATCGCGTCGGCAACGCTTTTGGCTGTTTCGCTGACATTTTTTCTCCGTGCCGAACCGATTTCGCAATTGAGCCCGACGGACTACGTGAATGACTTTGCTCACGTCCTTGACGCAAACACGATCGCGCAACTCGACAATATTTGCCTGCAACTCGATCAGAAGGCGCATGCGCAGATTGCCGTCGTCACCATTAAGTCGCTCGACGGCTCCGACATTGAAAGTTACGCAGTCGCTCTGTTCAAGAAATGGGGAATTGGCAGCAAGTCCACTGACCACGGTGTCCTGATCCTGTTAGCGACACAGGACCGGCAATATCGAGTTGAGGTCGGCTACGGACTCGAACCGATTCTGCCCGACGGCAAGGTCGGCGGATTCGGACGCGAAGCCGTCCCGCTCCTGAAGCAGGATGACTACAACGGTGCCGTATCGCTGCTAACCACGCGAGTTGCGGATGTGATCGCGCAGGATGCCGGCATTGAGTTGACTGGCTCACTCCCGCGCGCCCCGACCGCAAGGCAAGAACCTAATCCCGGGCTATCCATCGCTGGGATTGTCGTTCTCGTTATTATTGGCCTGATTTTGTTGTCCACGCCGTTTGGGCGTCTGCTGCTTTGGAGTTTGCTGTTCAGCAGCATGGGTGGCGGCAGAGGTTCTGGCGGTGGGGGCTTCGGCGGCGGTGGCGGAGGCTTCGGCGGTTTTGGGGGCGGCAGTTCAGGCGGTGGCGGCGCGAGTGGTAGTTGGTAGCTCGAAACAGAAGAGGCGCTATGGTTGCGGAAAAACAAATCAACGAATTCATCAGTCGGTTGCGCGAGGCTTCGGGAGAAAATCTCCAGAGCGTGATTCTTTACGGCTCCGCTGCGGACGGAGAATTTCATCCTGAGTTCTCCAATATCAACCTGCTTTGCCTGTTGCGCGAGAGTTCTTTCGCGACGCTGACCGCTCTGGCGCCCGCGTTTGAATGGTGGACCCGGCAAAAGCAGCACGCGCCGCTGGTGCTGACGCGCGAAGAACTGGAGCGTTCCACCGATGTGTTTTCCATCGAGCTTCTCGACATGCAACAACGCCATCGTGTCCTATTCGGCGACGACGTCCTCAGCGGGCTTCGCATTCCCATGCATTTGCATCGCGCTCAACTGGAATACGAGCTTCGCGAGAAACTGATTCTCCTGCGCGGACGCCTGCTGCTCGCCGCCGGTAATAAGAAGCGCTTATGGGAGCTGCTGCTGGGTTCGTTATCAACCTTCACGACTCTGTTCCGCCACGGGTTGATCGCGTTGGGCGAAACGCCTCCCAAGGCGAAGCGGGACACAATCCAGGCGCTGGCCGCGCGTATCCCGTTCGATGCTTCGGCATTCCTGCAACTGCTCGACATTCGCGAGCACAAAGCAGAGGCCAAACAGTTTGATGTCACCGATGTGTTTGCTCGTTACTTGACTGCGGTGCAACATGTAACTGCCGCGGTGGATAAAATGCTAGACACACCTGGACCACGCAGCGTGTGAATCTGATAGTTTTCTACAGGAGAACAAAGATGAAAACGGGTTTGATTGTGATCGGCGTTCTGGTGCTGATTGCGCTCATTGCGTTCGGACAATACATAGGCGTCCGCAACACGCTTGTGACCAAGAATGAAGCGGTGAAGTCGGCGTGGTCGCAGGTCGATATTGTTCTGCAACGCCGCGCCGACCTGATTCCCAACCTTGTCGAAACCGTGAAGGGAATCGCGGGGCAAGAACAAAAAGTGTTCGGCGACATCGCGGCAGCACGGTCGAGGTTGCTCTCGGCGAACGCTCCCGCGGACAAAATCGCCGCCAATCAGCAACTGGATGGGGCGATTGGCCGACTGCTGGCGGTGGTGGAGAACTATCCCCAATTGAAGTCGAATGAGAATTTCCTACGCCTGCAAGATGAATTAGCCGGAACCGAGAACCGCATCGCCGTCGAACGCAAACGCTACAACGACACGTTGCAGGACTACAACACCTACGTGCAGCAATTTCCCAACAATATCTATGCCGGTTGGGCTGGGTTCAAACCCAACGAAGCGTATTTCGCGGCCTCGGAGGAATCACGCCAGGTTCCGAAGGTGAATTTCTCGGCTCCGAGCACAGCGCCACAGACGGCTCCGCAACCTGCGCCCGCCAAGTAGCGTGCAAGCCGACTGGGCAGTCGAGCTCGGCTCTGATGACGAAACGCTCGAAATGCCCTGGGCTGCCGAAGACGGTGGCCCATGCTATTACGACTTGAAGCATCGCCCGGAGCTTCTGAACACTCTTGAGGAAGTCAGGCGCGTGCCAGAATTGGGCGAGTTTCTTTCCGGTGTTAACTCGCCCAAGAGCCTGCTTGAGACTGCGAAGTGTGACGCCTGGGCAAGCACCGCAATGAATCCCGAGGAAGAGATTTTCGGGGCCACCCACAAATTTTGTTCCTACGTCGATCTTCTGTTTTCCGAAGAACACAAGCGCTTTGCGTTCCCAGAGCACGAGGCCTTTGCAAAACGGCTTGCCCAGCTCCTACAATCAGCCCCTGAAGTCCCGTGTGCCGCCGAGTTTCTCGTTCGCCGCTGTTATTACCATATTGATGCAGAAATTCGCGACGGCTTCTACATTACGTTTTACCTGTTCGGATACGGCGACGATGAGGTTCAATCGCGTCAACATTGGGCGGTTGCATTGATGCCGGTAGAGAATGCGATCCGACAGTGGTCAGCGAGTTGCGATTAGCTTGCCTTGACCGGCCTGTAGAACCACGCCAGTGCTTCGGCACCGCGCCCTTTGAGGCGGGTGCGCAGCACAGACAATAACACCATCAACAGAAAGATTGTGAGTAGCCCAAATGACGCCGTGCGAATGTCTACTGCTCGCTTCGGCACAATCGAGAGTCGTCCGTACACGAACTCGATATGCACCCAATAAACCAGAAGGGAAGTTTGCCCAAGCTGGATGAGAGGACTGAATCCTCGCTGCCCCGCTCCCCATCGGCACCACAAATATGCCCCGGCCAGAATCGCGAGTAGTAGCCCCACACGAATCAGGAAGAAATTCGGACTGGTGTGCCAGAAATCGTAAGTCGAATAAAGGCGGTGCGGACTGGCGTCCAGCCAGCGTGCAAGGTAGATCAATCCGACACCGCCCGCACCAACCAGCATGAAGGTCGCAGCGCCCCGTTTTCGTGCCCCATCGCTCAACAGAAAGAATCCAGTGGCGAGACCTATGAAGGCAAACGCGGCCCAAGGAAAAATCGGAAACAGCCAGGCCTGCGGCTCACCGAGATTGTGCACGCCGTCGACGTAAGACTCAATCGGCCAAGGCAGCCAGCGCAGACGCCAACTCGTCCACAGCAACGGAGTCAAGAGGGAAATGCTCATCCCGACAACGGCTGCCGTCATGCCAAGCGCAGCCCGCGCGCGCGATCCAGAGTTGTATCGTAAGACGATCCAGCAAACCATCCCCATCAACATCATCGAAAGGCCGATTGTGTTGAGGATGTCGACGCGCAACAAATCGCTCCACGGTGCCCAGCCCCAGGCAATCAGAAATTCCTGCAAGCGGAACAGAAGCCCGAGCCCTAGAATCTCGGCGCCGCGCCGTATCGTGGTGTGCGCGATCCGATCAGCGGAGACGCCTTTTTGACGCAACTTGTCGGTGACAAACGCGAAAGAGACTCCGGCGAGAAAAAGAAAAAGCGGAGCAGGCAGAGTTCCGCCCAATTGCGACCACATAAAAAAGGTGCTCTTGCGCGCGTCCCCGCCCAGCCAGGAGTCGTAGCAATGCGTCTGGAACATCAGCACGCAGGCCAGGCCGCGCATCCAGTCGATATACGCAAGTCGGGATGGAGAAGAAGCAGTCATTGCGGTGCCACAGCCATCGGGCCCGCAGGCAGTATACAAACAATCCCGTCGGAACCGCCGCGAAGCCTGGAATTCCTGTCGGCACAAGGTCTATACTTCCGCCGTGGGAGCTAGTTTCCTTGCAACTCGTAGAGGAACAATGCCCTGCAACTTTTTCCAGTATCCGGCGTTTATATATATAGATCGGCGCTTCAGGAAGAAGCTGAAATACCTGAAGGCTTTCGGATCCGCTTTAGGGATGGCGGACCGGGCAAGGGGGACAAAATGCGTTATCTAAGGTATCTGGCTTTACTGGCGATTTTCATACTTCCGGCGGCTTATTCGCAAGCCCAGGTTGCGGTTGGCATTGGAGTCGGCCCCGTGTACGGTGCCGTCGGTCCAGCGCCGGTATGCGCCTACGGCTACTACGGATATGCTCCATACGCATGTGCGCCCTATGGCTACTATGGACCTCGATGGTTTGCGGGCGGAGTGTTCATCGGCGCCGGGCCGTGGTATGGCGGCTTTTACGGTCGAGGTGGTTATGGTTTCTACGGACGCGGGTATGGCTACTACGGTCGTGGGTATGGCTACTACGGTCGTGGGTATGGCTACTACGGTCGTGGGTATGGCTACTACGGTCGTGGCTACTATAGACCCAGCGGCTACGGATACTATCGCGGTGGCGGCGTTGGTTATGCCCACGGCGGCGGGTTCGGCGGCTATGCACACGGCTCAGTGGGCGGCGGTTTTCACGGCGGCGGTTTTCACGGCGGCGGACACCGGTAAGCGGCTCGTTACTTCGCAATTAGACGGCTGGCAGCAAACGCTGCCAGCCGTTTTGTTTGCGCGATGCTCCTGGCTTTACAGAGCTGCGCCAACCAGTTGTCTTGCGAACAAGCATCAACAGCTCCAACCTCCATCCATTATTCTGTAGCGTCACCCGTACCAGGAAAGTTGGCACAATGAGTTTCATTTGAGGCAACCTCTGCAGTGGTTTTCCGCAACACATCAGTGTGGTTATTGTTAAAGACCACTGTTCGGGTTGTTTCTTCCAGATTACGGATAGACGGCGTGAGCTGTGAGCCCACACGAATCGGTCCGTAAGAGCGCTTGCCATGAATTTCTCAGCAGACACTAACATCCCGCCAATCGCAGGAGAACAAATGACGAGATCGCTGGAGGCTTTCCCAACCTCGCAGGCGTCTGCAAAGCCACAGTCTCCCCGCGTTGCCATCAAGGTAAAGGGAAGAATTCTCTTTGTCGATATTGGTGACGTGGTCGCAGTTCAGGCTGAAGGCAACTACGTTTGGCTCCAGCGGCCCTCGGGTTCCTATCTGCTGCGTGAGTCAATCTCCGCGGTGGCAGAGAAACTCGAACCATGTGGATTCATTCGCATTCATCGCTCCGTGCTGGTGAACAGCTTGTTCGTGGATGAGATTATGCCGCGCTCGGCGGGAAAATATGGCATCCGCCTGAAAGGCGGGAAGGAATATACCGCCACTCGTACTTACGAGAAGAACCTCAAATCTCTCGCAGAATTTTGGATCGGCACCGGAGCATTCTTCCCCGACTGACAGCGTCAATCCCAGTGTCAAAGGTAACTGCAGAAAAGCTGTCACGATAAATCTCTCGGGGCTAGTCGTATTTTTCCGGAACTCAACTGGCCACAATCATCAGAAACAAAAATCAGTCTGCTGTAAATATGCCCTGTCAGCGTTCGTACTAATTCTCCCGAAACTGGAAGTTTGGCAATCTCACTTCCGCATTGTTGTGTCTCGACAAATCAGCGCTACGAAATTAACGGCTAGAGTTGTCATACACCAAATATATGTTTTGTGTAATGCGGGACTCACATCCCGAGTTTCATACAGACCGTATCAACGATCGGTGTAACCAATTGAAGAATCGAAGACTGCGTTTTGGTGTTCCTCTTGCATGGTTCTATCTCGCGAGACCGCCTTTACAAAGGGTTCCGCAACTAAAGAGGAGGATGAATGTACCGTCAACGCATCTCAACTTTTGTACTTGTTCTGGGTGCGGCATGCTGTCTCTTTGCGAGTCAGTTGCTGCTCGCCCAGTCGGCGACGACGGGTGAAATTAGCGGTACCGTTAGCGATCCTTCCGGTGCCGTTGTGCCCAATGTCCCAGTTACCTTAAAGAGCGTCGAGAAGGGATACACCCAGAGTGCGACCACCAACTCGCAGGGTGCATATCGGTTTTCACTGTTGGCTCCGGGCAATTACACAATTTCCGCGACAGCGTCTGGATTCAAGACCACCACGGTGACCCAACCAGTCTCTGTGGGTGCGGTCGCCATCACCAATATCACGATGGAACTGGGCACCACCGGAACCACTGTCGAGGTAAGCGGAGAAGCGCCGCTGCTGCAAGCGGACAGTTCCGAGATATCTACCACGATGAACACTCTTGCGGTTCAGAGCTTGCCCAATCCCGGCAACGACCTGAGCTTCATCGCCCAGACCGCCCCCGGTTCGATGATGAACACCGAGATGGGCTACGGCAACTTCTCCAGCTTCGGCATTTCTGCAACCTCGAATTTGTTCACCATGAATGGCATGTATGACAACGATCCGTTCCTGAACCTGAACAACTCGGGCGCGACCAACCTGCTGCTCGGCAACAACGAGATTCAGGAAGCGACGGTCACCAGCAACGGCTACTCCGGTGAGTTCGGCGGCTTCGCCGGCGCGACGGTGAACTACGTGACCAAGTCGGGCTCGAACCAATTCCACGGCAACGCAAATTACTTTTGGAATGGCGCGGCCATGAACGCCAATGACTGGTTCCACAACGACACCACGCCGGCTACTCCGAAGACGTTCGACAACGCCAATCAGTGGGCAGCGTCCTTCGGTGGACCGATCAAGAAGGACAAGGCTTTCTTCTTCGCCAATTACGAAGGTCTGCGCGTACTGGTTCCGGTAACCCAGACCGTCACACTTCCCAGCGCGCAATTCCAGACTTCAACGCTGGCTAACTTGGCGGCGATCGGACAGGGCGCCCAGATCCCGTACTACCAGAACATGTTTAATCTGTGGAACAATGCGCCCGGCGCGAGCCGTGCAACAGCTATTCCGCTCGGAGGAACCTCTTTCGGCGGTTGCTCCACACAATCCGCTGGAGGTCTTAACGGCGTTGCTTCACTGCTTCCCGGCGGCGCGTTGTTTGGCAGCGCGGTTCCCTGCGCGAACAGCTTCCAGGCGGCGGACAGCGCTCTAACCCATGAGTACCTGCTGGCTGGCCGAGTCGATGTCAACCTCACCAACAACGACAAAGTCTTTATCCGGGCCCAGGAAGACAAGGGGCTGCAAGCCACCTATACTGATCCCATTAGCTCGGTGTTTAACGCCACCAGCGATCAGCCTGAATATCAGTCGCAGGCGAGCTGGAACCACAGCTTCGGAACCAAGGCTGTGAACAACCTGGTCGCGGCCTTCACGTATTACAGCGCGGTCTTCAACACCACCGACCGAGCGGCCTCTTTGGCTGCCTATCCAACGAACTTGCTTCTCGGGGACGGAACGTTCAGTAACAGCGCCACTGGCCTCGCTTTGGGTGGCGAGAACTTCGCTTTCCCAAATGGCCGCAACGTCACTCAGTACCAGTTCGTGGATGACTTCTCCTACACTTTGGGCACCAAACACACTCTGAAGTTGGGCGAGAACTTTCACCGCTACGACATTGGAGATCACGACTTTGGCAACCGTCTTGTCGGGCTGCTGATTCCGTTCAATATCAGTTCCTTCTACGCTGGAGGTACCGGGGGCACCCAACTTCAGCAGAATTTCGCAACGTCTACCGATGTTCCCGTCGGAATTTATGGGATCGGATGGTATGTGCAGGATGAATGGCGTGCAACTCCCGGGCTAAAAGTGACCTTGGATCTGCGCATGGATCACAACTCCAATCCAGTCTGCCAAACCGACTGCTTCGCCCGTTTGGCTACGGACTTCGCCGATCTGAACCACAGCGCCGCCATCCCCTACAACCAGGCGCTGGTAACCGGTCAGCACCAAGCCTTGACATCGTTCACCAAAATCATGTGGCAGCCGCGGCTCGGTATTGCCTGGACACCGTTCGGATTGAAGAACACAGTGGTCCGCGGCGGCATCGGGCTGTTCGCCGATACTTTCCCCGGACAAGTGTCGGACAATCTCGCGACGAACCCCCCAGGCTACAATAGTTTCACAATTAATTCCGCTGGAGCTCTGGCGCCCAATGTTCCCGGCAGCGTCTTCACCTCGATGGCCGCTACCAACGCGCTGTTCACCAGCGTGTTCGCGAACGGAGGAACGGTCGCTCAACTTCCTGCGGGCACGCTCCCTAACGTCAATAGCGCCAACACCGTTAAAGACCCGATGTATGCGGAGTGGAACCTTCAGTTGCAGCAAGGCATCGGCGCCAACACGTCAATCACCCTCAACTACGTTGGCAACCATGGCTACCATGAAACCGTGCAAAACGAAGCTGTCAACGGCTACTGCCCGGTCTCGGAGTGCCCGACAGGTTTCGTTGGACTTCCGACTCTGGCGCCAGATCCACGGTTCAATTCCGTGAATCAGATCCAGTCCATCGGAGTTTCCAACTACAACGGGTTGACCGCAACCGTGCAGCATCGCTTCAACCACGGTCTGCAGTTGCAGGGCAACTTCACCTGGAGCCACGCCATGGACGAAATCTCCAACGGCGGCTTCAATCCCTTCACCTTCGGAACCAACACCAGCATATTCAATCCCATCGAACCCAATAACATCCGCTCGATGTATGGCAACGCTGACTACGATACTCGGAAGTACTTCAGCCTGAGCTATGTGTACGAAGTGCCTTTCCGCTTCGGACCGAGACCACTGATGCAAGGCTGGCAACTCTCCGGCACTGCGTTTGCTCGCAGCGGCTTGCCCTACACGGTCACCGACAGTGCGGCAGTAAGCAACGTGCTGGCCGGATTCGGCTACGGCGGAAACCAGACGATGTTCGCCGGCTACAACGGTGCGGCTCAAGGAGGCTGCGGTGTTGGAGCCGCGTCTGCCACGAACGGCGGCGCGAAAACTCCATGTTTGAACTCAGCCGACTTTTCGCCCATTATTCTGCCGTCTTCCGCGACCACCAATGCTCCCATCTTTGGTTTCGGCAACCAGGCCCGCAACCAGTTCTCTGGTCCTAACTACTTCGACACAGATTTCACCGTGATGAAGTACACTTCGATCCCGCATTGGGAGAGCGGAAAACTCGGGCTGGGCGTTCAGTTCTTCAACATTCTGAACCACCCGAACTTCGATCAGCCGGTGCGTGATATTTCCAACAGCTCGGGCCAGTTCGGCCAGATCTTGCGGATGGTCAATACTCCAACCAGCATTCTGGGTTCATTCCTCGGCGGCGACGCTGCCCCGCGCTTGATCCAGTTGACTGCGAAGTTGAACTTCTAGGTTGTGCTTTTCCCTTGCGGGCGGTCTTGGAACTCAAGACCGCCTGTTCTTTTCACTTATGGATTCTGCGAAGACTGATATGCCAGCGCCTGTTCTTCCCATGGAACTTATCCCGTCTGAGCAAAACATCTCACCAAGCGCAGAGCAGTTCGATCATAAGGCGACCATGCCTCCGAACATCACTGGAGCTCGACGAGTAATCAACTTGGCACAAAGCCAATTGCGCGGCCTGATGCGAGAACGTGAGGCAATCATCAAGCGCATAACCGTTCTCCGGCAGACCATCGCTGGTCTGGTCGAAATATTTGGCCCTGATGGCGTAAGCGAAGAACATCTCGACTTAGTGAAGCCACCCCGTCGACACCGAGGAAATAGCTTGACCCAGATCTGTCGTTCTGTACTGGCCAAGTCATCTGAACCGCTGACGGCTCATGAATTGGTCGAAGGCATAAGAGCGGCAGATGTTACGTTGATACAACGCCAGAAAAATCCGATTGCGTCCGTGTCCTCAATCCTGGGTCGGCTGGCATCTTATGGAGAGGTTCGGAGCGCCGTAGCCGGCTCGGGAAGACGGCAATGGGTATGGACCAAAACCGATGGGAACGGTCGCTTGTGTCGCGGGCAGAGTGCCTCAGAATTGTAAGCGCAGCGGGATCGGGTTTTAAAATTTCAATGATCTGGTTGCACCTTGCCTCGCCGGTTACGGTCGTCGGCAGTGGAACAAACTTCTCGGCACGGTCGCGTGCTCCCCTCGTTACTTGTTACGCTAGTCCCGACTTTCGTACGATCTCGCCGCCCAAATCGTGACCATCCGTATCATTCCCGAATGCCGCCGAGCGAGAGATCAAACCAGGAACAGCGAGGTACGCCCTAGTGCCGTTGTCCGCACACTTGTTGATATACTTTCCACACGCGGAGCGAGAACTAGGTGTGCGTGCAGCGCGTGGAAGTGATCCAGGGCCAAGAGCTGACTAAGTGAAAAATTAGTGAAAAAGCAGGTTCGTGGAACACCAAAAGTTCTAGGGGCGCGTAGCTCAAACGGATAGAGCATCGGATTTCTAATCCGAGGGTTGCAGGTTCAATTCCTGCCGCGCCTACCAACCTTCCTCCCCGAAGCTCGGCGGTTTTTCTAAAAAGAAAACAATTTGGCGCCTCGCGGGCCCAGCTGCAAGCAATCGTCAAACGACCGCTACCCCGCGAAAAGCGAAGCTGCTGGGCGAGGGCCGCCACGACTGGCTCCGCAGGCTGAGCGGTCTTACACATTTCCCCGAAGCCCGTTTGTGGACCTAGAGAGCCAGATTGCCCGGTTTCCAAACCACACATCTATGTAGTCTCTGGGGTGGATTGCGCAGATTACTTCACAAAATACAGTGAAGGCGCTAGCCTGGCATTCGCGTCTTGTCAGTGGAACCCTCGAAAATAAGCCCCTCCCGCAAGCAACAAGAATTGCTTGTAACGATCCGACAATGAGCAACACTATCTCCACAAGGACATCTTGTGATGCGGGCCTGAAAGTTACGACCTTGCATGCTGATGTAAGGATTCCATGTCTGACAAAACAGATAGGCATCGACGCTTTTCCTGGTTGAAGAGGAGGTAGATCATGACCGGTACCTGTAAGAAACTTCTAGTTCAAACTCGCTATGACTTGGCCCCGGTGCCTAATCGCGCTCCAGAGGAGTTAGAGGTTTCCGCTGAATCGCCTGGAGATCCGGTGGAAAGTGGGAAGTTCGATCAAAAGTATGTTCGTTCGATCTTTTGGATTGAAACCGTGCTTGCCGCTGTTGCGGCCAGTCTGACGGTTGTGACCGGATTGTGCCCGGATTGGATCGAGCGAGTGCTTCCTATCGATCTTGATCTCCACTCGGGTTCCATCGAACGGAACATGGTTCTTGCTTGCGCCGCTAGCGCGGCGCTATGTGCCGCCCGGGCGCGGCGTAACTGGCGTAAATGGCTCACCGCCTGAAAGGACTCTCGCCATGGCAAATATCCAAGTCACACATGACTCAAGCATTCAAAACGCTCGCAGCGAATCCAACATTGCAGTCAATCCCAACAACCCGCTCCAAATCGTAGCCTCGTCTAAGAAGTTTGCCGACATCAGCAATTACAACTTCACACTGGCAACAGAGTATTCCGAAGATGGCGGCCAGACGTGGAAAGATTCCGGAGCCTTTTCGATGCCAGGGTTCGGCGCCATGACCGATCCCACACTTGCTTGGGACGATATCGGCAACGTGTATCTGGTTGGTCTCGGCGGTGATATCGGCGCTGGGCTACCCCGGTGGCAAACGACCGCCGGGATCTTTATTTACAAGTCCACCGACGGCGGCAAAACCTGGGGCGCGCCCTCTGCTATATCCGGAACCACCGGCGCCGACAAGCAGTGGGCCGCTGGAGACACGAATCCATCCAGCCCGTTTCATGGCAACGTCTACGCGGTTTGGGACAAGACCGATTCACCTACCGGTTTGGCCTTTGCGAAATCAACCGATAATGGAGCAACGTGGGTCGGAGCAGGCGGCGCGGCCGCCGGCTCGCTTATCGCCACCGGCTCCTTCTACCCGGAAATCGATGTTTCGGCCGACGGCTTCGTGTATGTCGTATCGGTTGCCGGCAGCGAAATTCAAATGCTCGTCTCCAGCGACGGTGGTGACACCTTCGCACCTTCCGGTACTCCGCCCGCTACTGGAATTACAAATCTTGCGGGCGCACTGCCCAATGGCGACGAGGGATTCCCCATCTTCGCGCCCAACGGCAACTTCCGGGTATTGACAGATCCCACGGCCTGCTCGCGTGGGCCGGAAGTCTTCGTCGCCTGGGCCGACTTTCGCGAAGGAGCGTCGCGTATCTATTTCGCTCATTCCATCGATGCGGGCGCTACCTGGACCACCGGTTCTTCCGGGCAGCCGCTGCTTACGAAATCCATTCCTTCGAACTTTCAGCACTTTCATCCCCAGATCGTCTGCGATCCCAATGGCGTGGTCGCCTGCACCTTCTACGAATTTGGCCCGAAGCCGTCAAATTACCTGATCGACGTCATAATCGCCCAATCGTTCGATCACGGCGCTTCGTTTAACTACTTCATTGTCACCGACAACCCGTGGAACCCGACCATTGACGCACCGTTGGCCGAAGGTTACCCCGGCACCACGTTCATCGGCGACTACTTCGGTCTCGACGCCAGCAACCTTGGTTTCTATCCGCTCTGGACCGATACCCGCACCGGTATCCAGGAGCTGTTCACTGCAATCCTGCCTGAAAAAGGTGTCGAGTTCATTATTGATCAGAGCACCGTCGGACAGGACGAAGTCGACGCGCTCCGAAAGAGCATGGGTCCGAGTGCCATCATTACGGACGCATTCCGTGTCGTGGTCGATGGCTTCACGGCTGCACAAATCGGCGCCACGAGTCCCGCTTCCACGCTAAACGTTGCGTCACCGATTGGGGGCATGACGGTTAAGTGTACCGGGAACTCATCCGCCAGCGGCTCATATGGCCCGCAGCCGCAGCGCTTCACCTTCCTGTATAACCTCGATTTCGGTACCGACTCAAGCGACCCCGCGTTCAGCTTCGCTGGCACCACCAAACTCCTGACACTCCATATCACGGTTTCCGGCGTCTCCGCCTCCGGCCAGATCGAACTGATTAAACAGCCCGACCCGTACATGCTCCACGGCGACCCGCCGTGGCTCAGTGTCGATCTGCGCGTGTTCCCGATGCGAGATGGGGAGATGAAATTCGGTCAGCCGATGGGCGACGCCACCACCGCCAACAATTTCATTCAGCAGGTAGCGTTTCAACTGACCAAAGGCGGCGGCAGTGCAGGAGGTCAGAGTTTCAACGACCCCACGGTCCTCTCGCCGGACGAGGAAGGCTCGGCTCTCTACCTCACTTCCACGGACGAACACATGGTCCCGGTGTTTAACTTCGCGCTCGCGCGCGTCCGCTACATAGGCCTGATCGGCGCCACCACCGTGCGCGTTTTCTTCCGTCTCTTCGCTGCGCAGCAAACTACCGGCATCTACGACTTCCCGCCTGGCGAACAGTACCGCCGCGCCGCGAGCAACCCACAAGGTCAGCCTATTTCGCTGGCCGGCATCATCGCCGAGGAGTATGTCACGATTCCCTGTTTCGCGCTGCCCCGCGTCGATACCACCAGTGTGTCCATGAACCAGCAGATCGACTCCAAAACCGACGGCATGGGCAACCTGCTCGGCAACATTCAGAACATCGTCGCGAACGCCGGCGGAACGGAAGTCGATACTTTCTTCGGCTGCTGGCTCGACATCAACCAGCCGTTCAAGCCCGGTACCATGACACCCAACAATGTCCTGCCGTTGAAAGCCACCGGCGCGGTTGATGGTCCATTCAACGATCCCAGCAACCCGCCTATGACGATCGGGCAGGCCATCATGCGCAACCTCCATCAATGCCTCATCGCGGAAGTTGCGTTTGACCCGGCACCCATTCCCACCGGTACCGACCCCTCCAATTGGGACAAGCTTGCACAGCGCAACCTCGCTTGGGCGGCCGTCGGCTCCGCACAGGCAGTGACGAACTTCGAGATCCGGCCCAGCGCCCTCAACCTGCCGATTGGTCAAAAACCGGACGAACTAATGATCGACTGGAACACCATTCCTCCCGGTAGCGTCGCCAACATCTATCTCGGGGCCGTCACTTCCGATGAGATCCTGGCTCTTGCATCGCGGGCGTACACGTACCACCGCCTCAAGCGTGTGGATGACCACACCATCCAGACAAGCACCGGTGGCGTGACGTATGTACCGATTCCGCCCGGCTCGGGTTCGAACTATGCCGGATGCATGTACATTACGCTTCCGGACGCCATGCGCCGCGGCCAAACTCACAACGTCGTCGTGCGGCAGGTGACGAACGCGTTCGGCAAGGGCGACCGACAGTTGAAAGCTCCGCTGCCCAACCGCAAAGGCGCGCAGCACGTGAAGACGGAAGCCTCGCTCCCAAGCTACTTGGAATGGAGAAAAGTAATCGGCGCGTTCCAGATATCCATCCCGGTGGGCCAGAAGGATCTTTTGCTACTCCCCGAAGAACGGAATCTTTCGGTCCTCAAGTGGATCGGCGAAGCCATCCCAACTACGGCCCGATGGTATCCCGTGTTTCAGCGCTATCTCGAAATCATCGGCGGCCGAGTCGCCTCCTTCGGCGGCAATCCTGGACAGATCCTGCCCTCGCCCCTCGGCAACGGTGTGCCTGGTCTGCCCGGCTATCCCGGACGCCCGTGTCATCCGGGACACCCCGGCCATCCTCCGTGTCACGAGCCCGGTCACCCGCCGCAACCCTGTGGCCCCGGCGAAGATCATCATCCATCGTTTTGCGGAAAGATCGACGCAATCATCTATGATCACTTCGGCGATTTTGACGCATTCATTCTCGAAACGTTCGAAGGCGAGCACCGCCGGTTCGAGAGCCACGAATCGCGCATACTCGGGCTGGTCAAACACGCTTGCATGTACCGCATCGTAACGACAGTTGTCTTTCGTCGTCACCAGCCGGAACGCCCGTTCAAGATCATACTTCACGGCTCTCCACTACTCGACGAATAGATGATCTTATTAGATGAATATTGAAAGTGTGGCCGGCAAATAGGGAGCTACTGGCAGTGGCGGTCTGCTCTTGAACGGCCAGGCCAGGGACGCGGTCTGAGACTGTGGCCCCCAGGTCGGTTTGGGGGACATCGCTATTGATCTCCTCCAAGCCCGTTTCTGGATAGCTTCCGGTTGGCCGACCATCCGGACAGAATGATTTGCGCGGTTGTTAGTCACTGATCATTGCAGAGCCGGCGATCCGACGCACTTTGATGTCCCGCATCGGCGGTTGACAGAAGAAGCGCTTGTACTCGCGGTTGAACTGACTCGCACTCTCATAGCCGACGAACGCCGCCCTCGCGGCCTCGAGTCCTTCAACGAGCATTCATTCTCGGGCTGCAACTAATCGAAGCTGCTTCTGGTGTTGAAGTGGGCTCATCGCCGTCAACGCACCGGAATTGATGATGGAGGGTCGACCGGTTGACATTCTCATCTATCGCGACGCAGCCGCTCTTATGAGGTCCTCGAAGTCAGGTTCGGTTCGTTACATGTTGTGCAACACTTGCCTTTCGTGCGATCAGCTCGAAACCTTTTGAACGTGCAGTTGTTTCCGTTTCCTCGAGCCGTTTGCGACCCTGGGCAGGATTCGTTCCTTGCAGTTCAATTTCTGCGATGGCAAGAGAGGCTTCTAACTCGACTCGAACAAAGCCCAACTTATGGGCTTCCACCAGCACATTTCGAGCAAGTCGCAGTGCATCAGGCAGTTCTTTTGCCGCGGATTGCACATAGGCGCTTTGGATCGCGAGTGGGAGGCGGATAGTAACATCGCTGCTCTTTTTGGAAAGCGCGAGCGCTCTTGCGATCGCTTGTTGGGCATTTTCGACCTTCCCCTGTTGCAGAAGCGATCTCGACAGCAACACTTCAGACTGAATTTCGGGGTCTGTTTCGCGTTCCGCTCGAAATTCTTGTATGGCCGCCCGTGCGAGAGTCTCGGCTTGAGAGGCTTGACCAGAGTCGCAATCAAATTCTCCCAGAGCCACTTGCGCCTCGGCCGATAAGCCTTTTTCTCCTGATTGCTGGTGCAGGGCAAGGGCCTCTTCGTAGTTTTTCCTGGCCCCGTCGCCGTCTCCCCTCTGCCGCCGCAATCTCCCCATCGACATGAGAGAGTCGGCGTAATACCTCTTGTCGCCAATTTCGCGCTGTATGCCGATGGCCTGCTGGTACATCTGCATCGCGCCTTTAAGGTCACCCTGGTCCGCTAGAACATCTCCCATGAGCTTAATGTCAATGGCCTCTGAACTCCTATGTCCAATCTCGCGCGCCAATACAAGCGCGTCCTTGTATTCCGCAAAAGCATCTCCCAGCCGTCCCTCGGCATGAAGGATGTCGCCGGTATTGCCTGTGACTACGGACATTCCGTGCTTGTCACCGATATCCCGGAAAGCTTCAAGGGCTTCCCTGTAGAATTTCAGTCCAGTTGAGAAGTCTCCTTCCTGGGCGTAAATCACACCGATGTTTCCAAGTTCCCGGGCTGTGGCTTTCTTATCGCCAGTTTGTCGTGCCAGCTTAAGCGCTTGTTCATACAGAGTTTTTGCTGTTTCCAAATCGCCTTGGTCGATCGGCACTTCGGCCATAGCATGCAGTGCCCCAGATTCACCAGCGAAGTCACCGGCTTCGTGGAAAATCTGCCGACTCTCTTCGCCATCGGCGGTTGCGCGCTTGAATTGCCCAAGATTAGCCAGGGACCGGCATTGAAATGTTTTCGCCCGAGCCAGCAGGAGTTTTGCTCCTGATGCACCGGCTTTTTGGATTGCCAAGTCCGCCGCAGCCACCGCTCCCTTATTGTCAGATAGAGAAGCGTCAGCCTCCGCTTCAGCCAAATCGATGCGGGGATCCTCTTTCACTTCCGCCGACAACCCTCGCAGCCTCGCGATCGATTTCAAGGCGTCGCTCCCCCGTTCCCCGGCGATCTGAGCATTAGCGAGAGAAAGGCTATATTCGACGCTATCGGGAAAGGAGTTGGATAGCGCTCGATACACCTCAATCGCCTTGTCCCAATCCTTATTGACCTCGTAGTAGCGTGCTTCTACAGAGGAATGATCTTCAGGTGAGAGCTTGCCGGAGAGTTCCAGAGCTTTCTTGGCTTCCTGAATCGCGTTTGAGTTGTAACCGAGGGCCATCCATGCTTTCGCCAGTTCCGCGTGAGCCAGAGGGTACGCAGGATCCGAGCTCACGGCGCTCGTCAACAGGTCCCGTGCGGCGAGTGCGTCAAAAGTGCGCAGCTTCGCCAAACCTTCGGAGTAGAGCCGCATCGCCTCCGGATTGGAAGGTATTGCTGCCCGAATTCCCACCGATTCGACCTGGGAAACGTCCGCAACTCCCAAGTCCTCTCGCAACTTTCTTCCGACACGAGAGACGAGATCGAGCAACTGCGCCTCGCTACTAGTTTCCGAAACCGCGGCGATAGTCTGTCCATTTGTCGTGTCCTGGAGACGAAGATCGAGCCGGAGTTGGCCTGCGGAATCTTTTCCCAAGTCGAAATAGGAACCAACTACGACGAAGTCGCTGCCCAGATTCTTCCGGACCGGCCCCAGCGCTTCGGGAGCGAGATTTTCCGAGTCGGGAAGGCTGAGGTCGGTTTTCATTCGCGCAACCGTGTCTCCGGGTACGGTCCGCAACTTTTCACCGGCCGCAAGTTCCGTCGTCAGCATCTCGGACAAAGCAGTTGACACCCACTTCGTGTCCGGACGATCCGACAGATTCTTGAAGCCCAAGATGGCCACCGATCGCCTCCCCTGGCCTTGAGCGTTCTTGGCTTGCGACCCGGTGGCATTTTGGCGTGAGAGCCTTTGCACTTGCCAGCTCGCAATGCCCGCCACGATGCCAAGAACCACCAGAGCTGCGGCCAATGATTCCTTATGCCGGCGCAGGAATCTCCCGCTACGATATGCGATGGTGGATTTGCGGGCCAGGACGGGCATGCCCGTCAGACAGCGCTCGATGTCCTGCGAGAACTCTTCGACAGACCCATACCGGCGTTCGGGCTCCTTGCGCAGTGCCTTCATTATTATGGTGTCGAGATCACCGCGCAGGCGCCTTTGTAGTTCAGCTGGTTGCAATCCGCCACGCTGGTTGCTCACCGACCGCGGAGTAATTGCATTTCGTGCCTCACCATCGCGAGATACCTTTTCTTCTTGTTTGTTGACAACTGCGCTCGGCTTCTCGGGCTCCGTTTCGCAAACCAACCGCTCCATTTCCAACAGAGACTGGCCCGCAGAGTGAAACGGCCGATGGCCAGTCAGCAACTCAAAGAGCAACACTCCCAACGAATAGACATCGGTTGCGGCTGTGACCGCGTGACCGCGGATCTGCTCCGGGCTCGCGTATTCTGGCGTCATTGGACGCCAGTCTGTTCGAGTGACCAGTGGAGTTTGGAAGCACTCGGGGTTCAGCAGCTTGGCGATGCCAAAGTCCAGGAGTCTTGGCACACCGCCTTTTGCGATCAGGATGTTTGCAGGCTTGAGGTCGCGATGAATCACCAACTTTTCATGCGCATACTGTGCCGCGGAGCAGACCTCGCGAAAAAGCCGCAGACGGCCGTCAATGGAGAGCTTGTTAAGATCGCAATACTGGTCGATGGGCAGGCCCTCCACATGCTCCATTACCAGATACGGGGAACCATCTTCGCTGCTGCCCCCGTCGAGGAGTTTCACGATGTTGGGATGATCCAGGGCCGCGAGTGTCTGGCGCTCATTTCGAAAACGGTGAAGGACTTGTTCGGTGTCGATTCCCGCCCTGACCATTTTTATCGCAACTTGCTTGCGATAACTCTGGTCGGCGCGCTCGCCCAAATAAACTACCGCCATGCCGCCCTGGCCAAGCTCGCGGAGGATGCGGTAGGCCCCAATTCTTTTACCCGTGCTCGCGCGCGATTGTGCAGACAGCAGATCAGCGGCCGCACAATCCTCGAGAAAGGTGGCAGTGCCATCGAAGCTCGACAGCAGCGACTCTATTTCAGTGCGCAGCGAATCGTCGTCGCCGCAGGCTTGGCGCAAGAAGCCACTTCGCTCCTCGGGATCTCGTTCCAGGGCCAAGGTGAACAGTTCCTTAACCTGGTCCCACTTTTCAGGCATTTTTCTGGTCGCCTTTGCGTAGCTCACGCGCAAGCCACGCCTTTGCCACGTTCCAGTTTCGCTTAAGGGTGGTCCGGGAAACTCCCAGAACTCCAGCCGACTCATCAATGCCTAAACCACCAAAAAAACGCAACTCTACAAGTTGGGCTTGCTGGGGATCGAATTCGGCCAGTCGGGTGAGAGCTTCATCCAATGCGATGACGTCGGTTGCCTTCCCTTTGGGAACCTCCGCTGCTTCTTCCAGGAAAACTCTCTCAAAGCCTCTGCCGCGTTTCTTGGCGCCGTGGCCGCGGCTGTAGTCAACCAAGATGCGGCGCATCAGTTGTGCTGCGACGCCCAGGAACTGCTCCTTGTTTTTCCAGCGAACTTCTCTCTGATCGGCTAAGCGAAGATAGGCCTCATGCACCAAGGCAGTCGTTTGTAAAGTGTGATCACTGCGTTCCCGCCGCAAGTAGCCAGAAGCCAGCCGGTGCAGTTCCGAGTAGAGCAGAACCACCAATTCGGCTGCTGCCTTATCACTGCCGACATCGAGTTCACCCAGGAGGGTGGCCATATCTGTGGGCGCATCCATCAGAATCTCGAACGTGATGACGGAACCACCGGAGTGTGCAACGGGACACGACAGTCGCGACAGCTCGAACTTAGAAATATAGAAAAAGATAAAAGCGAGGGAGGGTCCGGCATGAGCTCGCGAACGTCTCCAATCCACTCGAAGAATCGCGATCTCTACGGTCCAGAAGTATATACCCAGTCGCGTGCTTAACCAACCAAGATTACACCTTTGTTTTCGGCCATTTGGAGCTTGCAGGCGTCCGAAACCAGAACCGTCGCCGGCCTAAGCCAAAGAAATGTGGACCTTTTTTCATGGTTTCATCGCGTTACCTAGATAGAGGCTGAGTTTGGATCGCGAGGACGGAAGACGACAGGCAAACACCAAAGGTTCGCGATCTCTGCAAAGGCGCTATCGAAAATTGCAAGAAAGTAGGGGGCGGGTGCTCTATGAATCGAAAAGGAGAATCTATGAAAAACAATTCGTTTAGCCTGTTTGTGCGAAGACCTACCTGGGGTGGCCGGATATACGCGTTTCGACTGTTCTGTCTCGCTGCCGTGTTCGTGTTCTTGTCGAGTGCCATGGGACTCGGGCAGGACGACCCGTCAGCTGCGATTACGGGTTCTGGCACCACTGACTTCATTCCCATTTGGACGAACGGCACCACGCTGGGGAATTCTGTGTTTTTCCAGTTGGGTACGGGAGCCAAAGCGAAGGTGGGCATCGGCACTACGAAACCCGCGTCCACCCTGGACGTGAAGGGCGGAGGAACCATTCGCGGCTTGTTTAGCTTGCCGACAACCGGCACAGCCACGACGAACACAGGCTTTAACTCGCAACCCATGGATCTGGCGGCTTCGGCCTTCAACAGTAGCACCAGCACGCCCGTGACGCAGACGTTTCAATGGCAAGCCGAACCGGTAGGCAACAACACCAGCAGCGCCAGCGGTTCTCTGAACCTGCTGTTTGCCGAGGGGAGCGGCAAATTTGCGGAGACCGGCTTTCAGATCGACAGCAACGGACAGATCACGTTCGCCACGGGGCAAAGCGGCTCGGGACTGGGCAACGTCGATGCCAGCGAGCTTGGCGGTCTGGCTGCGAGCGCCTTTGCCCAGTTGGCCGCGGCCAACACCTTTACCGCCAATCAGACGGTGAATGGCAACGTCAGCGCCGCGCAACTGGTCTCGACTGTCGGGCAAGGCACGGCTCCCTTGCAAGTGACCTCAACCACGCAGGTACCAAACCTGAACGCCAGTCTGCTGGGCGGATCCTCCGCCAGCGCATTCCAGCCGGCGGGCTCCTACGCTGTTCTCAACACCAACATGGTCTTTGGCTATCAAACAGTGGCCACGAACGGCGGGCAAGCTACGCTCATGACTATCCCGAACCTGGGGGCAGTATTGGTGGATTGTGACAGTAGCCTGTCCCGGATAGCTTTCTTTCCAGCGGCAGGAGTGACAGGGTCACTATGGTTCATAAACGGAGGTGCGACCGGGTTCGCCAGTGGCAACGGCGGCACACAGCTCTCCAACCAGGCGACTGATGACCTGATCACCGCGCAATTCGCCACCACCACTCAAAATGCGACGATGGTCATCTCCGGGCATCCGGCGTCGACGTGCATCTACGCCGGCCAAGCCATCGTGCAAGGCCCTGGGCTGCACGACCGCGCACAAGCTCACCGTGGCCGCCCCTCCCGCTGAGTAAATGGTGATTGCAGTCAGGTCGTGGTGGCCTGATTGCATCTTTCTTGACTAGTCAGCGGCGGCCCCGGCGCTCGCCAAGTTCCGGGGTCATTTCTTGTCATTGACTCTGCATTCACCAAATTGGGTCATTGCAAGAGAGTCGTTTTGCGCGACGATCACATTCAGGTAAGGATCGACACCCACTTTGTACCGGACTGTAGCTTCCTGCAAGCTTCGCGCAGCGGCTTCGACCGCTGCATCCTGCTGGTTAATGGCCTGCGACAAAATTCTGAGAGACGCCAGATTGTCCTCCACCAGATTCTTCTGCCGGTTGATTTCCCGCATACCTCGCTGCACGTGATTCATCAGGCTGCGACATTGGCCCAGCATTTGCATTCTGAGATCGTGATGTTGCACGTCGTGACGGTGCAAAGCCATGCCGCCGGTGTGCCGGAGGACGGACCCGAGTTTGCGGGTTGGGATATGCTCGCGGAAATCATTGGAGAAGCCCAGAAAATGCAGGATCCATCTCTCTCGCGGGCTCTCGAAGGACTCCCCGTCCGATGTCTACTGCGCAAAGGCAAGCCGGCCCAAGCAATCTTGGAGACGGCTCAAGTGGAAAAAGCCGACTTGATCATGATGCCTTCCCATGGCGCGATGTTCGATCAGTTTCTTCTGGGCTCTGTGACAGGGAAAGTACTACGCGGAAGCGACTGCCCGGTCTGGACCGACGCCCACGTGGGTGAATCCGTGCGTCCAGCAAAAGCCTACAACCCGCTGTTTCTGCATGACGGCGTGGACGTGGGCAAGACACATCGAACGCAGACCGTCGTATATGGGAGCAAGCAGGGTCAGTCTGGGCTGGAGTTTGCGATTCACAGTGTTTTGTGCGCGGTGGATTTGGGTCCACGGAGTCGGGAAGCTGTATCCTGGGCTGCTCTATTCGCTACCGAATTTGGCGCACGTCTTACGCTCGTCCATATCACACCCTCGGTGAAGCTTTGGGGACCTGGTGGCAGTTACGTCAATCAAGAATGGAAAAAGGAGCTTGTCGGCGACGCTTCCCAACGTATCGCAAAGCTCCAGCAAGGCATAGGCATCAAAGCGGACATATTAATCGGCAGTGGTGACGTGCCATTGGTGTTGAGCGAGGCTGCGAGGCAGACGACAGCAGACTTGCTGATTACCGGATGCTACCCTTACGGCGGCAATCTGCGGCTCCATGGTTATCCAATCATTTGCGCGGTGCCGATTCCAGTTCTCAGCGTCTAAAGACCCGTACTCTTTGCACGCATATCCTCCTGTTGGTTGGCCAATGGGAAGCAATCGAGCGAGACACGATCTCAAGGGGCAGTAGACCAAGATTCGGAAGCGGGCATCCGATCAGCACGTCAGATCGGTGCCAGGAAGTCGGCTGGCAGGAATTGATTTCGCACTTGGCATCGATTCTAGGCGGATTACGGGCTACTCGGAAGTAACTGCTTTAACTAGGCCAATACACTCTTTGAAAATTGACCGATCTGGGTTCAAGGAGTGTAACGGCGATCTTGCAACAGTCACGCTGCTTCCCCGCGACGCGGGCGGTGCGTCACTTGTTCGATGATCCGCACCAACCCTTCCGGCAGTTCACTCTTCATCACGTATTCATCCACCAACCACAGGATTCGCTCGGGCATTTCGTAGTACGCGGAAAGCAGGATGATCGGCAAGTTGGGAAACCGTTGCTTGACATGGCAGGCCATGGCTTCCGCGTCCATCCCTTCCTGTTTGTAATCCAGTATTACCGCCGCCACCGACGTTTCCTCCAACATCTTCATCGCGGTGTAGCCGCCTGATGCGATCTTGACGCAGTAGCCATGAGATTCCAGAATTGCTTTGCGAAGCTCCAATACCTGTGGACGGTCGTCGATGCACAGCACAGTGAGAGGGGCCATGACCACACCTCCTCTGAATGGTCACAGGGTCAATCGTAAAGAATGGCATTTAGGAGTGAACTGTGAACTTGCAACGCGCTCCTGCCATCGCCATAGTCAACGAAGCCCAACCTCCTGAACCTGTTCATGAAAAAGCTGACCCTTGAACGGGTTGTGCCTATCATCTCTGCGAGGGTCTCCTGACTCATCTTGGGGATTACAGTTTTGGTCTCCTCTTCCTTGCCGAAGTGAGCCAGCATTAGCAACAACCGGGCCAGTCTTTTTTCACTGGAATTGAAAAGTTGGTCAACCAAATCCTCTTCGTAGTGGATGTTCCGTGTCAGCAAATATGACACGAAAATATCGGACATCGCGTGTTCCTCATGAAGCATATTCATCATGGTGTTCTTGTCGATTCGCATTACGCAGCAATCGGTCATTGCGATTGCGGAGCACATGCGGAGACGCTGCCCTGAAAGGCAACCTTCTCCGAGGAAATCGCCCTCTTTCAGAATGCAGATTGTGGCTTCCTTCCCGCTCTTCGACACAACGGTGAGTTTCACTTTTCCTTTCTGTATATAAAAAACAGCATCGGAGGTATCACCCTGAGCAAAGATTGTGTGCTTTCTGGGAAAAACTAAGATTTTCCTGCCGCCGTTGATGATCGAAAGGAATGTCTCGGGATCGAATTGACTGAGTTTCTTTGCCGCTGCCACGCGTGTCATGATTGGCCCCCTGTTCAAGGGTTCCGAAGCATGGATAAATAAATGTGCAGGGCTTGCCGACGAGACTAGGAAAAGCTGCCGACTCTCGTCACGGCTTTCCGCAGCGTATCCGAGAGGAGCGCCGACACGTCCCGCGCATTCTCATTATACTGCGCGTCTACACGGATTGCCGCGATGAACATCACAGTCTGATGTTCCCATCCCGTGCAGAAAGCTACAACAGGGACGGCGTCTTTTGTACTTCTGGACGAGAGGGGCTGCGCTGTTTCATAACTGTCCAGTCGTTATCGGCTCAAAATCTCACATTCAGGCGTGATGCATGTCACCGACAAACCTCGGCCACCGATTCAACAAGGCTTAATTTTTTCCTTTGAATCGGGGCGGGCTCGACCCATAGTTATTTCAGTGCAGTTCCCAACGAATTTCAGATTCGGCTTCGCTCCAATCGTCGACATCGTGGCCGGGAACTCTTCCGCGACGCTCAAAGATTTCATAGGCACGGGCAGCACTTACTTCCGGATTTCCCCGTTATCGTCCTTTAGCGAAGGCCAGCGCCACGAGGCCAGAGCGCTACGAAGCTGAGACCCAATTGCGGCGGTCGACAAGGGTAGGGGGTTCATAAGTCTGTCCTGACGCCAGCCGACTCCCCTCTCGGCGTGCGGACCACAACAAGATAGGGCCCAGCGATGCGGCTGTGAGGCGGGCGATGACCGGGAACTCTTTCTCCACTTCGCGGCGCAGTTTGTGAATCTGCTCACTCACGCCGCGATTGACTTTCTTGAATTCTCGCTCCATCACCCAAAGCGCCGCGTTGTATGCGCTGCTGAGCTTTTTCGCTTCTCGCCCAAAGCGCTCACGGACGCGCGGGTCCGGGTAGTCCTTATAGCGTTGCCACCCCAGCAGCATGGTCTTGCACATGCGATAGAGGCTTGGCCCATTGCGCTCGAAATCGCGCCAGAAGGCCCAGTCCAAAAATCGCTTTGAATCCTCGCGAGAGATAGCGCGGTGCCGAAAATTAAATTTGTATTGCCCGTGCACATCGGCGAAGTCAACATCGGTGAGCATACGACCCTGCTCGGACATTTCCTGATAGAGCGGCGTGCCCGGAACTGGCGTGTAGAGCATGAACTGGTGGAAGTCGGTTTGGTAGTCAACCGCCGATTCGATTTCTCCCACGATATTGTCGGGCGTATGGTGCTCCAGTCCGATGATGGTCGAGCCCTGCACGCGTATGCCATGTTCGCGAAGCTCACGCGTGAGATGCCCGATGTCCGT
>Ga0116223_10000898_pt1 | contig 33197 bp, 26 predicted proteins | sample Sb_taG_3_FD_90092 | JGI IMG/M metagenome (GOLD analysis project Ga0116223, IMG submission 90092) | Peat soil microbial communities from Weissenstadt, Germany - Sb_50d_a_PC metaG | ecosystem: Environmental > Terrestrial > Soil > Wetlands > Peat | place: Germany: Weissenstadt | collected 2010-09-21 | reverse complement strand
TCCCTGCTCCGCCAGGATCACAGCAAGGGCAGTGTCAGTGGCAAGCTGCTCCGCGCTGCCTGGGACGATGAGTTTCGACTCCATCTCCTTGATCTCCTGTCCGATGAATCTGCGTAGACCGTGCCGTTGCTGGTCGCACCCGACCAGAAACCAATGCGTTCGGGTGCCGTGTCGGAAATGGAGTTGATTACGGGGGCTGCCAATGACAAGAATCGCCTATGCGTTCGTGTACGTCAGCGACATGGATGGCTCGGTCGCCTTCTATCGGGACGTGCTGGGCTGGCCCTTGAAATGCCAATCTCCTGAACGAACGGAGTTCGCCACCGAAGGGATGACCCTGGCCTTGCACTACGCCAGCAAACCCAGCGGCGCTGCTGCCGTGCAGGGCGAGATGGCTGGCCGTTGTCAGCTTGGTTTGTGGGTCGATGATGTCGAGGCTTTTCAGCAGAACATGGTGGCGAGGGGCACACTCTACATTCAGCCGCCAACGGAAGGAGCATTCGGGGCCAAACTCGCCGTCTACGCCGACCCGGACGGCCTGCCCTTCTCGGTGGCAGAACGTCTCAAGAAGGAACCGCCGGACCAGGGCTTGCCATGATCGGGAAGGCCCGGCGGAACGCCCTCGCCCTCCGCCTTGGGAACGGGCGGGCGGCCCCGTGCAGGTCCGCCCCGAAGAAATCCCTTTCTCCTGCTCCAATTTCGGAGCCTTGTGAAAAGCGCCAACGCCCTCGGTTGGGGTGGACCACCAAAGCAAGCGCCGGGAAAAGGAGCGGAGCCAGGACCAGCGAGGTCGGCTCAAGTTCTAACGGAGCCATTTCCAGCAACGCCAAGGCCACCGTAGCCAAGACCGGCACAGCCAGGACCACAGCCACGGAAACCAGCAGGGCCAGCCAAGCCAGGACCAGGACCAGCCGGGCCAAGAGCGGCACGCCAGGAAAGGGTATCCTGAGCCGCACGCTCTTCAACGATGACCGGCTCAAGGTGGTTGGCTTCGGCTTTGCCCAGGGCGAGGAACTGTCCGAACATACCGCCTCGATGCCCGCCATCCTGCTCTTTTTGCAGGGGAGGTGACGGTGACGCTCGGCGACGACCGGTACGAGGCGCAGCCTCGCTCCTGGGTCCACATGCCGACCGGCCTGCTCTCTTGGCCTCGTGTGATGCCGGTCCCAGGCGAGAGGCTATGCCGAAGCGACTGGAGGGCATCCTCATTCAGCGGCACCAAGACTGGCCGGCGTGGTCAAGCAATCCCTTCGGCCATGAGGATAACGGCTGTCAGGTCGTCTTGAAGCTGGTGGCCGGAGAAGTCCCCTACGGCATGGAACAGTGCGTCGAGGATGGCATCGGGCGTTTCCTGCTGGTGCGCCCGAACGATACCGAGCGTGCGCTCCAGCCCGAACTGTTCCCCATCCAGTGAAGCCGCCTCCACGATCCCATCGGTAAACAGCAAGACCAGTTCACCCGGCTCCAGGGTCGTCGGTGGCCCTGTCGGAAACTCGTTGGCCGAGTCGATCCCAAGAGGAACGCCGGTGCTGGCGAGGGCCGCCTTGGTCCGACCTTGGCGGTCCAGGACGTAGCCCGGCCAGTGCCCGGCGTTGGCGTAGACCAGGGAGCGGGTGCGGGGATCAAGTCGCAGGAGGAAGAGGGTAACGAAGTGGTCCGTCACCAGATCACTGGCAAGGCGCTGGTTGCTGAGGGTAAGAAGCGTACCGACATCCGCACAGGCCAGGGCCAGCGCACGCAGGCAGGCACGAGTTTGCGCCACCAGCAGGGCGGCACCGATCCCATGCCCACTGGCGTCCGCCACGAGAACACCGAGGCACTCCTCGCCCCCCACCCGCATGGGGAGGAAATCGAAGCAGTCTCCTCCCACGTCCTGGGCGGCGGCTGATCTCCCGCCCACGTTGAAGCCGGGCAGCCTGGGCATGGTTTTGGGCAGGAGTCCTTGCTGAATCTGCCGGGCGATGCGGCGGTCTTCCTCTTGCCGGCGCAATTGGCTTTCGGCCTCCTTGCGCTCCATGAACTGCCCGATCTGACCGCCGATGGTCGCCATCATCGCCAGCAGGTCGTCATCAGGCTCCCGGACCTCGTGACTAAAAAACCCCAGGACACCCAGCATCTCCCTTCCCAGCAGGACGGGGCAACCGAAAGCACCGTGCAGCCCCTCTGGGGCGGCAACGGGCGCACGAGGGCAAGTGGCGTCCTTCGTGACATCGGCTATCCAGGCGGGCCTGCCGCTGCTCCAGATACGCCCCGGCAGGCCGACGCCCGGCGGGGAAGTTGGCTGCTGGCAAATCGCTTCCAACTCCTCCCCCCGAACGGATGGTAGATGCCAGCTTTCCACGCAGCGCAGCACATCAGTCTGCCGGTCCAGGGTCCAAAAAGCGCCGACATCCCACCCCAGCCCCTCGCACACGGCCCGCAAGATGCGGGGGGCGGCCTCCTGGAGAGTGGCCGCTTCGCCCAGGATTTGCGTGAGGGCGAGCCGGGCGCTGCGGCGGCGCTCCAGCCTTTTCCTGTCCGTGATGTCACGGAGGTAAGCGGTGAACAGCGATGGCCCCTCCGTGGCAATCCGGGTAACGGTCAATTCGACCGGGAACTCGGTGCCGTCGGCTCGCAGGGCGGGCATTTCCACCCGCCGGTTCAGGAGGGGGCCTTCGCCCGTGGCCAGATAGCGAGCCAAGCCCCTGTAGTGCTGCTCACGCAAGGACGGCGGCATGAGGAATTCGGCCATCTGCCGGCCCAGGACCTCGGCACGGCGGAAGCCAAAGGTTTGCTCCGCCGCCGGGTTGAACTCGATGACCCTCCCGGCGTGGTCTATCGTGATGATGCAGTCCAGGGCCGTTTCCACAATCGCCGCCTTGCGAGCTTCGCTCTCCCCGACGGCCCGCCCCACCTGGATGCGCTCGATCCCCACGGCGATCTCGTTGGCGACCGAGGCCATTGCCTCCAGGGTCGCCTCGGAGAGCGGCTGGCGGGCGAACATGGCCATGACCCCCACCAGGCGGTCTTCCACCAGCAGCGGGTAGCCGGCGAAGGCGATCAGGCCCTCCCGCCTGGCCCACTCCTGGTCATGCACACGGGGGTCAGCGAGGACATTGTTGGTCAGGTGGGGTTTCCGCTCCTGGGCGATCAGGCCGATCTTGTACCGGCCGACGGGCACCCGGCGGTGAGCGCCGTCGGTGTGCGTGTAGAGGCCCGCACTGGCTTGCAGTTCCAGCACGTTCTCCGCCTCGTTCAGCGTCCAGATGCGGGCGAACGCCCCGTCCAGGTGCCGGACCATCGCCTCGGCGCACTGGCGGAGCATGTCCGGCAAGCGTTCGCTTTGGCTCAGGGCCAACCCGACATCCCTGCCGAACGCCGCCAGGCGCAGTTGCTCCTGTAAGCGTTCCTGGGTCCGCTGGCGCTCGATGATCCCGGCGAGGACATCGGCAACCGCACGAAGAAACCGCTCCTCAACAGGCGACCGTTTGTGACCCTCTCGAACATACAAGTTCAGCAGCCCGACACGCCGCTCACCGCACCCCAGGGGTACGCAGTAATGGCCGTGCGGTTGGATACCCGGATAGAGGATGGGATGGCATTCGTCAACACCGCTGGCAAACACGATCTCGTTGTCGGCAATGGCTCGCCCACACAGGCAGGTGCCGAACGGGACAAGGCTACAGGTGGACAGCACCCCCGCCGACATCCCGATGTGGGCCTTCATGACCAGGGCGCTGGAATCGTTCTCGACCAGGAAGATACATCCTTGGGCTTCCAGGGCGAGCCAGGGCAGCTTGACGAGCAGGTCAAGGACTCGGCGCATCTGCTCATCAAGGGAGATCGGTTCCAGGGAAATCCGTAAGATGGCGTTGATCGCCTGCTGGATCAGCAGGTTCTTTTCGATCTCTTGCGCCAGGGGTTCGACCCCGGCCTCGGCTCGTGAGCGATGCGAGTCCGACATGTTCTCTCTCCTACGGCAGCGCAGGCCGACGCCCGGCGCAAAAGGCCGCTGGCGGCAGGGGCGTTGGTTGACGCCGCCATCCCACCGCCGGGCCGCTCGGCACCCCGTCGGCTTCCCGGACGGAGGGAACGCCCTGGGGCCGCTTCTTCCCGCTGATGTTCTTTCCTTGGGAGGGACAGGCAAGAGGGGATCGGCCTGGCCTGTCAGGAGGTCGCAAGTGCTGTCGGCAGGGACACCGAGCGGGGCGAAACATGGGCGGATTCCTCGGCGAAGAGTCAAGGTGGTAAGTTACCACCGCCTCCGCTCCGTTGTCAAGCAAAAACCGGCTTCCGGCGCAAGGGCCGCCAGAAAAGCGCGACCGCCGAGGCACGTCATCGGCCGAATTGGTACGCGCGCTTGGCGAAGGTGGCTCCACAGCACGGCCGACATGCCGTTCTGCCGGATGCGCCCGCAGACCGGGTCGCCTGCCCGGCCGCTTATCCGGCTCCTATTCATCGACTGCTCCTATTTCCCCTCAGAGTCTTTAGTCAGGGCAGCGATTCCGTCAGCGTCAAGCCGTCCTAGCAGCCCGTTGAAAAACCCCTCCAGCAGCCGAAGCTCGACTGCTGGAGAGGCGGATTTCTCCGCATGAGGTTCAGCTTCTCGGGACTTTTTCAACGGGCTGCTAGGGGGGAAAGACGTGGCCACACGCGAAGGGAAAGTAGGCAGGCCGTGAAACGGCCGCCCGACGATTCGTCACGCAGTGACGGCCACCGCGGACGCCGAGCGTAGCCGGGCGAACCATACCCCTCGAGAGCGATGTCTGCCGTTCGGCGTCGTGGGGCAACACAGGCGGCGCCGATGGGGGGGGCTTGTCCCCCGGGGCGCAGAGACTCTCAAGGAGTACCCCATGGGTGACGTGAACTGGAACCAGTACGAGATCCCTCTTGGTCCCCGGCCGCCCCGTGACGTTCGCGCCACCCCCACGTCGTCCGGGCCTCTCGTGTCCCGAGTTCTGCCCGATCCCAGGCCGCTCGCCGGAAGGGGCGAACGTCTGCTGGCGGCCCTCCTTGACGGGGTCGTCTGCCTGATCGCCTTCTCGGCGTCGCTCCTGATTGCGACCGCGTTCGGTTACCCCGTGGAGGCGAGGTCAGTTCGTCTCGGCGTGGCGGCCGGGGTGCTGGCTGTCGAGGTCGTCCAGAGCATTCTGCTGTCGCTGCGCGGCCAGACTCTCGGCAAGGCGTTGATGGGCCTGCGGGTCGTCGCTCACAGCGATGGCAGCAATCCCGGCTTTCTGCGTGCCGTCGTGCTGCGCCGAATCCTGCCAGGCGTCATCGCCGCCGTCCCGTGCCTTGGCAAGATGTTCGTGTTCATCGACTGTCTGTCCATCTTCGGGGACGAGCGCCGCTGCTACCACGATCTTTTCGCAGGCACCAAGGTTGTGAAGCGGATAAATGGTGTCAGATAAATGGATAAATGGGCCGGGTCGGGCAACATCGCCTCCCCCCCCACACCCCCTGACACCGTGGCACACACCTCATTTTTCGCCGTAAGTTAAATCCTGACAAGGGGATAGTTCTGTGCCACGCAGTGGCACAGAACTCGGGCCCGGTGGCACACAACGGCCCCGCGCGGACCCCGAGACCCTAACCGCCGACCCCCCGCCCGTGTTACCCCATACCCCCGGAATTGAACCAGGCCTGGAAAGTTGACGTGTCAGCCGCGCAAACGGCGTGCCGGTAAGGCATTGCGCCCGCGGTCAACTTAACCATTCTGCGAGCAGGATCCCTGTTGTGCTTTGACCTCTTTGATTGCGGTGATCGCCGCGTTAGGATACTTGCAAGTACTTCTTACATGGCCGCTCAGCTCGCATCGGTGAGGAGTTGCGCCACCGACAGCCCGACCGCACGCCGGGCCGGAAGGAGTGACGCCAGAAGCGCTACGATCACGGCCGACGTGCAGCAAGCCACCACCAGCAGCCCATCCACCCGGAAAGGAGTGGTCAGACCCACGCCGGCAGCGGCAAGCCGATGGATCAGATAGGCCAGCGCGACACCGCCGCCACTGCCGGGGACCACGCTCACGCTCCCCAGGAGCACGCCTTGCGCCAGGACAACCAGCCGCACCTGCCCGCGCTTCAGGCCCAGGGCACGGAGCACGCCGATTTGTCGCCTTTGATCGTGGACGTTCATCAGGAGTGTGTTGACGACCCCGAGCGCGGCGATGACGAAGACGAGGCTCAGCAGCGCCCATAGCGCCCCCGTGACGCGCGCCATTTCGCGGTCGATCAGGAGTCGCAGCTCCGCGTTCGACTCCAGCACGAGATGCCGTTGCTCGCAGAACTCACGCAGCCGGGGGGCCAGCGCCGGAACGTCCGCCGCCCGGGCGCTCACCAGGAAGACGTGTACGCCCGGCACGTCCAGAAGGCGGTGGGCCGCCTCCCACTCCACGTACAGCGCCGATCCGCCGGCGGCGTACTCCGCCGCGGTCCCGGCAACGCGCAGGCTCCGAGGACCGCACGGCGTCGTCAGCGGGAACGTGTCGCCGCGATGCAGCCCCATCTGCTGCGCCAGTCCGACTCCCAGCACCACCTCCCCTGCCATCAGGCCGCGCCGCACCGTTTCCGCCTCCCCCTCCCGCAAGTCCAGGGGCAGGGACCGCCCGGGAGAGAAGGTGCGTGCGAGGATCAGAACGTGCCGGCCGTCGCTCCGCGCGGGGAGGAAGGCGAGCCGGTCCACGGCCTCCACACCGTCGAGTCGGCCGATCTCCTCGACGATGTCGCCCGGCAGGGCGGTCGTCAGCAGGAATGCCGTATCCGGTACGGAGCCGTACACCAGAAAATCGGCGACGATCGTCTCCCGATACCAGTGCCGCAGGTCGCTGCGCACGCCCTCGAGCGCCTGGCCGAAACAGATGGTCACGGCCAGGGCGAGCGACAGCACGCCCCCCGTCAGAAGGGTCCGGGTGGGATGGCGCGTCAACTGCTGTCCGGCGAGGGTGCCGATCAGGCCGAACGGCAACGCCGTGGTCAGGCGCCGCAGCGCAGCGCCGCCGACCCGTGAGCCGGATCGTGGGAGCAATTCCGCGAGGGGCGGTCTCCGGCCGGCCAACCACGCCGGCAGGACCGCCGCCACCAGGGCCAGACCCGGTCCCAGAAAGGGTGCCGCGAGGAACGCCCGGGGCGTCAGACAGATGTGCGGCAAGGCCATGCCCAGGAATCGCTCCATGATGCCCAGGAGGGCCATCGCCAGGCCGACCCCCGCGGCGCAGCCGGCCACCGTCCCGGCCAGCCCGAGCAAGAGCATCTCGCGCAGCAGTAGCCACGTCACCTGGGCGCGCGTGGCGCCCAGCGCGCGCAGGATGGCCAGCTGGCGGCGGCGCTCCCCCAGGCTGAGCAGGAATGTGTTGAGCACGACGCAGCCGGCGGCGACCAGGCCCACCACGCCCAGGGCGGCCAGTCCCTGCTCGGTGGCCCGCAAGGTACACTGCCCGAGAGTGCTGCGCATGCCCGGCGGCTGAACCATCAGACCGGGCGGGAGCCGGCGGGCCAACTCCTCTTGCACCGCCGCGGCGTCGGCCCGATCCGCCAGCGAGACGCGGACACTGTTGACGCGCCCCGGGAGGGCAAAAAGGCGTTGCGCACAAGCGAGAGAGACGATGAGCCGGCCGCCGGTCCCGGCGCCGTGGCGGCGCGGCCCAAACACCCCGGCCACACGGAGAGTGACCCGACCCGTCGGGGCCCAGAGAGCGAACGGCCGACCCGGTCTGAGACCGACGGCGTCCGCCAGGCTGGCGTCCAGCAGCGCCTCGTCGGCGTCGGCGATGGGGCGCCCGGCGCAGAGCGGCCCGTCGGCGGCCCGGCACAGCGGCGTGCCGACGACCGCCACCGCCACGTTACCCCCGTCCCCCGCCACGGCGGCCACTCCCTGAACCTGCGGCACGACGGCCCGCACACCGCAAACCGATTCCAGAGGGGTGGTCAGGCTCGCATCGAACCCCGCCGGGTCGGACGAGGTCACCTCCAGTGCCGTCCCCGCGCCGGCCGAGGCGAACAGGTCGCGATAAGCGCGGCGGACGGTGTCGGTGGTGAGCCGGGTCGCCACGGCCGTTGCCAGGCCGAGCGTGATCCCGAGAAGGGTGAGCAGCATGCGCCCCGGCCTTCGTCCGATTTCACCGGCGGTGTAGTTCCACAGGCGCATGCCCTGTCCTCCGGAGTCGGCCGTTTTCGGCCCGAAACTCGTCTCAGGCCGCCCGCGCCACAGTCCCGGCGTGCCAGCCCTGCGCCTCGGCCACGCGGCCGTCATGCAGGCGCAGAACGCAGTCCGCCCGCCGCGCATGTGCCGCGTCGTGCGTCACCAGGAGCAGTGTCCGCCGCTGCCGATCCACGAGTTGCCTGAGCAGGTCCATGACCCGCCCGCCGTGAGCGCTATCGAGATGGCCTGTCGGCTCGTCCGCGAGCAGGAGGAGAGGATTAATGACCAGGGCCCGGGCGATGGCGACGCGCTGCTGCTCCCCGCCCGAGAGCCGCGCGGGGCCGTGGTGAAGGCGGTGCGACAGGCCGACGTCGTCCAGGGCCGCCACCGCCCGGCGCCGCGCCTCCGCCGGGGGCCGGCCGGCGATGGCCAGCGGCAGGGCGACGTTTTCTTCGGCGCTGAGCGTGTCGAGGAGGTGGAAGGATTGGAAAACGAGGCCGATCCTGTCGCGGCGCAGGACGGTCCGTTCATCGTCCCCCAGCGCGGCCAGATCGACGCCGCCCACGCGCAGGATGCCGCCGGTGGGACGGTCCAGCCCGGCGATCAGGTGCAGGAGCGTACTCTTGCCCGACCCCGAGGCCCCCGTGATCGCCAGAAATTCGCCGCTGTGCAGGCTGAGGTCCACCCCGCGCAGCGCCGCGACCTGCGCCGCCCCCGCCCCGAAGACCTTGGTGAGCCCCCGGACGGTCAGGACGGCCTCATCGCTCGTCCCCATGCCCTCTCCTGTGTGCAGATTGCAGATTGCAGATTGCAGATTGCCGGACAGAAATCTGCAATCTGCAATCTGCAATCCGAGTACGGCGGTTCCGAGGCGCCGTGCGGCGGCAATTCTTCTCCCCTCGCCCCTGAGTACAGGGGCGAGGGGAGACTCTTACAGTGCCCCAGCCGGCAGGCGCAGGAAGCGCTCGTAGATCGTGGGATCGCTCCAGGTGCTCTGGTCGAAGTGCAGCTTGGTCTGGTCGTTGGCCCGCGGATGGCCGGCGTCATCGACACCGATCCAGGAGAGGAGGAAACGCTCCTTTCGCTCCGCCCCATACACCTTGCCGCCCTGGCCCACGTCGAAGAAAGGCGCCTTCTCCTGGCTGTCGGCCACCGGCAGGGCATACAGTTCCGCGTACTCGGTTAGCTCGTAGGCGCGCACGTCGGCCTGCCGCGGCACGCGCAGCCGGGCGGCGCTGCCCATGCCGAGCACCTTGTGGTCTCCCGCCTTGAGGAACACGACCGGCCGGCGCGGCTGATCGCGTGGCTCTTCCACCACACCCGCGACCTCCCAGGCGATGGCATCCTTCACCGTCCGCTCGACCGCGTATTTCTTGCCCTTCTCCGGCGGACCGAACGTCCGCGCGGCGCTGTCCTCGAGCCATCGCTCCACGAAGACCTTGTGGAAACAGCCGCAGGCGGCGATGGTCTCGTAGAGGAGCGGCGCCTTGTCGGCATCCAACGTGACGCGCACCACGCAGCTATCGATGTCGGCCTGTTCCAGGTCGATGAGCTTCATGCGCGGGTGCGCGGGATACCAGGCCGTGTAGGTAAGCTGAACGTGGTCGTGGCCGCTGATGCGGCGCGTTTCATAAATGGCGTACACCTTCGGCGGGCCGGCGACGAACGCCTTGAGTTTACCCTTCTCACGCCGCATCCGCGCCTCACCGATCTCGTCGTACTCCGGTGGATAGGGATGGCGCTGGGCCGCGGTGTTCACGCGCTGCTGCACGAAGATCGGTGCGTAATACGCGACCAGCTCTTGTGGTGAGGCCGCCGTCAGTTGCCGCCGTCCGCGCGCGACCTCCTCGCCTTTGGGCGAGAAAACCACGCCGTCGCCCCCGACCGCCTGGATCGGGTCTTCCAGTGCTTCCGCCCCGAGCATGTGCCATCGGGTCAGTCGATTGGATAGCACCTCGCAGCCTCCCGCCTCCAGGCACCCCACGATCCCCAGGACGAGGGCGATTCCCAAGCCGCCCGGTTGGCGTTGTTTCCCCATCCCCCACCCCCTCGCTTCCGTTGAGCGGCGGGTCGCAGACCCGCGCGGGTCTGCGACCCGCCGCTCAACTCTGGAACGTGTTTTTGCATGGCCTGTTACTCGACTACGCGCCGAGGCCGCACAGCACCTCGTCGAGCCGCCCGACCAAGGCGTCGAGTGCTTCCTGTTCCACGATCAATGGCGGCATGAAGGTCAGCACGTTGCGGCCGGGGCCGGTCTTGCCGAGCAGGTAGCCCGCATCCTTCATCGCTTCGAGGACGCTGTCCGTCAGCGCCCCGGCGGGCTCGCCGCAGTCGTCGCGCAGCTCCACCCCGATCATGAGGCCCCGCCCGCGGACCTCGCCGATGGCGGAATGCCGCCGTCCCAGCGCACTCAGTCGCTCGCGCAGATATGTACCCAGCGCTTCACTGCGGCGGCCCAACTCGTGACGCTGGTGGAAGCGCAGGGTGGCCAGGGCCGCCTGGCACGACACCAGGTTGCCGCCGAACGTCGCCGCCCCGGGGCGGGTGTAATTGGCGGCGATGGCGTCGGTCGTGACGTAAGCGGCGATCGGCAGGCCGTTGCCGAGCGCCTTGGCCACGGTGACGACATCCGGCGTGACGCCCCAGTGCTGCGTGGCGAACCAGCGACCGGTGCGGTTCCACGCCGTCTGGATCTCGTCGGCGATCAGCAGTGACCCGTAGTGGGTGCAGAGCCGGCGCAGCTCGGGCCAGTAGTGTTCGGGGGGCACGACGATGCCGCCGTTGCCCTGGATCGGCTCGGCAATCACGGCTGCGATGGTCTCGCGCCGCAGCAAACGCTCCAGGGTCGCCAGGCTGTCGGGGCAGCGCGGCCCCGGTACGCCGTGCGCCGTCAGCAGCGGCTGCGGGTCGGTGCGCCACAGGTCCAGGCCGGTGACGCTCATCGCCCACTTGGTCCGGCCGTGCAGCCCGCCGCTGAGGTAGGCGCATTCCTTGCGGCCGGTGGCCAGGGTGGCGAGGAGCAGCGCTCCCTCGTTGGCCTCGCTGCCGCTGGCGCAGAAGAAGCTGCGGCGCAGTCCGGCGGGGGTCAGCTCCGCCACGGCCCGGGCCAGGTCCAGGACCGGCTCGGTCAGGTACACGGAGGTCGTGTGCTGCAGCCGGCGCATCTGGGCGACGGCCGCCTCGACGATCTCCGCGTTGCAGTGCCCGGCGTTGACGACGGTGACGCCGCTATAGCAGTCAAGGTAGGCGCGGCCCTCGGCATCGAAGAGGTACGCTCCCTCACCCCGCACCAGGACCGGCGGCCGCTGGTAGAAGTGGTACGTGCAGGGGACGAGGAAGTCGCGCTTGATCGCCAGCAAACGCTCGCGCAGGTCCATGACAAGTCACTCCCTTCAGCTCGCGCCGTACAGCTCGGCCTTGATCGCCGGGGACACGCCTTCGATAATGTCCAGCCGCCGCACGGGCGGGGCGGCCCCCAGTTCCGCCGCCTCGTCGAGCAGGACGGCCAGCGCCTCGCGCACGTCGGCGGGCATGCGGACGGAGTCGTCGTTGGCGAACATCTGTACGAAGCGCTCGGTACACTGCCCGGTCGTGCCCCGGCCGAAGCGGCTCGACCAGGCCAGGGCTTCGCCGCGGTGGCGATGGGCGTAGCGCAGGCTGCGGCGGATCGCCGCGCACACGCGCTCCATCGCCCAGCCGCCCAGGTCGCGGCGGACGACGTTGAGGCCGACCGGCAGGGGCAGCCCGTGCCGCCGGCACCACTCGGCCCCCAGGTCCGCGACCCGCCGCAGCCCGAGCTGCGGGTAGTAGAGCAACTCCTCGTGGATCATGACGCCGGCGTCCAGCTCCCCCGCGGCGACCGCCTCGCCGATGCGGTCGAACGGCATCTCGACCGGCACCGCCTCTGGGCACAGCCAGCGGAGCAGGAACCAGCCGGTCGTCGGGATGCCGCCCACGCCGACGCGGCGCCCGCCCAGTTCGGCCACCTCGTGGAAGTCCCGGCTGACCAGCACCGGGCCGTAGTCGCGGCCGACACTGGTGCCGACGCTCAGGATGGCATAATGGTGCAGTACCTGCGGGTAGAGGACCGAGGAGATGGCGGTCACGTCATGCTCCCGGCCCAGGGCGCGGCGGTTGAGGACGCTCATCGGCTCCCGATGAAACTCCGGCCGGAACCCCGGCAGCTGGACGCGCCCCGTTTCCAGGCCGAAGTAGTAGAAGGCGTCGTCACTATCGGGCGTATAGGCGATCGTCAGCGTCTCCATCCCTGCCATGCGGCACCTCCTTGTGAGTCCGTAGCCGCAAGCTGCCAGCTTGCGGACTGAGAGGAAGCCCGCAAGCTGGCAGCTTGCGGCTACGTCAATACAGGCCCAGCTGCAATCGGCCGCCCAGCGCCGCCGGCGGCCGCGGGTCGCGCAACCCGTCCGCGCCGCCGCCCAGGGCCAGCGCCTCCGGCGAGGGCGAGATCCGCGCCGCCTCATCGCGCTCCACGACGCCGACGAGCAGGCAGCTCTCGTCCAGGCGGTCGAACACCACGCGGCCCGTGTCCCCCGGCCCGCGCTCCACCGGCGGCCAGCCGGCGCCGCCGCCCGCCTCGCCCGGCCAATCCACGACGCGAAAGCGAACGCGGTCCGACAGCGGGAAGTAATCCAGTGCCTGCCGGGGCCGATCCACCACCTCCATGACCACTCCGAAGAGCGTGTTGCCGTAGCCGCTCAGGTGGACCGCCCGCGGGAACGCCTCGCGGAAGGCGTTCAGCGCCGCCGCGGTGATGCTCGTGCCGCCGTAGTGGACGCCGCGGATCGCCTCGCGCTGTCGGTCGGTCATGCCGCGGGCCAGCGCCGTCAGCGCCGCCGGCGTCGTGAAGAGAACACCCACGTTCTCGCGCTCCAGCACGTCGAGCGCCTGGCCGGTGACGTGATCGAGGTAGCGTTCCCGGGCCAGCGATTCGTCGGCAAGGCGCTTGGCCCAGCGCGGGTCGAAATCGACGCTGAACGGGTCCATGCTGCCGGTCTGCCGCGCCAGCTCGCGCACGACCTTGCCGATGATGTGCGGCCCGGACGGCCCGACCCAGAGCCAGGGCTCGCCCTGCGGGAACCCGGTCGCTCGGGCCACTTTCAGGAAGGGCGCCACGAAGGCATCCCGAAACTCGTCGTCCCGGTAGGCGGTGACGCAAGGCCGGCCGCTCGTCCCGGCCGTCTCGCCGAGGACAAACCGCGGCAGCTGGCCGTGCAGGCCGCGCGGGATGAAGTCGCGCACCGGGAAGCCGCGCAGGTCGTCGGCCGGCATCGGACCGAGCAGCCAAAGGTCGTCCCGGGTCCGGACGCGGTCGCGAACGTCCCAGCCGAGCTGCTCCTGCCGCCGCAGCCAGTAGCGGCTGCCGTGCTCCGGGTGGAAGTGCAGGGCCAGCAGGTCGCGCAGCCGATCGTCCTGGTCCGACAAGCCCAGCGGTTGTGCCCCCGGGGCTTGCCGTCGCGCGCAAGCGATCACCATGAGCCGTCACCTCCATTCGCCGTTGAGGAAGGTCCCCACGGTCGCCAGCAGCCAGTGTTCGTGACCGCGGAAGAAATGGCTGTCGAGTCGCGGCCGCACTAGCTCCTTCGGCTGGGGCAGGCCGGCGAACCACTCCGTCAGGCGGCCGGAGTCGGCCGCGAAGTCGCCTTCCGGGGCGATCACCAACTTGGGGTTCTCGACCGCCGCGAAGGCGCGGTAATCGTGCGTGCCGACCGTCGGCGCGATGAGGACCAGGGGGGCGGCGACGACGGCGGGCACGGCCGCGGGGAGCAGAGTGCAGCCGAAGCTGTAGCCGACGAGGGCCAGCGGCACCTCCCGGCCGATGATCGAGCGCAAGTAGGCGACGGCGGCGACGAGGTCGGCCTGGTAGCCGGCCTCCTCCGGGGCGCGGGAGGTCGCCCAGAACCACGCCAGCTGCGCGGCCAGGTCCGGCGCCGGCCCCTCGCTCCCGCCCACCCCGCGGTAGTTGAAGCGAAGCGTGGCGAGCCCGTGCCGCGCCAGGCCGTCGCCCAGGCCGCGGACGACGTTGTTGTGCATGGTCCCGCCCAGCAGCGGGTGCGGCCCGGCCAGCACCGCCGCCGCGAGCGGCAGCGCCGTCTCGGGATATACCAGCTCCCCTTCCAGGCGATAACGCCCGGCGGGAAAGCGCACCGATTCGACCACCAGGGCGTCAGGCGCGTCCAGCGACGGCATCGTTTTCCTCCGGGTGGGGCTCCGGGGCGTAAGGACACTCCTTCACGAAGTGATCGAACAGGACGGCGAGCTTGAGCCCCTTCTCGACGTCGCCCTCGATCTCGATGCGACGCGCCAGGAACGCTTCCCGCGGGTCCAGCCGGCCGCGCACCACCGCCTCGAAGGTCGCCAGGTCCATGCGGTAGACCACCTCGGCCTCCGCCGCGAGTCCCCGGCGGACCATCGGCTCACCGCCGCGCAAGCGGCACGACCACCGCCCACCGCCCGCCCCCGCGACGTCCAGCCCCACGGTCACGTCCACCGGGATCCGCCCCAGGCTCGACCGGCGCAGGGATTCGGGGAAGAAACTCTCGACGTAGCTAGCACAGGCCCGACCGGTCGCCGGGGGCGACTTCTTTCGCCCGGAACGGCCCCACTGGTCGGCGACGGCGAAGCGGATCAGCCGCGCCAGCATCGCCCGATCCACGCCCGGCGCCGGCAGCCGCGGCAGGGCGGTCCGGGTGTTGCGGCAGTCGAACACCGGATCCCCGTGGAGGTACGGCCAGTATTCCCGCACCTGGTCGAGGAACAACTCCTCGAGCGGCGTGGGGGGCTGCCGCGAGCCCGGCCCGGCCCAGCGCACGCCGTCGATGGCGAGCACTTCCTCGGCGACTGCCTTGATATCCCGCACGGGGACCGGGGTTTGTGCGACGAGGTGATAGGTGCGCCCGTGCAGGCGCGGCTGATTGACGATCGCGACGATCGCCTGCGCCACCCAGTCCACCGGGACCAGGTTGCGCGGCTCGTCGCCGGTGAAGGGGAGGCACAGCGGCAGAACGCGCCTTCCCGTCCCCCCCGCGGCCGGCGCGGGGGAGCCGGCCGGCGCGGGGAGGGGTGGCGACGGGGAAACGGCCAGCCGCGTGCCCAGCTCCAGGAAGCGGTAGAACCCGTGGTAACTGCTCGTGTAGCCGCTGTGGCTGTCGCCGACGATGACCGAGGGCCGGTAGACGGTTGCCAGCAGATGGCGGGCCTGCCGCACGCGCCGCTCCGCCTCGAACTTGCTCTCTTCGTAGTCGTTGTGGAACGACTGCCCCCGGTCCAGCTCCTCTTCCTTGACCGGGCCGGCGCGCTGGCCGCAGACGAAGGCCGTCGAGACGTGATGGAACTCGCGGATGCCCAGTGCTGGGCACAGGTCGAGGAGGCGCTGCGTGCCCTCGACGTTGGTCTGCCAGGGGTCGGCGGCAAACGAGCGCCGCAGCGACACGTCGGCGGCGGCGTGGACGGCGCGAACACAATGGCGGGCGAGCCAGATTCGATCGATAATTCCCAGGCCAAGGCGGGGGGCGCACACGTCTCCGGCCAGGACGACCGGGTTGGCCGGCCGGTCGCGCTGAGCGTCGCTCTCCAGCGACGTCAGTTCTCGGACGCGCTCCTCAGCGGGCGCCGCGCGCCCGTCCCGCACCAGGACCGCGACACGCTGCCCGCATGCCAGAAGGCCACGGAGCAGGTAGCGGCCGAGGAAGCCCGTCGCCCCAGTCAGCAAGATGTATCCCGACTCGCTCATCTTCCCCGCCTTCCCTGACCAGTGCGAACCGCTGCCCCTACCGGCATACCTCGCGTGCGGCGGAGGTATGCCGGCAGGAGCTAATCGCATTAGCCCGGGAAAAGCGGGCGCGGGCTTGCATCTTTTTTTCCGCGGCCGCTTGAGCCTGGCGGCGGCCCTGCGAGCCGCCGCTCATCCGAGCCACGTCATCGATGGGACAGCCGCAACCGGATCGTCGATCACTGCGCCGGCGGCTCGCTCAAACTACGATTGCCCCCGGGCCCTGAAATGATTAGCCTCCCCCCCCGGCCACAGGCGCTCCTACCAAGATCGGCGGGGCGGACGGGTGCTGGCGAGCAAGGATGTCTGGGGCGGGGAGTCTGTCCAATGGTGACGTTTCGAGGCTCGGCAGTCGCTGCGGAGCCAACTTCCGCTCCGTGGGCGAGGCGGTGGTGGCTGTTCCAGAAACGGATCCTACCCATCGCCCTGATCTACGCGGGTGCCGCGTTCGCGCCCTTCTGCTTCTCCGCCTCAGGCGCGGTCGTCGGTGCCGCCCTCCTTGTCCTGACCGGGTTGGGGATCACAGTCGGCCTTCACCGGCTGCTTGCCCACCGGAGCTTCGCCACCTACCGGTGGGTCGAGCGCGCCCTCGCGACCCTCGGGGCGCTGGCCTTCCAGGGTGGGGTCATCGACTGGGTGGCCATCCACCGCATGCACCACGCCCACAGCGACGCCGACGGCGACCCCCACACGCCCAGGGACAGCTTTTGGCGCGGCCACCTCCTCTGGCTGTTCGCCTACGACCCGCGGGTGGCCGTGGGGTCGCGCAAGAGGCGTTACGTGTCAGACCTGTGCGCGGACGCTTACATGAACTTCCTCGAAGACTGGTCCCTCGGCCTGCAAGCCGGGCTCTTCATCGCCCTGTACGGGGCCGGGGAAGTCCTCGGGCCCCAGGCGGGACTCTCCTGGGCGGTCTACGGGGTGAGCTTGCGGGCCGCGGTGCTCCAGCAGATCGCCTGGCTGGTTAACAGCGCTGCTCACACGTGGGGTTCCAGGAGGTTTGCGACCCGGGACCGCTCGGTGAATTGCTGGTGGCTGGCCCTGCCGGCCCTGGGGGAGGGTTGGCACAACAACCACCACGCGTTCCCGCGGTCGGCCCGATTCGGGATGAGGTGGTACGAGTTTGACATTGGCTTCCTGATCATCCGCCTGTTGCAAGCCCTGCACTTGGCCTGGGACGTAGTTGTTCCGAAGCCGGAGGCCGGGCACGCGGAGAAGGTGGCTGCGTAGCACCCAGGCGGGGCGTTGGCCGAGCGATTGCTGCTCGACGAAAAAGCGGGCGGTCTACTTCTTTATACTGCAAGGGGGAGGGCCGCAGACGGTGCGGTCGCAAATCCCCAGTGGGTGGCGATCTCTGTTTAGCGCGCGATTTCCCGCACCGGTCAGCGAAGAGGGGACATACGTCATTCCCGAACTGCGCATATCCCCGCTTTGCTTGCAGAGCGTGCCTTGATCCCCGAGGACGATGCGCCGCGCTGGCGATCAGACGGCGACGGTCACGGAGTTGCTGCTGCTCCCCTGGAACTGACTGGAGCCCTGGTACTGCGCGCTGAAGGCGTAGTTACCATTAGCGTAGTACTCGACCGTGAACGTGGCCGTCGCAACCCCGTTGACGATGCGCACCTGCGCTGTGCCGAGGACGGTGCCGTTGTACATCAGTTCCACTGTGCCGCTCGGGGCGACCGAGCCTGAGCCGGGCGTAATCGTGACCGTCAAGGTCTCGGTCGCCGGCCCGAACCAGTGATAGCGAACCCGCCCGGCCGTCAGCTTCGTGGTGGTCTCGGTGGTGCCGGGGGATGGCGTCGGCGCTGGGGGACTCAGGTTGATCGACAGCAACTGGTCGTTTTGGTTTGCGACCTCCTGTACCAGATACCCGTCCAGCCGTACGTAGGCGTTCGGGTTGTTCTCCGTGATGTCGCCGATCTCGCCGCGCCGGGGGTCGTACCAACCGAGCTGCGCGTAATTCACATCGGGATCGGTGACAGCTTCCGCCAGCTCGTGAGAGGTGACGTCTGTCAGCTGATCGAAGGCAGTGTTCGCCTGTGGCAGCGTGCTGTTGCCGACGGTGCCGCCGGGGTAGGCGACCACGGCGTAGCGGATGGTGGCGCCGTTGGGCCCGGCGAACGCGCCGTGGTAGCCGAGGATGCCCTGCTGGGTCGTGCCCTGGCCGAATCCCAGGTTGACGGCCACGTTGGGCTCGACATAGACGATGTACAGGCGATTGGCGTCGGGGGCCTGCAGCAGGCCGCTCTTGATGTCGGCCTGGATGCTGGCCTGGATGGAGGCGTCGGTGATCGTGGAGTTAGCCGCAATCGCCGTCTTATCGACGGCGCCCGCCGACGCGGTGCCGCGCCCGACCCCGTAGCCGGCGCTCGTCAGGGCGTCCATGTACGCCCCGCCGGTAATGTCCTTCAGGAAGGCATCGACGGTCGTCGTCTGGGCGGCGATGGCCGGGACGGTGGACCACTCGTTGCCCAGGTAGAGCGCCTGCGCTTCCACGTGCGGCAGGACGTTGCCGCCGTAATTGAACACGGTGGGCACCTGCCGCTCTTCAAGCCCCTCGACTCGCGGCCGGGCGGAGTGAGGACGGCGGGACCCGAGGGCGGCACGCGGCCGCCGACCAAGCCAGCACATGAGCCAGTTCATCAGATGGTTCCTCCGGACGAATCAACAAGTTGATGGACAACAGGGGCCGGGGTCGATGGCTGATGCGGGCCTGCTCGTCCCCCCGGCTCTTCTGTCTTCTCCCGGCGGCTCGTCGCCGCGGACCAGGCGTCGCACAGCCTCCACCACTTCGGGCAGGGTGATTGTCCCTGGGGTGCCGCCGCCGAATGAGAAACTCCCTATCCCACGGAAGGCGGCGGCGGATCAGATGGTCCATCCCCGGTGCCGCGGGAAGGGCGAAGACGTCAGAACCTGCACGGTCTCCGTGTCCGCCAGCGAGTTGGCACTATCCGTTACCGTGACGGTCTGCGAGCCGGTCGTGCCGAACGTCACGTAAAACGTGTGTTTGCCGGCGTCTGACGACGAGAAGGTGTAGGTGAACGACGGCGTCCCCGACAGCGAGGTGGCAGTCCCGCCGCGGGTCGTGCTGGCCTGGGCCGTCGGGTCGCTGCTGGCGAGCGTGACAGTGCCCGTGTAGCCGGAGACAATCTGGTTCGAGGCGTTCAGGGCCACGACTTCGAGCGGGACGGCGGTGCCCGAGACGGCGAGGGGGGAAATCTGGACCCCGAAATGCGTCACCGTCGTCGGCGGGTAAAGCGTGAGCTGAGCGGTACCGGTGAGCGAAGGCACGGTACCCGCGGCAGTCGTCGTGGCCGTCACCGAGGTCGATGTGGCCCCGGTGATCGAGGCGTTGAACGTCACCTCGAACGTGTGCTCGCCGTGGTCGCTGGCGGTAAACGTGTATTGAATCGGCAGGGAAGTGGCCGTGCCGTGCCGAGTGGTGCTCCCCGTCGCCGTCGTGTCGGCGCTGGTGAGGGTCACCTGGCCGGTGAAGTTTCGCAGGACGTGGCCGGACTGGTCGAGCACCTGGACCGTCACGCGGGTCGGCACCCCCGTAGCCGCCGTCTCGGGCGTGCTCACGATGACCTTGGTCGCGACGGGCGCCGGTGTGACGTCGGTGGTTTCCGTGTCCGCGAGCGAGGCGTTGGCGGCGTCGTGGGCGGTGATCGTGTCGTTCCCCGTCGCGGTCAGGACGGCCTGGAAGACGTGGACCCCGTGATCGCTGGCCGTGAAGGTGTAGAAGGGCTGGGTCGAGGTCAGCAAGGTCTGCGTCCCGCCCCGGGTCGCCGATCCCGTCGCCGTCGCGTCGGAACTGCTGAGGTCGATGGCGCCGGTGTAGCCGCTGGCGACCCGGTTGCTGGCGTCCAGGGCCTCGACCGTGACGTTGAACGTCTGGCCGGCCTGGACGTTCTCAGGGACGATTACTTGCAAATGGGTGGCCGGGCCAGGGCTGGACAGGTGGCCGAAGGATCCACCCAGGCCGGCGGGCACCGCCCGATCTTCTAGCTGCATCAAGGCCGGTCGGAAGGTGTGAGCCGGGCGAGCAGCGCGGCGTAGCCGACGTAAGAAAAGCATAGACAATCTCCTTGCCGAGTCGTTGAGAGAGCGATTGTGTCCGCGTGCCGAAACGAGCCACGCGCCAGCGTAACGGAACGATCCGCACAGCCGACCGCCCCGGGCAGCCCCAGGGTGTCGGAGTGACAGGATTCGAGGACTGGTCGCACGAAGGGGGCCGACTGTCCGTTGAAACCCCGATTCCTCTGGCCGGAAACGCGACCCTGCTTGCGCTCGCGCCGGGGCATGGGCCCATCCACCCACCGAGGGCTATGACAGTAAACGCAACGGCGGCCCGAGAGCGCGCGCGGAATCTTGCTGCAGGCGATGAAATTTCCTCACGGCGTGCCGACGGAGACCAGTCGTCAAGAAATGGAGTCTAGTCGGCGCCGGATTGCGGACTATCATTCCTGCCCGGCGATGGGGAACTTATGGGCGCAGCCGAGGCGTCGGCTTCTCCGGGTCTGTCAGCGTCCTCAATGGGAGTGAGGCCCGGCCTCCGCGGCCCGGGGGATGGTCGGGGTGCGCGCCGCGCCCGGCCTGGTCAAGCGCCCAGCTGCCCTGCCCGGCAGCCAGCTGGCCGATTCCTCGCCGCTGTCCGGGCGGCTCGCCGCTTGACACTGGGAGGCCCGGCGGCCACAATATACCTCAGCCATCATGATTCAGCGGCTCTCTCCAGGGACGGATGAAGCTTGCGCGGCTGCGCCCATAAGTTCACATTCGCCGTTCTCGGCAGGGCAGGTGGCCATGGGTCTTCTAACTCCGTTGCAGTCTGTCTTTCGCCAGAAGGTTCGCGTGCGAGGGGGACCCGTCGCCGGACGGCGGGCGCAGCCGGGTCTCGAATGCCTCGAAAGCCGATGCCTCCCGGCCGGCTTCTCCGTTGGCTCGTATCTTCCTCCCGTCTTGCCCGCCCCCTCCGCGGATTCGCAGCCCCCCGCGATCTTCGCGGCTGGGCCGCGCATTGCCACCGACTTCGCGCAGGGAGCCCTTTCCGACGCAGGGAACGACGCCGGTGCCAAGTGGGCCGCGGTGCCCGCCGCAACCAGTACCCCCGTATCCGTCGATATCGTCGTCACCTTGATCTTCGTCGCCCCTGAGCAATCCGGCGCGCCGTCTAGTTGGTTGGCCCCACTTCCGTCTGTCGGGCAGGACGCCGGCCCGCCGATCTCGTTCCCCCCTGCCGGAAAGGGCTCGGGTACTGTTCCTGGATCGTCGGTCAGTCCTCCAGTCAAGACACTGGAGTCGGATCCGGACAAGGAGCAGATCAACGATGGCGGTATCCCCGACACTGCGGTCGAGAAGGTGTCAAGCTCGTCCTTGACCCGCGCCCCGTCTTCGGCACTTGCAGTCGATCCCGCATTGGCCGAAGCGAAGCCAGCGGCTGCACCCTCGGGGGTCGCTGGGGCTGACCAGACCATTCGCGTGACGACGGACCCGCTCGCGGCGGCCGTGCTTGCTGGAGTGAGCGCGCTTCCCGCCGAGGCGCCGCGCCCTGCCGTCGCTGCCGGGCCTGGCCCGTTCGGTGGGGCCAAGGTCCCGCTCCGGGGGGTGGACATCGTCGCTACTCCCGCGCCGGTTTCGACCGTCGCCCGGAGCGAGGCGATGTCCGAGGCAGTCCCCGCAGAGGGCGCGGGGGGCGACTTGACCCCGGCCGCCACTGACCCCGCCCAACTCCCGATTGCCGAGCGCGGGGGGGCGCCGTCGCTGGCCGGGCTGCAAATGCCGACGCACGGCTGGGCCGTGTCGGCGCCGTTTCTCGCCCTGCGGCAGACCCTTGCCTCGGCCGATAGCTGGGGCCCCGGCCTGGCCAATGCGTTCCGGTCGCTCCTGTCCTCGCCCTGGTTGGCGGTCACGGCCGCAGGACTCGTGGCGTTGGAGTTGTCACGGCGCTGGGCCCGTCGGGTCGCTCGCTGGCGTCACGCGGCAGTCGAGGTGCCTGGGCTCACCGCTCCTTCAGACCTGGTTCAGTGATATGGCGACTCCGGACCCGCTCGACATCCTCCTGACCCAGCTATCCGTTGGCGACGCCGAGGCTGCCCAGCGCGTCTTCGAGACCTACGAGCCCTACCTGCGGGTCGTGGTGCGCCGACACCTGACCCCGGCGTTGCGGGCCAAGTTCGACTCGATGGACATTGTTCAGTCGGTTTGGGCGGATCTGCTGACGGGCTTCCGCAGCAACTCCTGGCGCTTCGCCAACCCCGCCCAGTTGCGGGCGTTCCTCGTCAGGGTCACGCGCAACCGGCTGATCGACCGGGTGCGCCAGCAGCAGATGTCCCTGCGCCTCGAACAGCGGCTCGGCATCGATGACCTTCACGAGTTGCCGCAGGCACGCCCCCCCCAGGTCGCGGACCAGCTAGAGGCCGATGAGATGTGGCAGCGGCTGCTGGTCCTGTGCCCGCCGCGGCACCGCGACTTGTTGGAGCTGAAACGGCAGGGGCTCTCCTTGGCGGAGATCGCCGCGAGAACCGGGCTCCACGAGGGCAGCATCCGCCGCATCCTGTACGCCCTGGCCTCCCGGCTGGCGGAGGGTGATCGCTGAGCCGCGAGCGGCGCAGGGGGTAGCATGGACTCTGGTTCCATGAACGCCGACGACCCAGGAGTTTCTAAGGTGACCCCTGTTCCCCTTCCGCGTAGCATGGACTCTCGTTCCACGGACCCCGTGGACCCCATCATGCTTGAGGCGGCCAGCGTGGCGAAAACCCTGGCGGCCCACTGGCGGCGCGGCCTGTGTTGCCGCGCCGAGGAACTGCTCGCCGAACACCCCGCGCTCCGCGGCCACGCCCAGGCGGCCGTGCATGTCATTTACGAAGAGGTCTGCCAGAGGCAGGAACGGGGTGAGGACGTGTCCCTGACCGAATTGCGTGCTCGCTTTCCCTTGTGGGAGCACGAATTGGGCGTCGTCCTCGACTGCCACCGCCTGCTCGGGTTGGTGCCGCGCTTCCCGGACCCCGGCGGGACACTCGGCGAATTCCGCCTCATCGCCGACCTGGGGCGCGGCGGCCACGGCCGGGTCTACCTCGCCGAGCAGGCGTTCCTCACCGGCCGGCTCATGGTCCTCAAGGTCACGGGCTGTCGCGAGCAGGAGCACCTGAAGCTGGCCCGGCTGCAGCACACGCACATCGTTCCCCTCTACTCTGTCCGCGATTTTCCCGACCGGAATCTGCGTATATTGTGTATGCCCTGCCTGGGGGGCGCCACCCTGCAACAACTCCTGCGCCAGCTGCGGGCTGTGCCGCGGGGGCGGCTCGCCGGGCGAGACCTGCTTGAGGCTCTGCGGACGGGCGTGGCCCATCCGCGGCTGTACTGGCTCGCCGAGGGGCCCAACCGCCGGTTCCTGGAGCGGGCCGCCTACGTTGAGGCGGTGTGCTGGGTCGGCGTCTGCCTGGCCGACGCCCTGCACTACGCCCATGAGCAGGGCCTGGTCCACTTCGACGTGAAACCGTCCAACGTGCTGCTCACCGCCGACTGCCAGCCGATGCTCCTCGACTTTCACCTGGCCCGGGAGCCAATCCGCCCTCACGGCGGCGAGCCCGAATGGCTGGGCGGGACGCCCCGGTACATGTCGCCCGAGCAGCGGGCCGCCTGTCGCGCCTGCCACAACCAGCAGCCAATCGACGTCCCCGTCGATGCCCGCTCGGACGTTTACTCCCTCGGGCTGCTGCTGCGTGAGGCCCTGTACGGGGAGCCCCCGGCCGAAGAAACGCCGCCAGCCGGTTGGGCCTTGCCGCCGCGCCCGGACCTGTCCCCCGGACTCCGCGACGTGCTGGCCCGCTGCCTGAACCCCGACCTGGCCGAGCGCTACCCATCGGCCGCCGCCGTCGCCGAGGACCTGCGGCGCCACCTGACCCACCGGCGCCTCGTCGGCGTCCGCAACCGCAGCATCGCCGAACGGTGGCGCAAGTGGAACTGCCGCCGGCCGCACGCCCTGCTCGTTTCCCTCCTGGTCGCGGCCTGCGCCGCGGCGGTGGCGGCACTGGGCCTCTTTTTCACAGGCGAAGCGTCCGGGCGCCTGCGCGACACGGAAGAGGCCCTGGCCCAGGGGCGGCGGCAGGCGGAGCAGCGTCACTACGCGGAGGCGGTGGCCACCTTCGACCGCGGCCTGGTACGACTCGGCAGCGGGCCGGCCGGCGATTCTCTGCGTGCGGAATTGCGCCGGCAACGGGGGCGGGCCGCGCGGGCCCACGACATCGAGGCCCTGCACGAACAGGTCGAGCGAGACCGCTACCTCCACGGTGCCGAACTACTCGCGCCGGCCACTCTCCAGGCGCTCGATGCCCACTGCCGCGCCGCCTGGGCGGAGCGCGACCACCTCCTCACGGGGGGTGACGACGCGCTCGATGCCGACAGGGAGGAGCAAGTCCGTCGAGACCTGCTCGACGTGGCCTTGCTCGGTTCGGAGTGCCGGCTGCGGCTGGCGGCGCCCGCCGAGGCCGGCGCTGCCCGGCGGGACGCGCTGCGGGTTCTCGACGAGGCCGAGTCTCTCTTCGGCCCGAGCCCGGTACTCAGTCGTGAGCGGCGGGTGATCGCCCGGGACACCGGGGCCGCGGCGGAGGCCCTGGGCGGAGCCGACGACAGACCGCCGCCCCAGACAGCCTGGGAGCATTACGCCCTGGGACGCTGGCTGCTGCACGCTGGCGACCTCAACGGGGCGGCGGAAGCCTTCGACCGCGCGGTGGACCTGCGGCCGCAGGACTTCTGGCCCTGGTTCGGCAAGGGGTTGTGCGCCCACCGGCGGCAGCGCCCCGCCGAGGCCGTCACCGCCTTCTCCGTCTGCATCGCCCTGGCGCCGGACAGCGCGGCCTGTTATCACAACCGCGCCCTGGCTCTGGCATCGCGCGGCGACGCTGCGGCGGCCCTCCGCGATTATGACCGTGCCTTGCGCCTGGATCCGGGCTTCGCCGCCGCCGCCCTGAACCGCGGCGCCCTCCGGCTCCAGGAAGGCCAGTTCGTGGAGGCCGAGGCCGACTTCCGCGTCGCCCTGACGCTCGGGGCCGACGCAGCGGCGGTCCACTTCAACTTGGCCTTGCTCCACCAGGCGCGGCAAGAGCCGGCCGCCGCCCTAATTTCCCTGGAGCGGGCTCTGGAGATCGACCCCGGCCACCGCCCCGCGTGCGAGTTGCGAGACCGCCTGCGGAAACAACCTGCACCCGCCGCCCCGAAGCCGAAGTAGCAGTGGCTCCCCTCCCCCCAAGTCCCTGAAAATCGTCCATTTCTGCGCGCGCTCACGCCGCCGCATTCCGTTACCTCTAGCGGAACGCTTGTGCCCCCGGAACGATACCGCTAACCGCACCGGCGGTCCAATCATCATCAGGGACTGGCGAAGGAGAGACTCGTGTTCCAGTTCACGCTCGCCCCAGTCGTCCGTTGCCTTCGGAAGCCCTTTCTGCTTGCAGTGTTGCTGGAGAGCATTCGCGACGCTGCGACCGCAACAAGGAGGCCATAATGAATCGGGATGCCGTTTGCAACGTGCTGGTCATTGACGATGACGTGGGCATGCAGGCCAACCTGTGTGACATACTTGAGCTGGATGGCTACCATGTCGAACGGGCCGCGACGCTGCGGGAAGCGCTCGACCGCGTCAACTGGTCCGACGTGTCCATCATTGTGCTCGCTCGCAATTTCTCGGGGGAGCCCCTCGATGCGCTCGTGTGTCGCGCCCGCGAACATGCCCCCGATGCGACCGTTATTCTCACCGGATCCAGCGACCTGAACGAGCCGCTCGCCGCTTTCGGCCAGGGTGCCCCGGCCCGCCCGGCCAACGTCCTCGATCCGGCGAAGCTGCGAGCCACGGTGGCCCGGGTGGCGAAACTGAACGAAGCCGGAGCGAAAGCCGCCCAGCGGGAACGACTGGCGGCTATCGGCCATCAGATGACCGTCCTGGCACACGAAAGCCGCAACGCCTTGCAACTGACCAGGAACGGTCTGTCGCTCCTGTCCCAGATGTCCCAGGACCGGCCGGAGGTCCTGGACGTCATCGCCCGCATTCAGAAGGCCCAGGGCGCCCTGCAGCACCTGCTGAACGAAGTGCAAGGGTATGCGGCGCCGGTGAGCGTCCTCCGGGAGGTGACCGACCTGCGCCTGATCTGGCGGCGGGCCTGGGAGAGCCTGGCCGCTGAGCGCCTGGGGAGGGTGGCGAGACTCCGGGAAGAGACGCGAGGGGTAGACCTTTTCTGTGCGGTGGACCCCTTCCGGCTCGAGCAGGTCTTCCGCAACCTCCTCGAAAACGCGCTGGCCGCCTGCCCCGACCCAGTACAGATCGAGGTCCTTTGTTCCGAGGCAGAACTCCCTGACATTTCCGCGGTGTGCGTCGCGGTGAGGGACAACGGCCCGGGTATCGATCCGAAGCAGAAGCAGCGGGTTTTCGATCCCTTCTACACGACCAGGTCGAACGGGACGGGGTTGGGCCTGGCGATCAGCAAACGCATCGTCCAGGCACACGGCGGGGAGATCGTCGTCGGTGGCGGTGGCCGGCCCGGGGCGGAATTCGTGATCCTCCTGCCACGGGCAGCCTCTGCCCGGCCAACTCCTCGTCCTCCCGAGGTCCCCCTCCTGCCGAGTGAGGAGCAGTGGCACGAGGGGCTGGAAGGCTGGCGTCGGGAAGTCGTCGCATCCGCGTAAGGCGGGAACGCCTTGCACCGGGCGGCGGCATCAAGCGAGGGCGTGATCGCACGATGCGCTCCCAGCAAAGCTTCGAGGGCATGACTCTCCCGGCCCGTGGTCGATTCCCGGGCGGCCTGGATCGATGACTATCCCGCCAGCCGACTCGTTCCGCCCGTTACCCGGCCAGGGCCTGACTCACCTCGCTGGAGATGCTGGCGAAGAGTTGCTGCACGCTGGAGCCGCTCGCCGTCGAAGCCGAACCCTGCGGGGCGGCGCCGGCCAGGGACTGCGACGCCCCGGAGCCGCCCGAGGCGTAGGTGGCCGGGACGCGATGGTGGTGATGGTGCCCTTGCAGCTGCGTCAGGCTGCCGCCGTTGGCCACGCTCTGGAATTGCTGCGCTACATTCGAGAGGAAGTCGGCCTGCCCCCCCTGCGACTGCTGTGCGGCCGTCTGGAGCTGGCTGGCGACCTGCGAGACGACCTGCGTGAACTTCGTCGGGTCTTGCGACTGCAACTGCTGCAGCTCGCTCAGGAGCTGCCCCGGCCCGGAGATGCTCGCGGAACTCTGGCCGCCGGCCCCTTCCCCGCCCGAGAGGCTTGCCGCCCCTTCGCCTCCCGAGAGACTTCCCGCACCCTTGACACTGGTGATCGTTTTCGACATCTGCGCGAAATACGCGCTGGCAGCACTACCCAGTCCCTCAGCTCCAGTCATTGATCTCTCCCTCTGCGAATAAGATACTGGGGCGAAACCACACTGCTGAAAGGTTATCGAAGGCTTGCCACGGAACTTGCCCCGATTTCCCCTGTTTTTCCGGCAACCCGGCGCAGATACAAGGTCCCCGGATTGCAAAGAGCGCCGGCTGACGTACATTCAACCGGGGTATGAGAACGGCAGGCTGAACGGCGCGCGGATGCTATGCGGCCACGCGATCACTGCCCAGCCCGGCCGTGCACCCGGACGCTCCGCAAGCCACACCCGCGACACCCATGACGTTCTTCCGCCTCCGTTCGCACGCCGGGAACCGCTGGCCGCCGCTCCCTGAGGCCGGCCTGGGACAGGTCTGGGCCGCCTAGCTCGCGCTGGACCGCACGCAGTGGCTCGACCCGCCCGAGATCGAACGGCACCAGCTGATTCAGCTCCGCGCGCTCCTGGATCACTGCGCCCGGCACGTGCCCTACTACGGCGAGTTGCTGACAGCCCACGGCATCACCTCCGAGTCGGTGCAGTCGCTGAAGGATTTCCGCCGCATCCCGCCCCTGTCGCGGCGCACCTGCCAGGAGCGGTTCGACGACTTGCGCTCCCGGCGGCTCCCGGACGGGACGGTGGCGCTGGACGAGGACAGCACCTCCGGCACCAGCGGCGTGCCGGTGCGGGTCCTGAAGACGAACCTGTTCTACGTCTGGTGGCTGGCCTGCTACCTGCGCGACCTGGAGTGGAGTGGCATCGACCCGACCGGGACGATGGCGGCCATCCGGCCCACGCTCAAGACCGGGGCCGACCTGGAGCGACTGCTGCGGGGCGAGCGCATGTCCGCCTGGCACTCTGTGTTGCAAACGCTCATCGAGATGGGGCCACTTTACGGCATGGACCTCGGCCAGGATCCGCGCCGGCAGGTCGAGTGGCTTGGCGAGGTCAACCCGGACTACTTCCTCAGCCACACCTCAAACCTGGAATTGCTGGCCGGCTTGCTGCTGGACCAACCGCGGCAGTTCCCGCGCCTCCGCGCGATCCAGGCGATCTCAGAAACGCTGACCGAGGAGGCGGGGGCGAAAATCGAGTCGGCCTTCGGGGCGCCCGTCAAGAACCTCTACAGTTGTGCCGAGGCGGGCTACCTGGCCTCGCCCTGCCCGGAAGGGCACGGCCTGCACGTTCACGCGGAGAACGTGATTCTCGAGGTCCTCGACGACGCCGACGACCCTTGCGCCCCGGGCGAGACCGGCCGGGTCGTCCTCACCGTCCTCCACAACTTGCTCACGCCGTTCATCCGGTATGAGATCGGCGACGTGGTCACCCTTGGGTCGGGGCGCTGCCCGTGCGGACGCGGCCTGCCCCTGCTGGCGCGCGTCCACGGCAAGCAGCGGCCCGTGTTCCGGTTGGCGGGCGGCCGGTGGAAGCACTCCTCGGGCCTGGTTCACGCCATCTCGGTCGTCGGGGGGCACCACCAGCACCAGGCGGTGCAGAAGGCGCTCGATCACGTCATCGTCCGCATCGTCCCGAGCAACGGGTGGACGGCGGATCACGCGCGGCGCCTCTGTCAGGCGGTGCGGGACTTCTTCGAGGCCCCCATCCGGGTAGACCTGGAGGTCAGGGATCGCCTGGACCTGCCGCGCGGCGGTAAGCTTCAGAGCATGATCTGCGAGGTGCCTCCCGAAGGAGTGAGCTGAAGGGTGCGGCTCTCGGCCCTTCGCCTCAGGGCGCCCGCAGGAGCGGGCCCAAGTCCACGACCTTCATCTCGCCCCCGGAGGCCGGCACGGTGCCAACCGCCAGGCGCAGCCGCAGCGTTCGTGGCTCGAAGACCATCGTCTGCAGCGTCATCTTCGGGTCACAGACGGCGTGCAGGGCGGCCTGGAGGTCTTCGGGGCCAAGCCGGTCCCGCTGCCGCTTTGCCCGTCGCAAGGCCGCGTAGTGGTCCAGGGTCTCGAACAGGTTCACCGTTGGCGCGGGCCGCAGAGCCTCCGTGCAGAAGTGGTTGGTACAGACAAGCGCACCGCGGCGCGGCCGGCGCACGACCACCCGATCCGGCGTGATCTCGAAGACGGCCACCCCATCCCGGTCGGCGACGGTCAGGTTGTTCAGGCCGGTTCGGTTCATGACGGCCAGCTGGGACCGCGCCTCCTCGATGCTGCCGCATTCCTCCAGGAGCCGCCGGAAGCACATGGCGAAGGGCGTGCCCCGCAGGTCGAAGAGGCGCTCGCCGACCCTGGCCTGATACACCTCCATCACGGCAACCGCGAGCCCGGCATCGTTCATGCCGGAGAGGCAGCCGACCGTCCCCGGGAAGCCGACCAGCGCGAAAGCATGCCGGGCGTCGCGGGGCCGATAGACCGTGACCAGGCTATAGTCGTGGGCGTAACCGAGCGGCGGGTAGTCGAGGTTGCGCCCCAGCAGCGGACCGCCCGTCGTGCTCCGCTCGCCGGTGACGAGCAGACCGGAGCAGAGGACAGTCTTCTTCAGGTCGAAAAACGTGTTGTTGAGCACCGCCAACTCGTGATCGAGATCCGCGGCGGCATACGTGGCCTCCAGTTCGGCGCGGTAATCCTGCGGGCATCTCCGCAGCATCGGCTCCCCGGCCAGCAGCAGGGGTCGGCGCAACCAGCTGAGCCCATACTCGCTGAGCAGGTCGTCGGGGTAAGCGGCGATGCGCCGCCCCGGTCCCAGGGCGAGCCGGCCGATGGCCCGGCCGATTTCCTCGGGCGTCCCCTCGACGGCGAGGACGGGCACGCCGTTGACGTACCTCAGCCGCGCCGGGCCGCACTGCCCCTCCGGATAGCGGAACGGCGGGTCGGCCCAAGCCACGCGGGGGGCGGGCCCCAGGAGCGCCGCGCAAACCGCCACCGCCAGGATGCGAAAGCCCATCCCTTCCTCCTCCCCGTGAGCACGTGAAGCCCGCTCCGCCGGGGTGCCGTGTCGCGGCTAATACACGTAACGCAGGCCGCCGTAAAGGCCGGTCTCCTCCTCGTGATTCTGCAGGTCGAACAGGTCCTCCGTCCCGAGCCGGAATTCCAGGCGCGGCACCCGGGGGAACGGCCGCACCGCCACCCCCGCGTCCACAGACAGCAGCTTGGGCAGGAATGACCGCTTGGCGATGAGCTGCGCGTCGGCGTAGAGGTAGACGACGTCACCATAGAGGCCGCAGGTCAAGTAAGCGCGGGCGAACGGCCCCGGCTTGAATTGCACCCCCTCGCCGTCCACCATGCTCTTGGTCGGGTAGTAGCCGAGGCTGACAAAGCTGGCCCGCGCCTGGTCGAAGTCCGGCGTGCCTAGGGTCGCATACGCCGGGCCGAGGTAGTAGCGGTTCTCCAGCCCGACACCGTCGTTGAAACCGGACGGGGCCACCTGGGACGTTCCACGGTTGAGGTTGTTATAGGAGTAGCCGAACACCCGCGCTTCCCAGTTGCCGGAGTAGTTCCATGCCGCCCCGAGGTTGAAGTCGAACTCGCGCTTGCTGAAGTCGAAGGCCCCCTGGCTGGGGTTGGTGATGCCCGGCGCGGCCTTCTGCGCCCAGAAGCGGGCGTCGGTGAAGAGGTAGAGGCCTTCCCGCTGCCACAGCCAGACGTTGAGGTCCAGGTCAAGGGAGAAGATCTGCTTGAACTCCTCGCCGTTGGAGGCGACGTGATCGCCGAGGAAGTAGCCGCGGCCGCCGACGATGCCCCAGACGGCCGGCGCGCCGGCCCATGCTCGTTCCCGCGCGCCGGTCGAGTCCTCTGACGGAGCATCTGGTAGCGGAGCGACGTCCCGGCTCGCCTCGCCGGGAGTCGGTTCGAGGGGCGCCACACCGTCGGCTGCCCCTCTGTCTCTCGGCTGCCGGGTGGCCTCAGCGGTCGGGGCAACGCCAGGCGAAGTGCCCGGCGGCCCGAACAGCGGCAGGAGGGGAGTGGGTTCGGCACCGCACCCAATCGGCAGGAGGAGCGTGAGTCCTGCCAAGGCACCCGCCAGGTTGAGGCAGAATACGCGGCGCCTGATGACTCCGTTCGGCCTCACAGTTCCCTCCGGGCCTGGCCAATGCGAACTGTTGCCCCTGCCGGCATACCTCGCGTGCGGCGGAGGTATGCCGGCAGGAACTAATCGCACCCGCCCGGCAAAATCGGGCGCGGACTTGAAACTTGTTTTCTGACCGTCACGGAGTTTGGGGTCGAGGGTCGAGGTATCGGCCGGGCCTGGTGCCACCGCAGCCGGCCGGCACAAGTACCGGCGGCGCTTTGGCAAAAAGGAGAAAAGGGGTCGGGAGCTATGCCGTTGCGTTTTTTCCCGACTTCCCCGGCTTTGTGAACGTTTGTTCGTCTGGACGTGAACAAAATGACTCCTACCCTGAGTGATGCCAAATTCACAAGCGGCCAGCGCGGCCGCCACCTCAGGGAAGGAGTCTCCCGTGATCCTACTCGGCATCCCCCAGCCCGTCCAGCGCTTCTTTGCCCCCGTCCTCCGCGGTCTCCCCCGGCCCACACGCCACGCCCTCCCGGTCATGGTCCTGGCCCTGCTGCTCGCCCCCCACCGCCGCTGTCTCAAGACCCTCGCTGGCGTCGTCCTCGGCTGCCGCGAGCATGCCTCGACCATCTCACGCCGCCTCCGCAACGCCGCCTGGCATACGCGCGACTGGTTCGTCTGCTTGTATGACCAATGCCTCGACGACATCCATGACTATGAGCGACGCCGGGCCCAGCAGCAACACCGGGCCAAGCGCCCGTGGATGGCCGTGATCGATACCACGTATCACAGCACCCACGCCGAGCAGATGGAGAACCTTATCCCCATGAGCCGTCGCCGCCGCCCCGGCGGCCGCGAGGCCCGGCAACACGCCTTTGTCATGGGACTGCTGATCACCGAGTGCGGCATGCGCATCCCTCTGCCGCGCAAGAGCTATTATACCGAGGCGTATTGTCAGCACCATGGCCGCCGCCATCGCACGCAGGTGCAACTCGCCGCCGAGATGCTGCGCGACATCCGCCTGCCGGACGACGTCGAGTTGACCGTGGTCTTCGACAGCGCCTTTGACGCGGATGTCGTCCACCGTATTTGTCGTCAACGCGGCTATCGTGCCGTTTTTCCCCTGGATCCGAACCGTACGCTGTCCGCCGGCCCCGAGGTCGAGGCCGACGGCTTGCGGGGCCAGAAGGTTGTTCATTGGACGCGGAGTTGGTCTCGGGAGGAGTTCACGCAACTCGAGCTTCAGTATGCGAACGAGGATCACGTCTTCCTTCGCCGTCGCACTGCGACAACCTGAGGCTTCAGAAAACCTACAGGCGTTATGCCATCGCCGCCCGTCGAGCGACCGTCTCCCGTCTGGGGGCGTGTCTGGTCGTGGCGTCGTACAAGGAGAACCCTCGCGTAGGACTCGAAGCGGGTCAGTCCGCGGACTGGTGGGATTATCATCAGGCGCCGGTGGTTTATCGGAAGCACGGGCGTCCGGTCCCGCAGCGTTGGCATGGGAAGGTGTTGGCCTGCACGGATGCGACAGCGACGGCGCGGCAGGTGGTGGAGTGGTACGAGATTCGATGGCAGATAGAAATATTTTTTAGAGAGTTGAAAAGCAGGATGCAGTTCGGTTGTTACGTGTTACAGAAGTTCGAGGCGGTGGAGCGCTACCTGGACCTGCTGCTGATGGGGTTCCTGTTGCTGGAGCAGGAGCGATTGCGTGAGATGAGCGCGGCCGGGGCGCCGCGCGCGCGTGGTGGCGAGCCGTGGGTCCAGGCACGGACGACCGACCGCTTGCGGTCGCTGGAATCGCTGTGCCAGGAGTGGAATGTGACGGTGCTGGAGCGCCGCGTGCGGACGGAGCGCGGGCGCCAGTGCTTGCTGCGCGACCTACGAGCGGCACCCCCTTGTCATGTCGCTTGAGAGCGCAGACGCAGAGCCGCTCGCAACCAATGACGCAGCAAGAAGTTACACGGATAATGGGTAATTGCTCAGAGTCTC
>Ga0116223_10000894_pt1 | contig 33286 bp, 29 predicted proteins | sample Sb_taG_3_FD_90092 | JGI IMG/M metagenome (GOLD analysis project Ga0116223, IMG submission 90092) | Peat soil microbial communities from Weissenstadt, Germany - Sb_50d_a_PC metaG | ecosystem: Environmental > Terrestrial > Soil > Wetlands > Peat | place: Germany: Weissenstadt | collected 2010-09-21 | reverse complement strand
TCGTCGTCTTCCAGATTCGTCGCCTCGGTAATGCCGTCGCTATAGAACAACAAGCGTGAGCCTGGTGCCAATTGCACCTGAGCTTCGGAGTACCCTCCGGACCCAATCCCCAACGGCATACCACGCTCGGTATCGAGAAAACGCGCCTCGGTGCCCTCGATCAGAAGCGGACGCAAGTGTCCTGCACTCGCGAACTTCAGCGTCCGCTCAACCGGGTCGAGAATCGCATAGAGCATGGTCACGAACCGGCCAGAAGGAAAATCATTGACCAACAGATTATTCAGCTTGGTCAACACGTCGCTCGGGCAGCACGCGGATGCCAGGGATCGAAGCATGCCCCGAGTCGCCGACATCAACAGAGCGGCCGCCGTACCTTTTCCCGAAACGTCGGCCAGCACCAGTCCCCATCGACCATCCTCGAAAGGAATGAAATCGTACCAATCTCCACCCACCGCCCCAGCCGGAGTAGAAAGCCCAGTCACCGCATACCCCGGAATGTACGGCGACGACCTCGGCAGCAACGCTTCCTGGATCTTGCGCGCTTCGTTGGCCTCGCGGCTCATCTCCTGCCGCTGGTCTCGTTCCTGCTGAAACCGCCGAGCATTGTGAACCGCGACTGCTACGTGGCTGCATAGCGCCTGCAAGAGCCGAAGCTGCTCGGCAGGAAACGCGTCCAACTCAGGATGCGAAGCCGTAAACACGCCAATCAACTTCCCATCCACGTGCAGCGGAATCGCTACCTCTGACAGCGTGGACTCATCGCATCCGATGTAGTACGCGTCTTTTCGCACATCGGGCGCATAACGCATCTGTCCCGTACCGGCAACGTAACCGACCATGCCCTGTTTCCCAATCTTCAGGCTGTTGCCCGTGCCGCAGACCTCGCAACCGGCACATCCGTGCGCGCACGCCAGAACCAATTCCCCGCGCTCTTCATCGTGCAGATAAATATCTGCCTCGACGCAGCCAAAGGACCGCGCCACATCGTTCACGACTTTATCGATCAATCGATCCAGGTCGAGAATCGAGCTGATCTTCTGCGCCGCCTTCTGCAGCTTGAGCAGATCTTTCACTTTGCCGGAATCGAGTTGGTGGGCGGCTGGGTGTTCGGCTGTAATCACTCTGGGAACGGTCGCCATGGCTGCTTCTCCTGAAAAGGTAAGTCTAAGTAAAAATGGCACTTACGTATTAGATAAGATGACCGCCAGGGGACATCCGATTCACTATTCCTGAGTCAGGATTCCGTGAAATTGCCCGGACTTCGTCGTCAACACAAACGTGGTACTGTAGGTAAACACGAGGACACAATGTCAAAACACGATACCGCCACCAAACGCCACCGCCGCCCGAAGTCGGCAAAACGGGTAGACTACACAGCCCGCACCATGGCCGCTCTGAAAGAACTAGAAAAAGCAGCGAAGCTAAGAACGAAGCCTGCCTAGCACGAAATCGGTCACCCGGTCGGCATGGCGTCCCCCATTTTCGCGAAGAACGCCAAAGAGTGGGTCACCCTTGTATACGTGATGTCGGGTCGCGCTGGAGTGAGTCGGTCAGTCGTCCTTGAGGTTATTCTTCTCCGTCGGAATCAGGCTTGCCCGCCCGCGACCGGCGTCGCTTGATCTCTTCCATGCGTTCGCGAATTCGTTTTTCGACGCCTTCGTTGGTGGGATGGTAGTAAGTTCGATCCCGCAGATTGTCGGGCAGGCATTGCATGTCTGCGATTTTGCCCTCAACGTCGTGGGCGTATTGATAGCCCTGACCGTATCCGAGGCCCTTCATCAATCCGGTGGGCGCGTTGCGCAGGTGCAGCGGGACGGATTCGGCGGCGGTCGCTTCGACATCCTGTTGCACTTCGCCGTAGGCGGTGTACAGCGCATTCGATTTGGGCGCGAGCGCAAGATAGACGACGGCCTGGGCCAGCGCGAGGTTGCCTTCGGGCATGCCGATGAAATCGACTGCATCGCGTGCAGCCATGCAGAGCGCAAGCGCGTTCGGCTCGGCAAGGCCAATGTCTTCGACCGACATGCGCACCACGCGGCGGGCGATGTACAGCGGATCTTCACCGGCTTCGAGCATGCGGCCCAGCCAGTAGAGCGAAGCATCGGGATCGCTGTTGCGCACCGATTTATGTAGCGCGGAGATGAGATTGTAGTGCTCTTCGCCGCCTTTATCGTAGAGCAGCACGCGTTTCTGCAAGGCGTCAGTGACAATGGCGTCGGTAATCTCGGCTCCAACTTCACTGCTAGCGCGAGCTAGCGTAGCAGCAACTTCGAGCACGTTGTAGGCGCTGCGCGCATCGCCGCTGGAATAGGCCGCGATCTTCGCCAATACCGCGTCGGATGCTTGGAGCTTCATCGTTCCTAATCCGCGTTCTTCGTCGGCAAGCGCGCGCTTGAGCAGCAGGACGACCTGCTCCTCGGTCAGCGGCTTGAGCACATAGACGCGGCTACGCGACAAGAGCGCAGAGATAATCTCGAACGAAGGATTCTCGGTAGTCGCGCCGATCAGCCGAATGTTGCCCTTCTCGACGTGCGGCAGGAACGCATCCTGCTGAGCTTTGTTGAAGCGGTGAATCTCGTCGATGAAGACGATGGTGCGCGTGCCATACTGCCGCGCGCGTTCGGCATCGGCCATGACCTGCTTGATTTCCTTGATGCCCGTGAGTACGGCGGAGAACTCGATGAATTCCGCCTTGGTCATGCCCGCGATGATCTTCGCCAGCGTAGTCTTGCCCGTGCCGGGAGGTCCCCAGAAGATCAGCGAGCCAATATCGTCGCGCTCAAGCTGAGTCCGCAGCGGCTTGCCGGGCGCAACCAGATGCTCCTGCCCGACAAACTCATCAAGCGTCCGCGGCCGCATGCGGTCAGCGAGAGGACGGGTGCGATCGCCGGAGTTGTCGCCGCTCGGGAGGGTTTGGAAAAGGTTCATAAAGCCATTTCACCACGGAGACACGGAGGCACGGAGAAATCAAGGCTCAGAGCACTCTGCGTACAATTCCGTTCTTTAGCACGGCAACATTGAAATTGATGAGCAGACCTACCTTCTTCCCAGATAGGCGCAAATATGTCAGTAGCTGCGCTTCGTGGATTGGCGAGATCTGCTCAATCGATTTCAGTTCAACAATGACGGCGTTATCGACTACGACGTCTAGCCGGTATCCACAATCTAGTTTAAGGCCTTTGTATGCGACCGGGAGTTCGACCTGCCGCTGAAAATTCAGGTTGCGCAGATGCAATTCGTGACAAAAGCATTCCTCATAGGCGGACTCGAGGAGTCCAGGACCGAGTTCGCGGTGAACTTCGATTGCGGCACCGATAATCGCTTCTGTAAGTTGCTGCTCAAGCAACATAAAGCGCCTCTCTACTCCGTGCCTCCGTGTCTCCGCGGTGAATTGCTTTGTCGGGCTATTTCATACAGCACGATGCTCGCGGCTACCCCGGCGTTCAGCGATTCGACGTTCGGCGAGTGCGGGATGGCTACGATCTCGGTCATCTCTTCGAGCAGTTCACGCGGCAGGCCCGCGCCTTCGCTTCCGATGAAGACGGCCAGCGGCCCAGTCAACGTGGCTTGGTCAAGCGGCATGCCTTTGTGCGATGACGTCGCGATCAGCCGGAGGCCGAGTTCACGCATCTGATCCAGAATACCCGCGAGCTTTGCCTGCACGATGGGAAGGCGGAAGACTGATCCCGCCGAGGCGCGGATCACCTTCGAGTTGAACGGGCTCACCGTGCCTTCGCCTAGCAACACGCCTCCGGCTCCAAAGGCCTCTGCTGAGCGCAAGATCGTGCCCAGATTCCCAGGATCTTGGACTCCGGCGATTGCCAGCAACGGCCCGGTTTGTGACTTAGCCAGAACGTCGTCGAGCTTGAAAAGCTTGCAACGGACCAACGCGGCCACGCCTTGCGGGCTCTCACTGGGGACGGCGCTGGCGAACAGCTTGTCTGGGAGCAGCAGAGTCTCGACGTTCGCGGCGAGTTGGGGCAGCAGGCGCTCGGCGCGGTTTTCAGCGGAGGCGCGGAAGAACACGGCCTTGAACTTTAGCCCGCTGCGGATAGCTTCTTCCAGAATGCGCATGCCTTCGACGGCGCAGTAGCCTTCGGGGGTGAGTTCGCCATGGGCGAAGGCGGCTCGCAGCTCTTTGACCAGGGCGTTGTGGCGTCCCTCGATGCGTCGCAGGCGGCCGTGGACCGTGGGATCGTGAGTCGTGGTTTTCTTCAAGGCGGTTCTTGCGAAATCATACGCGTTTATCTCTCCTTGCAGTGACGGCTCGTGGTATGTTAGCTTTCGCGGATTCAGAATTGCAGGGAAGGAAGCTTGTGCGCGCGGAGATTCTCAAGATCAACAGCGAGAAACCGGAGGCGTCGCTTATCCGGTATGCGGCCGACCAGATTCGGGCTGGCGAAGTGCTGGGCATGCCGACCGACACTTTTTACGGATTGGCCGCCGATCCTTTTAACCTGCGCGCAGTCGATCGCGTGTACGAAATCAAGTCGCGTTCACGGCATAAGCCGCTGTCTCTCTTGATCGAGAACGAAGAGCAGGCTGAAGAGTTAGCGCGGCCGTTGCCCGACGAGTTTTATAAACTGGCGCGCCGTTTCTGGCCGGGTCCGCTGACCATCATTGTCAAAGCGGCGTCGCGGCTTCCCTTGAAAGTCACGGCCAACACTGGCAACGTGGCGTTGCGCATACCCAGCGCCAAAATTCCGCTGGCGGTGGTGCAGGCTGCGGGAATTCCAATTACGGCGACCTCGGCGAACCTGAGCGGGGAGTCGGAGTGCACCACGGCCGAAGCTGTGCGCGATCAACTGCAGGAGCGTATCTCCATTATTGTGGATGGCGGGACCTCGCCGCGCGAAACGTCCTCGACCATCATCGACCTCACCGACGAAGAGGCGCGCTGGCGGATCATGCGGGAAGGCGCGATTCCCGCCCAGGATATTTCCGAGTTCTTCGCACAAGGATGAGCCCGGCAGATGTGAAACGGCCTTTGCGACGCCATTGGACGCTGTGGCTGGGCGCACTGGCCGCAGGCGTTGTGATTTGGCTGGCTTCGATCTGCCTGGGGATTTTGCACGAGGCCTCGCAACAGGAAATTCATTCCGCAGATGCCATCGTGGTTTTCGGCGCCGCGGAATATTCCGGTCGCCCTTCTCCCGTCTATCGCGCCCGCCTCGATCATGCCTTCGACTTATTTCAGCGTGGCATTGCTCCGGTGGTAATCACGACTGGCGGGGCGGCGGCGGACCCCAGTTTCAACGAGGGCGGGGTGGGCCACGATTACCTGATGCATCGCGGGATTCCCGACGCCAATCTGATCGCTGAAACGCAGGGGTCCGATACGGCGCAATCCGCCCAGCGCATTGGAGTAATCATGCGCGCTAATCACATGCGCAGTTGCGTTGCAGTTAGCGATGCATATCACGTTTTCCGCATACGCAAACTGCTCGAGCACGAAGGCATTCAGGTATATGTTTCGCCGCGGCCTGACTCGCGTCCGCACTCGCGATGGCAGCGAGCGGAGTCGATGCTGCGGGAGGCGATCGGCTATATGGTGTGGCGCGTGCAGATGCCAGTGTAAACAATGCACAAGCCGTCACTCGAAAAACGCATTTTGGGGACAAGGTTGCAGCCTGAGGTAGAATGAGCCAAACGGAGTGGTCATGGCACAGATGACGCCGGAAGTTTCAAGATTGCTGGAAAAGGCACTTTCGCTTTCGATTGAAGAACAGGAAGCGCTGGCAGATTCCCTGATTTCCAATCTCGGCGGCAAAGTGGACGCGGGCTTGCAGGCAGCTTGGGAAGCTGAGATTGGGAAGCGAGTTGCCGAGTTGGATTCTGGCACGGCGAAAACCACGCCCTGGTCGGAAGTACGCAGGCGGAACCTAGCCAAACTGCCCCGTGCCCATTAAGAAGGAAGTCCAGCTTCACGGGGAAGCCGCTGCCGAATACGACGCAGCGTTTGATTGGTATCTTGCGAGGAGCCCCGAAGCTGCGCTCAAGTTCGACGCTGAGGTTGAGCGCGCGCTCGCGCAGATCCTGGAAGCACCTCTGCGCTGGGCCGCCGGCCCGCACCAGACCCGCAAATTCTTGCTCAGGCGATTTCCTTTCACCCTGATTTATCGGGGCCGGGCTTCAGGGGATATTCAGGTAGTTGCCGTTGCCCACACCAGCCGAAGGCCAGGATACTGGAGGCTGAGGCTCTAGTCCGATGTCGGCAACGCATGTCGGAGGCTGAAAAATAAAAAGCTGTGCGTCACCAGCCCATCTTCCTCCTCAGTTCTGTGATGTGTGCGGTGTGATGCTTGCCGTGCCAGGCATAGAGTGCCAGATTCCTCTCCAGAGGCATTAACCCTAACTCGGGATGGCGGAAGGTGCGCTTCCATTCAGCTGGCTTCATGGTTCGCAACAGGCGAACCCATCGGTCATGTAGCGGTTCCAGCATCGCCAGCGAAACTTCGAGCGGCGTCGAGTGGACATCGGACGTACCCGCCCAGCGGTCTTCCATGTAGGGTTTCACTGTGGGCTCATCTTCGGTGAGCGCCAGCTTGAATCGAATGTACGCGTTCATATGGCTCTCTGGCACGTGGTGCACAACTTGGCGTACCGTCCAACCTCCGTCACGATAAGGCGTTTCGATCTGTTCCGGGGAGAGGCCTTTAATCGCGGCGCGCAATGCTGCGGGAGCCCGCTCGATGTCGTCGATGAACTTGTTTCGTTGCGCTTCGCTGGGAGAGCCGTCGAAAGTGAATTTGCCAATGGGATAACGGGGATCGCTCATGTTGACCTCGGCGGTGGATTAGGCTACTGAAGTCAGATGAAGGCGATTAAGGGAAAGCTGCAAAGATTCCGGCGCTGGCTGGCGGATTCTTGAACCACAGGGAACACGAAGGAGAACTCACCGCACCAAAGCCAATATCCTTACTGGGCCGCCGGAGCCGTTTTCCAGCTTTGCTGGTGCGACTATGACCGTGCCGCCGGTTGCGGGAGCACGATCCAGGTTGGCGACATTTTCCAGTTGGTAGACGCTATGCGCCAGGGTGTACTGGTGCACAGGGAAGTCTTTCGACGGGCCGTGGTCAACGCTCATGGTATCGATGCCGAGGCCCAGGGCGTTGCGTCCTTCGACCAAGAATTTAGCCGCGTCTGGGGAATATCCGGGGAAGTGCATCGTGCCTTTCGGGTCGGCATTGCGATAGTCTTTGAGCGACTTCCAACGTGAATCCCATCCTGTGCGCGCAATTACAACTGAGCCTAGTGGAATCTGATTGTGGACCTGCTCCCACTTGGCAATGTCGTCTACCAAAATCTGGTAATCCGGATGGTTCGCGGTGTTGGCGCGCACATCCAGCACAACCAGGGGCGCAAGCAGGCGCTCCGTGGGGATCTGATCTACGGTCCAGAGGCTACGGGAAAAATGTGCGGGAGCGTCAATGCGGGTTTCGATTTGAGCGGGATCGTGAGCCTTTGCGTTGATCGAATGGGTCAAGTCTACGACGCCGTGAAATTCGGTGGGCGCCGACGAATCGGGATGGCGCTGGGCGAAGAGAAACAGCGCCAGGGCCAGCACATAGCCTACAATTAGGGTGCGAATTTTCATCTCTTGATTGCCTTTTGCCGCTGGCTCGGGTCGCGAATCCCACAGCTAGACTGGATGCGGAGGTCCGTTCCAGAGGCGCTATTCCATTTTCTATGGCAAGAATGGAAGCTTCAAGGAACCGCGGGACATGACCTGGTGGGCGGAGTTTTGCCAGTAGCAGAAACATTGCAAGCAAAGTTTCTACGTGGCTAGCAGGGAAGCCGAGACTGCCGCGATTAGCGTGCCCAGGAAGTTTACGGCGTTGTTGTTCAGCAGGTTTCGTCGTTCGAGCACGGCGCCGAGATAGCTGTCGGCGATCGTGCCGACGACTGCGGCGATGATCGAAATACCCAACCACCTGATCGGTATCAGACCAGCCAATACACAGACCAAGCTCACGGTTATGGCGGCGGCGATGCCAGCCACGGTCCCAGCCGCACTGACGCCACCGTTCGTGCCTGCAGCCACTTCTTCCCAAGTGGTGATCAGGCGAGCTCTTGCGCTTTGGGCCTGGCCGAGTTCGCTCGATACCGTATCTGCGGCGGCTTCTGATAGTGCGGCTGAGACGGCGAGTAGAAAAACCGTCTTGGCGGTGAGTGTCGCCAACCCTGCGCAACCCGCGGCTACAGCGAGGTTGGCCAGAACCTGCAAGGCGGTTCTGCCATCGAGTTTTTCGGCAGTTCCTAACTTCTCCTTGCGGCGATAGCCGAAGCGGGTGGAAATCCAGGTTAGAGCGAACACCGAGACTAACGCCACGAATGCGCCGGGCCCAGCGCCCATATACAGCAGAAAACAAACTGCCGCTCCCGCGATGGCGCCGGAAAAACTCACTCCGCGCACCCATCGGGCCAAGGCGGTGAATACTACGGTGACGACGATGCCTGTCCAAAGCGGACGCGGAGCGGCAAGCTCCGTCAAAGTTGCAGCGGTTCTGACCAGGTCACGCAAAGGTGAAGATTCTCGCTCCGACTCGCTTGCCGATATGCACGCACCCAAGTCGATACTACTATGGATAGGGTTGCGCCCCGTGCGCCCCCAGTGTATCGTGCTTTCACTCTGGGTTACTGGCGCGACCTTTGTGCATCAAACGGTTGGTTGTAGTTTAAACTCACCAACGCAAGCTTGTGGGGTCGGCTTGGCTGGTGGTGCGGCACGGGCGGGACGCCCGCGCCTACATTTCTGAATAGGGTGAACCATGGCAGCTTCGGTTTGGTCTGGATATTTGACCTTCGGTCTGATTTCAATGCCGGTGAAGCTGTTCTCCGGCGCGCGCAGTTCGGGCATCTCCTTTAACATGCTGCATCGCGACGATATGTCCCGCCTGAAGCAGCAATACGTTTGCCTTGCCGACGGCAAAGTGGTGGAACGCAGCGAGATCGTGAAGGGCTACGAGTTCCGCAAGGATGAGTACGTAGTCATCGAGCCCGAGGAGATTAAGAAGATCGAGCCCAAAACCGCAAAGACGATGGAGATTCTGGAATTCGTGAAAACCAGCGAGGTCGATCCGGTTTTCTTCGAGTCGTCCTATTACATGGTTCCGGACGAAGCCGGCCGGCGGCCCTACGCGCTGCTGACCAAGGCGATGGAGGAGAGCGAATACGTTGCCATCGCCCAACTCACCATGCACAATCGCGAGTACACGGTATTTCTGCGGCCGCATGAAGGCGGAATGATGTTGCACACGATGTATTACGCAGAGGAAGTTCGCAAGCTGGAAGGATTTGGCGCGCCCGATGTTGAACTCAAAGATGCGGAAGTCAAAGTCGCGCACCAGTTGATCGAAGCGCTGGCCGCCGATTGGGATCCAGAGAAATATCACGACAGCTTTCAGGACAATCTGAAGAACCTGATCCAGACCAAGCTCGAAGGCGGCAAGATTGCCGAGGTCGAGAAACCAAAGAAGCTGGCTCCGGTTGTCGACTTGATGTCCGCGCTCAAGGCGAGTCTGGCTGAGATGGAAGGAAAGAAAAAGCCAGCGGCGCCGGCTGCGACTGAGGGCGGAAAAAGATCTCGTGGACGTGCGTGAAAAGAAGCACTTAGCATTTAGCCTGATCGCTTTCGATGTGCGATCTCTTTCGCTTGTCTTTCCTCCGTCCTTACCTGCATGATTTCGCAAGCAACCCCGTGATCCTCTATCAGCACTAACCTCCAAGAGCCAAGTGCTCCGCTTCTCTGGCGCAGATCGCAAGTAGCCGTTAGAATAGAGAACTCTTCCAGGATTCTATGCAGAGATGGATTTTGTGGCCGGGGTGTCGATGACTGGAGCGCGCACAGCGGCCGTTCTGGTCCTCATGTTTGTTTTTACCAGTTGTGGGCAGACCTATCGGCCGGTCGCTACTCCCGTTCCGCCAAATCCTCCCAGTCCTGGTTTCTCTCACATTGCGCTGGTAATCAGCGGCAACGATTTCATCCATCCCCATCCTGGCGCCAGCACTTCGATCGATGTCTCCGGGGACACTGCCATATCTCAATCGACACTGGGCCTCATGCCGGTGCAAGCTGCCCTGGTGGCAAATGGCACCACAGTCTACGTGGCGAATAGCGGTGATGACACGGTTTCTACCTTTCCTGCGTCTAGCCCTACGCCGGTAACGACGATAAGCTTACCGCCGGGTTCGAAGCCGAGCTTCGTGGCTACGACGGAGACTGCGACAGTTTACGTCGCCAACCCCGGGAACAATACGGTTTTAGCGATCGCTACTGCCAATAATGTGGTCGAGCCACCTATCAGCGGGATTCAGGTTGGTGTCGATCCCGTGTCGATGGCAGAGACCCCGAACGCGGAAGCGCTTTACGTGGCCAATTTCGGCAGTGGCACTGGTGGCGGTTCAGTGACCAGCATCAACCCCGTCGACCGGAGCGTGAACCCACCCATCGCAAACGCGGCCTGGGTTTCTCCGATATCGGTCGTGGCCCGATCGGACAGCAACCGAGTCTACGTGCTGGATGCGGGCAGCGGTATGGTGGTCGCGATCGATACGGCGATCAACACAGCGGTTAACAGCGTATCGGTCGGCGTGGGAGCCAACTTCATACTCTACGATCCAACACTCAATCGGCTCTACGTGTCAAACCCGGTCAAGAATACGGTGACGTATCTGGATGCATCGAGCGATGCCCTTTCAGCTGTGGTGGTCCCGGTGGCGAATCCGATCTCTGTGGCTGCTCTACCTGACGGGAGCCGCGCCTACATCTCCACCGCGGCGGTGAGCGGCAAGGATGTGACGGCTAGCGTCACGGTGATCAATGCCGCGGACGGAAGCGTCAAGACCACAATTCCTCTTACCACGGTTGGACAAGTATGCGCGTCGAATCCGTCCGAGCTGTCAATCGCCGCTGCGGCGGATAGTTCGAGAGTTTATGTGGGGAACTGCGATGCGGGAAATATAGCGATCATTCAGACTTCGACTGACACGATGGTATTGCAGATGCCTGCGCCTCAAAGCGCTACGCTTCTACCGAACGGGACTGCTCTGCCGCAGAATCCGGTGTTCGTTGTGGCTGGGCCATGATCAAGTGACTTACGGGCGAGGACGTCCGCGCCTACTACATTAGCGATCCGATCCTACTGCCCTACCGCCGTCGCCCGCTCGGGCTGTCGAGTGGCATTATGTCGCAAGGCGATATTGAGGAATACGTTGCCAATGCGGGTTTCGAAGCAGATCACCAGCGCCTCGGTGTCCTCCGTGCTTTTTGGGCCATGGTCGCAGGTGTGCAGGACGGGCGGGTGAACGCGAAAATGGAATCCCTGATCGTTTAGCGAAGTGACGGCGTTGCCGATCACCTGGTTCGCCAGTTCGCAAACGGTTTCCCGCACCAGTTCGTCAGATTCCGGCAATTCGGCTCCGGCGAAGCGGCTGGCCACGCGCACTGCGGTATCGGGATCAAGGTCAATGACAATGCGCCCCTCGATGTCGCCGGTGACCCAAATCAGTGCGGCCACTCCTTTGCGGCGGTAAGCCTCTTGCTCCATGCTGAGGTTGCCGACGGACGTAGGACACTGCAGTCCCTGTGCCAGCACGGCATCGGCCGCGTTGATGAAAGGCTGGATCAACTCCATTCTCATTTCAGGCTCCCGCGCCCGCGGCATGCGCCGCAGTTCCATCCTCACCCATCACATACTTGATCACTTCGTACAGCACTTCCGGCTTCACCGGCTTCTGCACGAAATGGCGGGCGCCCCGTTGCAGCGCGGCAACAATGTTCTCCTGATATCCGACGGAGGAGACCATGACGATGCGGGCCTCGGGATGTTGCTGCACGATCTTCTCGGCAGCCTCGATCCCTTCCATTTGCGGCATGGTGATGTCCATCAGCACGATGTCCGGCTTTAGGCGGTCATATTCGGTTATGGCGGTTACGCCGTCTCCGGCTTCGCCTGCGACCTGGCCACCGAACGTTTCGATCATCCGAGCCAGATTCTTGCGCGCGAAGACGGAGTCGTCCACTACGAGGTAGCGAACTGGCTGACCGTCCTTGCTGCGTTTCACTGCAACGAACTGTTCCATATACAACCTCCCGCTTCAAGTTCCGGCATCTTGTTCCAGCCTGCCGGACAAAATTAGTTTTTGCCGACTCCAGCGGCTTTCCTGCTGTCGTCAGGGTCGGGCTTACTCCCAACTTTCCGATCATGCATGCACTGGGCTTGCAGGGTGTTGGCCAGCGCATCGAGCCCGATCACGCGAACTGCATAGCCGCGCTCAATGGCCGCTTTTGGCATGCCGTAAACCACGCAGGACTCTTCGCTCTGGGCAATCGTCATCCCACCCGCTGCTTTCACCAGGCCCAGCCCGTGTGCTCCGTCTTCGCCCATTCCCGTCATGAGTACGGCAACACTTTTTTCTCTGAATTCTTCGGCAACGCTCTTGAAGAGCACATCCACCGAGGGACGATGGCCGTTGACGCGCGGTTCATCGTTCAGCACGGCGACGTCGCCCATAGGCAATCGCTTCACTCGAATGTGCCGGTTTCCGGGGCAGATCAGGGCTCGTCCAGCTAGCAGAAGGTCGCCCGACTGCGCTTCCTTAACCGTAATGGCGCAGATCTCTTCCAACCGCCGGGAAAACATCTCGGTAAATCCTTCAGGCATGTGCTGCACGATCAGAATGGTTCCGGGAAAATTCTTGGGCAGCTGCGGCAACAAATATTGCAGCGCCTGGGGTCCGCCAGTGGAAATGCCGATAGCCACGATTCGCGTGGCTCGCGTTTGAGCATCAAGCGTGGTTTTGGGCGACAGATTCGGAGATGCGAGGGGCGGCGCGATGGTGACCCGCCGGCTGTGCGCGGCAGCCTTGATCTTGGCGATCAGCTCACGCGCGATTTCCGGCATGTTCGCGGAAACATCGCTGGGCTTGGCGACAAAATCGAACGCTCCCATGGAGAGCGCCTGCAATGTGACCGATGCCCCCTGCGTGCTGTGCGAACTGACCACGATGACCGGCAGCGGATGCCGTACCATGATCTCTTTCAGCATGTCCAGGCCGCCCATGCCCGGCATGTCGAGATCAAGAGTCACAACCTGCGGCTTCATTTCTTCGATCTTTTTCAGCCCGAAGTTTCCATCCATCGCGGTGCCTACTACCTGGATCGAACTGTCGGCTTGAAGGATTTGGGGAATCAGCTTGCGCATCAGCGCTGAGTCGTCCACTACCAGCACGCGCACCGGAGGTATCATGGTCGACCTCCTGCGGCGCTTTGGGTGATCTGGGCACGCTCGGCCTGCGAGAGCAGCAGACCAACGCCGGATGCGCCGACAATATCGGAGCGTGAGTTGGCAAAGCGTTCGACTACGGCGGCGAGATTCAGAATGAGTACAACGTGGCCGTCGCCGAGGATCGACGCGCCGCTAACCAGATCGGTCTCGGCGGTCTGTTCGTCGAGAGCCTTGATGACCAATTCCTCTTCGCCCTCGATGGCGTTCACCAGCAGCCCAATCTTGCGCTCGCCTACAGCGATCACGAGCACAAAGACCTTTTCTGGCCGACCGTCTGGCCGCTCTTGCGGTGCACGCCCCAGACGAGCCACCGGCAGCACACGATTGCGCAGTTGTAATACTTCGCAGTTGTCCACGCGGTGGATTTCAGACTCATGGGCGCGAGCGATCTCGGCTACGGCATTCAGCGGAATGGCGTAGAGGCGTTGCTCCACGCGAAACAGCAGAGCTTTGATGATGGCAAGGGTTAATGGCAACTGCAGCCGGAAGGTAGAGCCTTGCCCCGGGCGGCTTACCACGTGCACTGTGCCTTTCAGTCGATGCAGAACGCTTTGCACAATATCGAGGCCGACGCCGCGGCCAGAAATTTCGGTGATCTCATCGGCTGTGCTGAATCCCGGCCGGAAGATGAAATCCAAGATGTCAGCTTCACTGAGCCGATTGGCTTCGTCCGGTTTTAAGAGTCCTCGTTCGATGGCACGAGTCTTGATTTTTTTTGCATCGATGCCGCGACCGTCGTCGCTGATTTCGACGATGACCTGGTTGCCTTGGTGGTAGGCCTCCAGGCGGATGGTTCCCTGGGCGGGTTTGCCGCCACGCGTGCGTTCTTCCGCGCTTTCAATGCCATGTCCGATGGCGTTTCGAACGAGATGAGTCATGGGCTCGGCGATGGCGTCGAGCAGGCTCTTGTCGAGAGCAGTGTCTTGACCATTGAGAACCAGGTTGACCTGCTTGCCGCATTGCTTGGCCACGTCCCGAACCATGCGGGGAAAGCGCCGGAACAATTGCTCGACCGGCACCATCCGGACTTTCATTACCGAGCGCTGCAGATCATTCAACACCCGCGACTGAAAGGCCATGGCATCGGCGAAGCGGCCGCGCAGAGCTTCCTTGGGAAAACGCGCCCCGAATTCATTGAGCGCCTGCTGAAGCATGGATTTCCCGATAATCAGCTCGCCCACCAGATTGAGCACGGTGTCGATGCGCTCCGCATCCACGCGCAACACGTTCTCTGCAGCCGCGGGGCGCTTGGCGGCGGTGTCGCGGTCCGGCGAAGGCGTAGCGGGGGCATTTTCGATCTCCTCGACCGTTTCGACTGCGAGCTCTGCTTCGACATTGTCGCTTTGTGTAACTTTCTCTGTAACTTGCTCTCTAACTTGGACCGCGGCATCCTGGCCCGCAGGAGCTTGCTCTGTAGGATTGTGGGCGGTTGGGGCAGGCTTCGAGGCAGGTTCTCCAGCCTTGGCCTTTTGAACTTTCTGTGCTGGAGTACCGACCGCCTCGATTTTTGCGGTCGAGATGATGGTCGGGATACGGCACTTCGCGGCCAGAGACTCTGCAGTCTGGTCGGTCGCCACCAGCAACTGGAACTGCATTACGTTCTTGGCGGATCCCGCTTCCGGCCGAGTTCCCAGGATTTCGCCAGCGTCGGCGAGTGCCTTGAGCAGCAGCTGTTGAGCTGCGATGGGCATGGCGCAGTTAGGATCTATCTGCGCCGTGATGTGGAAAACCCGTTTGCCCTGCTTCAGCGCCGTCTGGGTAGCGAGCTTCTCGTATTCCGTCCACTCGACTTCCGAAGCGGCGGCTGCCCGGGTCTTCGGACTGCGAGGTTTCCGGGTTTTCGGATCTGGCACCATGTGGCGAATCATCTTCCGTACGGGTTCCGCCGAAGGCAGTTTTGCTCCGTCGCGATAGGAAGTCAGCATGGCGCCGAAGGTATCGGCCGCCGCGAAAGCTACTTCTGCCAATGCCGTGGGGGCGCCGCTTGTTTCGAGGGCCAATGCGTCTTCGAACTCATGCGCCAGTTCGCTGAGTTCGTGAAAGCCAACCGCGGCCGAGTCACCCTTCAGCGTATGCACGATCCGGCGGATGGTGCGCACGGTCTCGAGATCCCCCGGCTGTTTTTCGAGCTTCAGCGTTTCTTCATTGAGCGACTGGAGCAACTCTTGCGCAGTCTCAAAGAAGAGCTGCTTTAACTCCGCCGCGCGCTCGTCCGCGAAATGGCTCACGACGCCACCTCGATCTGCTGATACGCGGTACCAGTCTCGCGGTAAACCATGTTGAATTTGTCAGTCAAGCCCAACAGGCTCTCGGCGTGTCCCACGAACAAATAGCCGCCGGGATTCAGGCAGCGATAGAATTTCTCCACCAGACGTTTCTGCTCGGCCTCGTCGAAATACATCATCACGTTGCGGCAGAAAATGACGTCGTTGCGCTGCGGCAGATATTCGGTTTTCAAGTTGTGGAAATCGAAGTGGACCAACTCCTTGAGCGCCTTCTTGACGGCGTAGCGATCGCCAATCTTGTCGAAATGGCGCAGCCGATAGCTGTAATCGACCGAAGCCATCTGACTTTCCGAATACGTCCCTTCCTGCCCGGCACGCAGTACGGAATAGCTGATGTCGCTCGCGAGAATTTCCAGTTTCCAGGGTGGAGGAATCAAAGGCTTGGGGAAGGGCGTGTCATAGCTCGACGGATTACGCAGAACGTGGTAGGAAATCGCGTCGGCAACTTGCATAGCCATGGTGTACGCTTCCTGGCCGGTCGAGCAGCCGGCACTCCAGAGGCGCAAAGAGAAGTCCTTCCGCTCCTGCTTGCGGCGCAGGATGTCGTCAAGAACGTGTTTGTGGAACAGATCCAATTGCGCCTTGTTGCGAAAAAAGCTGGTCTCGTTCACCGTGAGATTCTCCAGCAGCTTGGCTAATTCCTCTTTGCCTTCCTTGCTGATCAGCAGGCGATAGTAGCTGTAGAAGGAGTCGAGCTTGCATTCTTTGAGGCGGCGTTGCAAACGATCCTGCAGGAAGTCGGCGCGGCGCGAATCAAAGTGCATTCCGCATTCCTGATAGACAAGCGTCTGCAGGAGTTTCAGTTCGGGTTCGGTGAGTTGCGCTTGCACGCCTGCTGTCCCCATGCGTTTTATGTCACCTGTCCTCGACGCGTTTCGAGGCCCCTTATTTCGAAGCCGCAGCGCCCTGGCTGCTTTCCGCGGTAGCGGGCGGCCCCGCGGTCTTGGCCGCTTCGCCTTTCGTCCGGGTTCCGCTGAACTCCAGCACTTTGTCAATATCCAGCAAGACGATCAGCCGGCCCTGGTACTTACCCAGGCCGGTCACACAGTTCAGGCCACCTTCCACAAACTCAGTGGGCGACGGATCGACATCCGCTGCGGGAATCTTGAGCACGTCCGAAGCTGAGTCCACGATGAGCCCGCAAAGCCGTCCCCGGTGCTCGACCACCAGGATTCGATTGCGCTTCGTGGGAGCGACCGAAGCCTCCCCTAGACGCTTGCGCAGATCGAGAACCGAGACGATCTTTCCGCGCAGATTGATCACGCCCTCGACGTAGTCCGGAGCGTCCGGCACGGCGGTAATTTCGGGTACACGGACAATTTCGCGCAGGGAAGTGATGGGTACGCCGTAGGTCTCGCGCCCAACCTTGAAGCCGACAATGTGCAGTTCGCGGTTCATCTGGATTCAGGAGTTCAGTTGCCCGCACCGGCAGCGGCGTGCCGGGCTCCGCCTCTGAAAGCCGCGTTTTCTTCGCGCCGTGATGCCAGGGTTTCGGTCTGTTCCAGCATGAATCGGCCCATGGAGTCCAGAAGGTCGCGCGACATCTTTGACATCTGTTCCGCCGAGGCGGCCAGTTCTGTCGACCCCGAGGTGGTGTTCTGCACCAACTCGCGCATTCGCTCCATCGCTTTGACGACCGCATGCGCACCCGACGCTTGTTCTTCCACCGCTGAATTGATTTCGTGGGTGATTTCGTTCAATCGAGTGGTCGCGCGGGCGATCTGCGAAGAGCCATGCGACTGCTCGTTGGTGGCCGCGCCAATTTCCTGAGCGAATTTGTAGACTTCGGTGACTACATTCGAGATCTTGCGCAGTGCGGTGTTCAGTTCCTCACCGTGTCCCAGGCCTTCGTTCACAATCGAAGTGCTGCGGTTCATGTTCTCGACTGCCTTGCGCGATTCCTTTTGAATGCTTTGGATGAGTTCGGAAATTTCCTTGGTGGACTGGGCCGATTTTTCCGCCAGCTTTCTGACTTCGTCGGCAACCACCGCGAAGCCCAATCCATGCTCGCCCGCGCGCGCCGCTTCGATTGCGGCGTTCAGGGCCAGCAGGTTGGTCTGCTCCGCCAGGTCATCGATTACTTCAATGATCTTGCCAATGTCATCCGCTCTTTGACCCAGCACATCGATGATCTCGCCAGACGATTGAATGGTGGTGTTGATGCGGTTCAACCCATCCGTGGCTTTCTCCATCGTCGCGATGCCGCTGTGAACTTCTTCGCGCGAGCGATTGGAAATGTCGAGCAGGACCTTGGCGGTATCTGCCACGCGCTGGATCGAGGCCACCATCTCGTCGATGGAAGCGGAAGTTTCGCTTACGCTCGAAGCCTGCACCTTTGTGCTCTTCACCATGTTCTGCACGTTGACGCTCATCTCGTGCATGGTGCTGGTGACTTCGTCGATGGCGGATGAAGTTTGCAGACTGATCTTGGCGGACTCGTCGGAGGCTCCCGCCACCTGATTGGAAGCGCTCGCCACTTGCTGCGCGGCGTCGCGGCCGTTGCGAACCAGCTTGCGCAAGCCTTCGATCATGCGCGCGAAAGCTTTGCCCAGAGTGTCGTTTTTGGAGCGGGGCTGGACGTCGACCCCCAGATTGCCGCCCGCGATAGCTTCGGAAACAGCGGCCATTTCCCGCAGGTAAGTAACCATGTTGGCAAAGGTTCGAGCCAGTTCACCGATTTCATCGCTACGATGGATGTCAATTTCGTGGTCCAGGTCGCCCGCGTCTGCGATCTGCCGCGCAATCCTCATCAGATCGTTGAGCGACGAGGTGATGGATCGGGCGGTGGTGTAAGCGATAACCACGCCGAGGGTCAACGCCAGCAAGGTGCTGAGCAATGCGATCAGGAAGGTCGCGGTGCCGGCGGTTTCGTCGGACTTTCTCCGCGCCTCCAGCACTTTCGTATTTTCGAGGTCAGCGGAATCCAGATATTCGGTGGCGGCTTTGACCCAGGAAGACGCGTCCTTCTGCAAGTAGAAGATCTGCAGTTCAGCCACGGTGGCGTTGCCGCTGTCTACTTCTTTGCGCTTATCCATCAGCGGGGAGGCGAATTCGCGCGCCCAGTTCTGCTCGCTGGTTTGTACTTTCTCCAGCGCATTCCGCTGCTGCTCGGATGTGGTAAGGCTCTGTCCGGCCTGTAGCTTCTCTTCGAGCACGCGCATGCCGTCGTTCAGGCGTTCGACTTCGCGGGTATCGCCGCTGAGCAGGTAGTTGCTCAGAGACAGGCGGTTCTGCATCATCTGGAAGCGGATCTTGTCGGTGGTGGCCGCCATTTGCAACGCCTGGGAAGCCGCGGCCTTGGCGCTGTGCTCGCGCTGCACGGCGATGAGATTGATCAGGAACAGCACCACGACCATCGCAAGGACGGCTCCGAAGTTTATGTAGAGTTTCTTGCCAATCGTCATTTCGCTGTGCCTCCGCTAGTCTGCCTTCTCCTGCCCTTGTGCCCCTCTGGCACAGGGTTGCATCTGATCTAAGTCGGGCTGATCGTCGTCCGCCTGACCCTCGCCCGGCTAGTCTTGCGGTTCAAACTTGAACTCCACGGTTCCAGTGCTTTCGGTGTCTGCCGGTTCAAATTTCCACTTCTTCAGTGCATCCATGGCGGCGTTGACGAGGAGCGGGTTTCCGCCGACTACTTTGGTGTCCTTCAGGCTCCCGCTGGGCGTCACAACCACCAGCACTTTGACCGTGCCGGTGATGTTCATCCGCCGCGCCAGTGCCGGGTATGTGGGAGCTACTTTCGTTTTCGCCTTTCGCGCCAATTCCCCTTGTGCCAACGCTGGCAGGGATTGGAAGATTGCCGCAGACGCTCCCAGCGCCAACAGGCCAGTCATCGCCCACTGCCGCATCTTTCGGAAAGACACTGCTCCTCCTTGTGACACACGCGCTGGCATTGCAACAGCAATGCCGTTGCCACCCCGCGGAGCTTCTAAGACCTTCGGGCATGTGATCCGTAAGAACCTTTTAATCAGTGGCTTAGTTCGCACTTCTCTTATGTTGCGGTCGCGGTTCCAGGCCTACAATTCGTCTCATTTGCTCAACCTGCTCTCAGAGTGAGACACTTTGCGACTTTTTGCCTGGATTTCACAGTTGGGCACTCCAAACGTTATTCCCTTGACTCAAATTGAGATGAGAGTCTATTTTTCCTGTATATTCAATTACTTGTAGTTTGGAGGCGCTAGGCGGTGCCCTTCTGACAATGCATGCAGGAGATACGACGGTGCTGGAGAAATCCGGCCCGCGTTCGGACGATGCTTTCCAGAAACTGCTCTTGCAATTCTCGGAAGCGGCGGCCCATGGCACGCCTGCGCCCGCTCTGATCCGTCTGTTCTGCCAGGCCACGCGAAGGTTCTTTCACGTCGATGGCACCTACTTCTGGCGCTGCGATTCTCCTGAGGAACTGGTGGGCGCGGAAGCTGACGGGCTGATGGCTGCCGATTTTGCCGGTCGGCGGCTGAAAGCGCGGGAGAGCGCGGTTGCCATGGAAGCGATTCGCCAGCGCAGAACCCTGTATGTGAATGAGCCCGTGCCGGGCCGTTATCCGGTAGCGGCTGAATTCCACGCCAAGTCCCTGATGGCCGCGCCTCTGGTGGTTTCGAACGAGGTGATTGGCGCCGCGGTTTTCCTGCACGTTTCGGAAGCAGATTACTTCAATGACGATCTGGCTGCGAAGGCCACGATTCTCGCCGGCCAACTAGGCACCTTGTTGGAGGCGAGCCGTTTAACCCAGGTATCGCGAGAAGAGCATCGGCGCGCGGAGATACTGGTAGAAGTCGCGCAAGCCGTGCATTCCGTCCCTGATTCTTCTACGGTGGCCCAGGCAGTGGCTGATCGGCTGCGGGTTCTGCTGCGTACCCGGCTGGTCTGCATTCTCTTGCGCCAGGGAACGACCGTCGGACTGCACGCAGTAGCCGCCGAGACCGCGCAATTGGCAACTTCGGCACGCAGTCGGTTTGATCGCAAAGGGCTGCAATTCGCGGCCGACCTTGCCGCCCGCGCGATCGCGGCCGGCGAACCCATCACCGTTGCTATTGATCCCGTTACCCACGCTCTCGGGGATCTGGTTCCCGCCGGGATGCTGCTGGCCGCTCCCATGCGAACTTCGCGCGCCGAGGGCGCCGTTCTTATCTATCCGCGAAGGGAAGGCGCTTTCAGCCACGAAGAGAAGTCACTGCTCTCAGCCGTGGCCGGATTCGGCGCTGTTGCCATCGCCAATGCCGAGCTTTACGGAACCGCCCGCGCTCAGGCGCATGAACTGCATCAACTTTTGGACATCCTGTCGGAACTGAGCTCGGTCGGAAATCTCGACGAGTTTCTGCGGCAATTCGTGGTGCGTGCCGCTGACTTCCTGGGGTTTGGCCGGGCTTTTGTCGGTCTGCTCGAAGGCGATGTGTTTCGGGTTCGCTGGGGATCCGAAAACGGCCAGCCCAGTCCGGCGGACCAGATTTTTCCCGATGGTGTCGCCAGCCGCGCACTTTTGAATAAGGAACCTTTCTGGGCCAATGATCCCGCCAAAGTTCCGGGCGCCAACCTGGAGCTGATTGCGAAGTTCAACGTGCGTCAACTCTTAGCCGTCCCGCTGCTAGGGGCGGGCGGACGCGTGCTAGGCCTGCTCGGAGTACTCGACCGCCTCGACCACACGGGAATCTCGCAGGAGAACATCCGTTCGGCGCAAGCCTTGGCGGCTCAGGTCGCCGTGACCCTCGAGGCGACTCGCAATCTGCATCTGTCCGAACAACACCGCCGCCGCGCCGAATCCTTGAAGGGACTTGCGCTGGAGTTGAACTCCCAGCTTCGACTTCCCGAGTGCGCCCGGAATTTTGTAACCCGTGCCGCCGACTTGATGGGCGCGCAAGCCGCCGCCCTGGCGGTCCAACAGGGCTCAACCCTGGAAACCCTCGCGCTGCACGGAGTATCCGCCGACGGTCATGCACTGAGCTCGCTGCTGCGCCGTTTTGATCATGCCTTGGCCGATGCATTGGCGCAGCGCCTCCCCGAAATTGTTTCGGCGCGTGCTGCCGAACTGTTTGGTTCCGAGCTCAGTGCGCTCCTTGGCTGGGAAGACTGCAACCTTATCCGGCTGCAGGGGTCAGGGGGTGATCTGGTGGGCGTCTTGTGTCTTGCGAATCGCGGAAAGCCTCTGCTGGAAGAAGACCAGCAACTGCTGCAGGCCATCGCCGCTCACGCCTCGGTTGCGCTCGAGAACGCGCGGCTTTTCACGCGCATGGATCAGGCCAACCGGCACTGGATCGAGATCTTCGATGCCATTACGGACTTCATCGTCGCCCACGATCAATCCGATCATGTTCTGCGCGTGAACCGTTCCCTGGCCGATTTCATCGGGGTTCAGCCCCACGAACTCATTGGCGTCAACATGGGTGCCCTGTTGGCGACGGGAGACGACGCCCCGCTGCACTCCTGCCCGTTCTGCCGCTCGACTACGGACGCGGCCACCGATGAATACGTGCTCCCCGTTCTGGACCGAACTTACCTCGTCTCCACATCGCGGGTTCATGGGGCGAACAGTGAAGGCCTGCAGACCATTCACGTGCTCAAGGACATCACCGACCGCCGCGAGGCCGAGCGCCGTTATCGCGAGCTTTTTGACAACATTCAGGAAGGCGTGTTTTTCTCGACTCCCGACGGCCGCTTCATTGAAGTCAACGACGCACTGGTCCGCATGCTCGGGTACCGCAACCGTGAACAACTCCTCCAGGTCGACGTCCGCACCCAGGTATATTCTTCCGCCGAACAGTATGAGGAGCTTGCCGGACAGATGCAGCAGCACGGCGCGGTGCGGAATCACGAGCAGACTCTATGCCGACAAGACGGAGCGCCCGTCCATGTTTTGATCAATGCTTTTGCCGTGCGCGATGCGCAGGAGCGCATCGTTCAATATCGCGGCGTCATGCTCGATATCAGCGGCCTCAAGACATTTCAATCCGAATTGCAACGCGAGCGCGACTTCTCCGGCAAGATTCTGAACAACACCCAGAGCCTGATCCTCGTGGCCGATACGGGCGGCCTTGTCAGCTACGCGAACCGGCGCTGGTATGACATGGGATACCAGCAGAACCAACTATTGAGCCGTCCCCTGGAAGAGCTGATCGTCCCCGCCCGGCGTCCGGCGCTCAATGAGGCTTTTGCCTCGACCCTGGCCGGTCAGCAGATCGACAACCTTGAAGTGCAAATTGTGCATGGCGAGGGTCGAGTCGGATACTTCTCCATGAATTTGAGTCCAATGCGTGACGAGCAGGGTAATGTCGCGAGCATTGTCGTCGTCATGAGCGACATTACCGACGCCGCCACGCTGCAGGCCAAGTTGCTGCACGCCGAGAAAATGGCCGCCGTGGGTCAACTCGTCGCCGGTGTCGCCCATGAGGTCAACAACCCACTTACTGCGATCCTGGGTTTTGCCGACTTGCTCATGGAGAATCCTGAAGTTCCCGAGAGCGCCCGCAAAGATCTGCGCGTCATCCTGGAGCAGGCCCAGCGCACCAAGCAGATCGTGCAGAACCTGCTGAGTTCGGCTCGCCAGATGCCACCGCAGCGCAAGCCGGTCCAGCTCAATACCATTCTCAGTCGCACCGTGCAGTTGCGCGCCTACGATTTCCATAGCCGGGGCGTTCAGGTCGTCGAGCAACTCGACCCGGAACTGTTTCAGGTGATTGGAGACTCGCACCAGTTGCAGCAGGTGTTCCTGAACATTCTCAACAACGCGTACGACGCGGTGCGCGACACCAGCCGTCCCGCGCGCATCGAAATCAGAACCGCCAACCAAGGCGGGTTTGTAGAGATCTTGTTTAAGGATAACGGTCCCGGCATCTCTTTCCCGGAGCGAATCTTCGACCCCTTCTTTACCACCAAAGAAATCGGCAAGGGAACCGGTCTGGGCTTAAGCATCTGCTATGGCATCGTGCGTGAACATGCTGGCGAAATCCTTTGTCACAATAATACCGACGGCGAAGGCGCGACGTTCATCGTGCGCCTGCCCGCTGTCTCAGACACGGCCTCTGCTGGGGCCGCTGCAGGAGTGATCCAGCCATGACCGCACCCCAACCCGTCATAAACCCCACTACCTTGCCCGTCCTGCTCATCGAGGATGAACCCGCGGTGATGGCGTACGTCCGAGCCGCCCTGGAGCGCAGCGGCTACGCGGTTGTCTCCACGGAATCCGGAGCCGAGGGACTGCGCCTGCTTGAATCCGAACAGTTCTTAGGCGTCGTCTCCGATATGCGCACGCCCGGCGGCGTGGACGGCGCCGGCGTGCATGCCTGGTTAAGCACCCACCGTCCCGACTTGGCCGCGCGCATTGTCTTCATCACGGGCGATATCGCCAATGAAGAAACCGTCGCCACCTTGCAAAAAACTGGTGCGCCCTGCGTTGAGAAACCCTTCCGGGTCCAGCAATTCATTGCAGTCATTGAAAAGACAATAGGGAAGGCACCGTGAGCGACGATTTACGTATCCGCCTGTTAGTGGTCGACGACGAGCAAAGCATCCGCCGCCTGTGCATGACGGTTGGCGAGGCCCTGGGCTATATCTGCATGGAAGCCAACAGCGGCGAGACCGCGCTGGCGCTGCTCGAAGAGCAGCCCGCCCACATGATTCTCACCGACATGGTCATGCCCAATATGTCCGGCCTGGAGTTTCTGGAGAAAGTAAAGAAGCTGCTTCCGCGCAGCGAAGTCGCGGTGATGACCGGCCACGGCTCCATTGAAACCGCCGTGCAAGCCATGAAGCTGGGCGCCTACGACTACATCGGCAAACCATTTTCGCCGCTCGAAGAACTTCGCCTTTTCCTGCGCCGCATGGCCGAGAAAGTTCACCTCGTGGAAGAGAATCACTTTCTACGCGAGCGCGTCGACACCGAAAGCGACCTGCACGGCATCGTTGGCTCCTCGGCCAAGATTCAGGACGTGCTGCGCATGATCTCGAGGTTGAAGGACACTCGTACCCCCGTGCTGATTGCCGGCGAAAGCGGTACCGGCAAGGAGTTGGTCGCGCGCGCTATCCACTTCCGCGGGTCCTTCGCCAATCGTCCATTTGTGGCCGTGGACTGCGGTTCGCTCGTCCCCACGCTGATTGAGAGCGAACTGTTCGGCTACGAAAAAGGCGCATTCACCGGCGCCCTGCGATCGAAGACAGGATTGTTCCAATCGGCCAACGGTGGCACTATCTTCCTCGACGAAATCGGCGAGTTGCCGCTGGAGTTGCAAGCCAAACTGCTTCGGGTTTTGCAGGAGAAAGAAATTCGCCCCGTCGGCAGCAATCAAAAGGTCAAAGTGGATGTCCGCGTCGTCGCCGCCACCAACCGCGACCTTGAAGCGGAATATCGCAACGGCACTTTCCGAAAGGACCTCTATTTCCGCCTCAACGTGGTCACAGTCCATTTGCCATCGCTGCGCGAGCGTCGCTCCGATATTCCCATGCTGGCGCACTGGTTCCTCGACCGTCACGCGCCCGACAATTCCATGCAGGTCACCAACGCGGCCATGAAATGCCTGCTCCAATATGATTGGCCTGGAAACGTCCGGGAACTGGAAAACTGCATCGAGCGCGCCGTAGCTTTGGGAGATCGCAAAACCATCGACCTGGGTGACTTGCCGCCCGCCATCGCCTCCGCCTCGTCGTCCTCGGAACCCGTGACCGGCGTGGGTACGGGCGCGGTTTCTTCCACCGATCTCGAAGACATTGAACGCGCGACCATCGAGCGCGTCTTCGAGCAGGTAAAAGGCGACAAAGCCCTGGCCGGAAAGATGCTCGGCATCAGCCGCGCCACTCTCTATCGGAAGCTCAAGCGCTACAACATCGGCGGCCACCAGGACCTGGGAGCGCCGACTCAAGCACTGCAATAGATCTGTGTTTTGAGCGCTACAGGCGAGCTTTGAGAGATTACGCTGGGTAGAGACGACGCAGCGAGGGTCCGTTGAGCCGGTCGCCCTCGCTGTTTGGGTTAATCACTTCGCACTAGTCATTCTTAACAAATTCGGCCTTCTTCGCGGCTTCATGCTCTTTCTTCAACATGCGTGCTACATCTCCGAGCGGCGCGTCATGGGGCAAGGTTCCCAGTTCCCAGAGCGGCCTCTCACCTTGAACCGAGTCATAGCTGGAATGTTCGAACAGACTCTGCTCCAGACCCATCGGTGCCTGATAAGCATGTTGCGCATGGCTCGCCATCTGAAACACCTGGACTTCGTTGCTCAACGCTGAGCCGCCAAATGCCGACTGTCCGTATGCCGCCGTGGCGCAAAAGAAGCACAATCCAAATAACGCAGTTTTCATGGTCTTTGTCTCCAACGTTTTCAAGAGCCTATCGATTACCCACCTAGTACCGCTTTCCATGGCCCTGCCCCGTTAATAAGCAAGCCCCCGACCAACCTTTCAGGACTCTGGAATCTATGCTTTAGAACCAAAACCGGGAGTAAAAGTGCAAACATTTTCACATTTGTGGAGGGTAAGACGAGGTCGACGGTCCCAAAATCCCTTCCGCCGGAGCAGGCTTCCGCGAGTGGGTGGCTCGCGTTTGAAGTGTGCGAAGGGGTGCACCTTTGAAGCCTGATCTCCGACCGGGGGCGCTAGAACAGTGAGGGGAAGTATTCACACCGTCCGCAATCGAGCTATACTCTAGTAACTTGCTTCCCCAGGCAAGTGACATCAAGTGACAAATCAGGACATTTGAAGTTCATGCCGTCGCCTGAGCTGCACGTATCGAATCGCCGATTGGACTCCTGGAAGGAAATCGCCGCCTTCTTCGGTCGCGACGAGCGCACCGTCAAGCGCTGGGAGAAAGAGCGCGCCCTCCCCGTTCATCGCATGCCCGGTGGTCTGCGCAGCGGTGTCTTCGCATATCCTGCCGAATTATCTCAGTGGCTGAAAGATCCGGCTCTGCCTGCCGGAGAATCATCCGAAGATTTCAAGGCGGCCGCAGAAAATGGTTCTCGCGTAGTCGCGATCCGCGAGCCCGACTCCGCAATCCCAATGCCGGCCCAACCGCAACCGGCTCCGCCAGGTAGTTTGAAATTCCGTCTCGCCGGCATTTTGGGACCGCTTCTCGTCATCGTGCTGGGGGCACTGATGGTTAGACATCAAATTGTTAAACATCAAATCCCCCGTCGGCAAACTTCATCTGCCACGGCCAACCCTGCTCCGGCGGTTCATCGACCCGCACCGGAAGCCGAAGAGCTGTATTTGAAGGGACGCTATTTCTGGAACAAGCGTACTCCGGAAGACTTGAACAAAGCGCTCGACCTCTTTACTCAATCCATCGTTCGAGATCCCAGTTACGCCCAGGCCTATGTGGGCCTTGCCGATTGCTACAACTTGCTGCGTGAATACTCGGCGATGCCGTCGAGCGAGGCATATCCGCGCGCGCTGGCCGCCGCAAAGAAGGCGGTGGAACTGGACGACAACTCTGCCGAAGCCCACAACTCCCTCGCTTTTGTCACATTCTATTGGACATGGGACGCGCCCACCGCCGAGCGCGAGTTCAAACGAGCCATTGCCCTGAATCCCGATTACGTTGCCGCCCACCACTGGTATGCAACCTTCTTGCTGGCCCTCGATCGTTATCCCGAAGCGATCGCGGAAATCGAGATAGCCAGAAAACTTGATCCATCCTCCACTCCGATCATGGCTGACAAAGGCTTCATCCTCTATTCGGCTGGCCATGCCGAAGAAAGCCTAACCCTGCTAAAGCAGCTCGAAGCCCGGGAACCAGGGTTTCTGTCGCCTCACCGTTACCTTGCTGAAATCTATTTCCGCAACAATGACTATCCGAATTCCTTCTCAGAATCCAGGAAAGTGGCGCAGTTGCGCCACGACGCCGCGGGCCTGGCGATCGTGAATGCCGCCGAAAAGGGCTTCGCCGCAGACGGTGCCCACGGAATGTGGCAAAATATGCTGCCGGTAGAAAAGAAATTCTATCTCCAGGGCGAACTGCCCGCGTATCCATTGGCCCAGACCTATTCCGAACTCGGCGAAAAACAGGAAGCCCTTAAATATCTGAGCGAAGCCTACGATAAACGCGATGAAGCCCTCGTGGGGATCAACAACGACCACACGTTCGATGCCCTGCGCGACAATGCCGCATTCCGCGACTTGCAAGCCCGATTCAGCCAGCCGCGCCTGAACTAACGCAAGTTGCCGGGCGGCTGTTCACGCCCTGTGCGGTTGATGCTGAAATCCCCGGTGACGGCGCGCCGCCCCTACGTTTGTAAAAAGATGTAAAGGTGGGCCAGCCCTCAAGTAACCGCTATGTGACAATCAACATCCTACAAAACATCGGGAACTGCGGGCGGGCTCGGCCTCTCGCGTTTTGTAAAGCCAGCTCAGTTGAGTCGTCATTCAGAATGAAAGTCCGGCTTGTCTCTCCAAAGTTCGGGGGAGAAAAGGCCAGTAAACGTTCAGTAGTGGCTCAGTTTGATTGTCATCCCGAGCAAGCGTTCTTTGCGCAGCGAACGGCCTGGGCTATAAAGGTCTTGACGTCATCCTGAGCAAAGCGAAGGATCTGGGCGAGCCGCGCGAGCAGCCTGCCCTGAGCGCAGCCGAAGGGTCGCGTCCTTTGCGACGCAATAATCGCGCGTTTGGCTCGCTTCCTTATTGAAGATTTATGAAAATTGCGTTGCGTTGGTAAATAGCTGGACAATAGGCGCTCCAGGTCGACATCCACATGCACACAACCATTCTCGCCGCATTTCTTGTGATCTCTCGCTCGGTGCCTTCAATGTGCACCGCCGGCGTCTTAATTATCCTGGTTGCGATCTGGTCTGCGAAGACCGATGTCGCGCAGGCCCGCGGCCTGGACAAGGTCGTAGCCTTGAGCAATTTGTTTTTCGCCGCTCCCTTGGCGGTCTTCGGCGCCCTGCATCTCGCGGCCGCTGAAGGCCTCGCGACCATGGTGCCTTCGTATATGCCGTGGAAATTGTTTTGGGCGTACTTCTTCGGCTTTGCCCTGCTGGCCGCGTCTTTGAGCATATCCACCAAAATTCTGGTGCGCTGGTCCGGCCTGCTCTGGGGGATCGCGATGTTTTGTTTTGTGGGGATGATGGATATCCCGGGATCTCTCGCCACTCCCAAAGACCGCTTCGGATGGATATTGACTCTCCGCGAAATGTTGTTCGGTGCCGGAGGCTGGATTCTCGCCGGAAACGCCCTGCGCGAGCAAGGCCGCGGGCAGGTCGGAAGCAAGCTCATCACCGTGGGCCGCGTGATCATCGGAATCGCCGCCATATTTTATGGCATTGAGAATTCTCTGCACACCACCAACGTTCCCGGAGTCCCGCTCGAAAAACTGATGCCCGCGTGGATTCCCGCGCACCTGCTCATCGGCTGGCTGACCGGCGCAATTCTTGTGGCTGCCGGGGTATGCATTCTGCTGAACCAGAAGACGCGGATGGCCGCAACTTATCTCGGTACCTGGATTGTGCTGGTGGTCGTGTTCGTCTACGGACCAATCCTGATCGCAGCGCTCGCCAACCCGAGCACCGACGTCCAAGTTGAGGGCATCAACTACTTCTTCGACACCATGCTATTCGCCGGAGCGATTCTCGCCCTCGCCAGCGCGTCGCCACGCACCGATTAAAGCGGCGCATGCCAACCCGCTGCGAAGCTAGGATCAGGGTAGTGTTGTTATGAAGGTAGCGCAGCCGTTGGCATTTTCATCATCCTTACGCCCCTAAACGACCGCTCGGGTCCATTTCCTCAAGATGCACGGATTCCGAATGCCAAACGGGCCAGTCTCCACGCTCTCTTGTCTAAAAACGAGAATCCCGGTTTGATGAAAATAAAGGCTCTCGGTCGGTGGCGTCGAAATTTCTTGACAAACAAAACCTCAAGAAGGATAGTCCTCCGCGGCTGCGGCGCAGCCTTACCTAGGGAAACAGTTCTCAAATCTAGTTCCAACCCCCAAGGAGGCTCTCCCATGAAGCTTGCGACAAGAAGCTTGGCGTTCCTGATTGCCATCGCGGCGACAACATCTCATCATCCCAAACCATTCCACACTTTGATCACATCGTAGTGATCGTTCAAGAGAATCGCACTCCGGACAATTTGTTCGGAAGCGGCCCTGCGAGAACGCCATGCAATTCGGAGGACCCGTTTGAGCCGGGCGTCGATATCGAGAACTGCGGCCCGAATGAAGTGGCCGAGGGAACAACATACCTAGTTTCCGAACCGCTGTCCACCTGCATCGATCCCAACCACACGCACCCTGCATTCACCAATCAACTGGACGTTGTGATGGGAGTTCCGCAAATGGATGGCGCCTGCATCAACTGGCGAGGCTGCCGACCGGGCGGGTTGCAGTGCCCTCCGTACACTTACGTCCAGCGCACCGACGTGGAACAATACTTCGACATCGCCGAGGACTACGGTTTCGCGAATTACATGTTTCAGACGAACGAGGGACCTAGTTTCCCCGCCCATCAATTTATCTTTTCGGGCACTTCCGGGCCGACGGAATATCCCCTTGGATACTACGATTGGTTCGACGCCGAAAACATGGCGAAAACGGGGCGTCGGGTTGCATTTCTGTCTCCGGGCAAACATCCTTGGAGATTAACCCCGTGGGCACCCAATCGTTAGGGTACACGCCGCCCGGATGTAATCAGGGATATCCGTGCTATGACCACCCAACGCTGATCGACATTTTGAAAAACGTCAGCGGGTTCAGTTGGAAGTACTACGCGAACAGCATGGGCTCCATTTGGAGCGCACCGACCGCTATCGAGCACATTTGCGGCGGCATCGGAACAAACCCCTGCCCGAATTTTGCTCCAGGCGGTACATATGCCAACAATATGGTCTTTGAAAGCCACAATAACTTGGCACCAGTCTTCAACGACATTAACGACTGCAACTTGGCAGCGCTCAGTTGGGTCATTCCAGACACCCGCTGGTCAGACCATCCAGGAACCGGCAATAACAATGGCACCGGGCCTTACTACGTCGCCGACCTCGTGAATGCAATAGGCGAGAGCACCTGCACCGATCCCGACAATGGCCTGAACTATTGGCACAACACCGCCATCCTGATCGTGTGGGACGACTGGGGCGGCTGGTACGATCATGTGCCACCGTTCAAGCTGGGAGGGGAGGGGATCAACCTCTGGGGAGAGAGTTACACCTACGGCTTCCGCGTGCCGCTGCTTGTGGTTTCTCCGTATACTCAGGCGGGCTATGTTTCCGGGGCGATATCCGGCTCCCCCGTCTATCCGCCGCCTCCTCAGTACACCCACGACTTCGGTAGTATCTTGGCGTTCATTGAGTACAATTTCTCGGGCGCGGGCGAAATCGGCCAAATTAACCCTTCGTACCCGTTTGCCGACAACTGGGCCCCAGACTGGAATCATCCGACGGGCAATATTCCTCTGCAAGATTTCTTCCAATTTCCGTATCGGGGCTTTACGGTGATCCCTGTCGATCCCCCTTACAACACCCCTGCTTACTTCACAAGCTATCAAGGCGACCCGCAAGGACCGCCGGGTGGGGATGATTAACGCTCAGGGAAATTGGTTGTGCGACCGAAGCCTCCTAGCATGAGTGCTCCTTGGCTCGCACTTGAAAGACAGGATATAATGCGGCGGGGCGAGGGGGAGCCCCCTTGCATCAGGCAGAATTTTCGATGCGACACCAAGCATTTTCGTGGCTTCGCAAGATGCTGGGCCTCTCAGGCCTCACCTTGCTGCTGGCTCCGGCCGGTCTGGCTGCTCCGACTTACAAAGTGTTGGACGCCTTTACTGGCGGCGCCGATGGGGGCGGCGTCTTTGGAAGCGTCGTCATGGACGAACGAGGCAACCTGTACGGCACTACCAGCGGAGGCGGAGCCCACAACTCCGGCACGGTCTTCGAGCTGAGTCCCTCTTCCGGTGGGCACTGGACGGAAACTGTTCTCCACAGCTTCTGTACACAACATGGCTGCCAGGACGGTTCGCTTCCTATCGCCGGTTTGGCTCTCGATCCCGCTGGCAATCTCTATGGGGCTAGCGAGGAAGCGATCTTCGAGCTTTCGCCGGGCTCCGGCGGCTGGAGCTTCGACGTGCTATATGGCGGCGGCTCTGGTTCCAACCTACTCCTCGACGAGGCAGGCAACCTTTACGGACCTTTCGGTCGGAGCTCGGGTCACGGAGGCGCAATCTCCGAGCTTGTCCGAAGCTCCGGCTGGACGCTGAAAACGCTCTATAGCTTCTGCCCGAAAACTCCATGCGTCGACGGGGATTCTCCCAATGCTGTGGCCTGGGACGCGTCTGGCAATCTCTTCGGCACCACGCAACTCGGCGGTAAAGGCATAAGCGGAGACTGGGGGACGGTGTTCGAGCTGAGCCACACGGCGAAGGACGGGTGGGAACACCTGCGGCTGCACAGCTTTCAGGCTTTTCAGGGCGACGGCGAGGTCCCGTATGCGGGCTTAGTGCTAGATAGCGCCGGCAACCAATACGGCACGACCAGCTCGGGCGGAAAGTACACTTGCTACAACGCTGGCTGCGGCACGGTATTTAAGCTGGCGCGAGACTCCGAAGGCCACTGGAAAGAAACCATCCTGCACAACTTCAAGCGAGATAAGAATGGATTGGGGCCGGGGGCCGGGCTCGTGTCTGATAAAGCAGGGAATCTATACGGCATAACCGCTGGCGGTGGCCTCTTCAACGAATGCGCGATTGGCTGCGGCGTGGTGTTCAAGCTGTCGCCCAGCTCAGGCGGAACCTGGAACTACAGTATCCTGCACAGGTTCACAGGCAAGGACGGAGCCAATCCTGCCGCCGCGCTGATTCTCGACAACCAAGGCAACCTGTACGGCACAACTACGCAAGGCGGGGCCGGTGGCGCTGGTGTGGTTTTCGAGATCACGCAGTAGTATTTCGCTGGTCCACCTTAATCCGAGTTCCACGCACATCCCTGAGACATCCACGCCTAAGACGATCACGCGCGACCGCTCGCAACCATCTGCCTATACCATTGATAAAACACAAGTTGCTATTCCTTGCCGGAGGTTCGGTGGCTGGCCCACCTTTACGTTTCTTGTAAAGGTGGGGACTCATGCCGCCGGCGTCACGATTTTGATCTTAGCCTCGCCCCACTGATTGATTCGCACCGCGCCCTCTTCCCCGAAAGCATAACTCCGATAGCGCGCCACCGCCACTGCTCCGGTTCCTGGACCGGTCCGCGCTTGACGGGATTGCGATGCATATATCGCAATTTCTCCACTCGTTTGCGCTCGGTCCACACGTTGAAATCGTAGAAACGCGGCTGCCACACCGGCATCGACCCGGCTTCCCTCAGGACGCCCTGAGCGTTATTGCGCCGTCGGCGCCTGCGCACCACCCGTTGCGCGAATCGCTGCTTCACACTCTGCATCGCGGTCGAAGGATTCCCCACCTCCGGCTCGCTCATCAGCAGATGAAAGTGCTCCGGCATGACCACGTAGCCCCATCGCCACGAAGCGATGCTCCCGGCGCACTTCTTCCAGAATCTTCAAAAACAGATTGCGCCTTGGCCCGGCCTCCAGCCAGCGTTTTCTCTGATAACAACTGCAGGTGATGAAATGCAGTTCTCCGGTTCCGTAATATCGCTTCAGACCTTTTGGCATCTCGCCATCCTAAGAGCACAGGCCAAGCGAAGTATGTGACGGTTGACCATTCCACTGCTGTTGCTGCTTGCCAGGGCGGGGCGGCAGCGTGATGCCAGCACCCGCCCCTTGCGAAAAAGCCGCAAGGA
>Ga0116223_10000889_pt1 | contig 33474 bp, 27 predicted proteins | sample Sb_taG_3_FD_90092 | JGI IMG/M metagenome (GOLD analysis project Ga0116223, IMG submission 90092) | Peat soil microbial communities from Weissenstadt, Germany - Sb_50d_a_PC metaG | ecosystem: Environmental > Terrestrial > Soil > Wetlands > Peat | place: Germany: Weissenstadt | collected 2010-09-21 | reverse complement strand
GACATTATCTGCCATCTATACCTGCCATAAAACTTCTTGCAGCGGTCAAAGGGAGCCATCGTTGAAACAAAACTCTTTCGAGGCTGACGCCGAGCTAATTAAAGAGTTGGAGAAGCGATCCCAGCCCATCTCTTGCCGCGAAGGCCGCGTCCTCTTTCAACAAGGAACCGAACCGACCGGCCTGTACATTCTCCAGAGTGGAGAAGCTAACCTCATGTTGGAATCGACAACGGGCAAGGCCGTCAGGTGTCTTCGTGCTGGCGCTGGTTGTTTGCTCGGCCTTCCTGCAATCATTGGGAACGAACCTTACTCTCTGACCGCGATGGTTCGCAGAAGCGCCGAGGTCAGGTTCGTGACTCGCGCCGACTTTGAAGATGTGATGCAAGCGAACCCATCGTTATATCCCAAGTTGCTACGTGTGCTCGCGGCAGAAGTTCGCACTGCTCGTCGGGCGTTTTCTGAGATTTGATGTCAGATTTAAGAAAGACTATCGTACGATCCGGTCGAAAATCATTTTTCCAGCCGTATGTCAGACCGTGGACATCGAATCGCTAAGTGCTTGGCCTATTTTTCATGTGTTGCCGAACAAACGATCCGGGATTCCTCCCGGCTTTTGCCAGCTTTTTTTAGGGGGGGCGGTGTGGGGTATGTGCAGCAACTACTGGGGAGTGATTCTCAGGGGGCTTGGGTGAAGGGGCTGGCCGTTGAAACAATTATATATCCGGCATTTCTGATATGTGTCTCGACTAGCAACAAAAATGCGCCAGTCTCGAACCCGTGAATCTGACCCGTGAGACTGGCACATGAATGTGATGCAAGATAAGTTTTGAAGGTTGTTTAGGCTTCCGTGATTCCCATCATCTAGGCGACATCAACGCTCTCCACTCCGACGCTGGTGGAGCACGAGTTGCTCGGCTCCTTATGTGATGCCGCCCTTGATGGGAACCAAGAACGGCATCCTGCGATAGCAACCGAATTGACGATTCTGGACGCCACCGACGCCAACTGAATTTCTCACATTTATAGTGCTGTTCGGTACGGTTTTTCACGACAAACCGGAAGAAATATCTTTGTGGTCATCCATGAGGAGCCAACGGGTTTCACCCTCATTCCAGTTGTCGGAGTTTTCCAAGGCCGGTGAACTTCACCTTGCGACTCACGGGCAAATCGCGGATTTCCCCACTGAAGCCAATTTTCCGCCGAATCGGTGGGCGATGGTGGACGATGAACTTTCCGAATCCGTTCAGCTTGAGGTAGTATCCGTCCTCGGCGAGATGCTCAACGAGCGTGTCCTCCAGACACGAGACGACTGCGTTGACAAGGTAGTCTGCTTCCTTCCTCGTAACCAAATTGAGTGCAGCCTGAACCCGCAGTGCCAATTCTTCCATTCCTGCACGTGCTTTCGTCGTCAATGAACTACCTCCTATGTTCGAGTGGTTCACTTGGGGGATGCAGCGAAAAGCCGCTTGGAATCTGGTGCCTGTTTTGGTGCATGTTTGGACTGGAATTTGATGCTTTCTAGTGCGACTCAATGCAAAGATCAGTTCGCTTGTATGTGATGTAAATAATAGAGTTATTCGACATCTTGCGAGATTGTGCAACACCCTGCAAAGTAGCTAAAAACGGACTCATAATCCCTTGGTTGGGGGTTCAAATCCCTCCGGGCCCACCACCATTGTATGGAGCAGGGGCTCGCTCATCGCTCGCTCCAGCGTTTCGACGCTTCCGGAAGGCTTCCTGGTTCTTCGCCGGCAAGAAGGCGCAATCTCTACCCTATCGAACACTACAAACGGCGCATGTGCGCCGAATCTTTCAAGCGCGATCAGTTTCGAATGCGAAAGAATACCCACCCGGACTCTAGGCCGCTGCCAGGTTCACGTTTTCGATTGCTTCGTCGATCTCGGCCGTGTTCTTGTAGCCGACGGTGACGCACTGCACGCCGGCCTGTTCGAAGGCGAAACGCATCGACTGCTGGCGATCGGCGCGGTCGGTAAAGGCGCCTTCTCCGACGAGCTTCATGCTGATGACACCCATGCCCGCAGCGCGCGTCTGCTTCACGTGTTCCACCACCTCGGCAACGTTTCCCGGCACGTTCCACGCGTCGCCGTCATTGTCCATGTGAACGCCCTTGTGATTCATGCGAATCATGGCTACGTCGAGCCATTTGTCGCCGGGGACCTGGCGAAGCGCAGGCAGCCCGTGCACCGATGCGCCGTGGCTCCTGACTGCTTTGCGGTGTTGCATCTCGAGGATGCCATCCTGCCAGCGGAGGCTGTCAGAGGGCCAAGTCGGGCCGGTTTGGACGTGGAGAAGCATGATGTCAAAATATTCAGTCTGCCCCTGTCTGCGCATCTCGTCGATCGCGGTCTGCGGGTCGGCGCCGTTAGTGGTGACCTTTGACATGAGCGCGTAACTTTCGCGCGGAAGCCCCTTGAGAGCAATGCCAAGCATCTCGGGCATGCCAGTGTAGGCCTGCGCCGTCTCAAAGAAGCGGATGCCATGATCGTAGGCATAGCGAACCAGGCGCGTGAAGCCGTCCTGCCCCAAATGGCGCTGCACGTGTCCGTTGTGCGTGCCGGTGCCGAAGGCGAGTCGCGTGACTTTTACGTCAGATTTTCCCAGGGTTACCCAATCTGTGGCGGATGCGTGCTGGGCAAAGAGATGAAGGTTTCCCACGCCCACAAGTGCGCCCGTCGCCACACCTGTTTTGAGGAAGTTTCGTCTGGAAAATCGCGGCATAAGATGACCTCCCTAGGCTGGTCAACGGGCGGCCAGTTGGCAAAATGTTAGCACAATTCTGCGCAACGCCCGGTAAGCAGGGGAGTGATTGTGCGGAGGCGGCTCACGTTCACAGGAGCCTAATCTGCATCTTCAAACGCAGGGACGGGAGCTGGTTTCTTCACTTGCATGCTTGTAATGGCAACAACGCTTGCAACGATAAAGAGTCCGCCCACGATGGTGCGCGATCCAAGAGGCTCGCCGCCCAGCCAGTAGCCAATGATCACGGCGACCACCGGATTGACGTAGGCATACGTGCCGACCCTGGTTGGCGATTCGCGATGCAGCAGCCAGACATAGGCGGTGAATCCGGCAATCGAACCGGCGAAGATCAGATAGAGCAAAGCGATCCACGCAGCGTGCGAAACATGTAGGGGATGAAAGCCGCGGAGCTCGCCGTGCGCCGTAGCGGCCAATGAGAGCATCACTCCGCCCAAAAGCATTTGCGCAGCTGAGCTCATCACCTTTGATTCGGGAAGAGTCAGCTTGCGTGCCAGCGCCGAGGCCACCGACCAGCTGATTGCGGCGACAATCAGCGCCGTGGCGCCTGCGGTATCAATGGGTGCGCCGCCGGGATTCCCCAAGCCGGCGAGAGGAAGGGAATGACTCATGAGCACGGCAACGCCCGCGATTCCCGCCAGCAGCGCTGCCGCCAGCTTGATGGTGAGCCTTTGCGTTCGAAGCAGGATGATCTCAGAGAGCGCCATAAATGCCGGAATGGTGGCGAGGATGACGGCTGCTATGCCGGACGGGACGCGCTGCTGCGCCCAGAAGAGAAGCCCGTAATCGCAAACGAAAATGAGAAAGGCAAGCACGGATGCCGACATCCACTGGCGGCCGGTTGGTGCGCGCTCTCCGCGAGCGATCACCCAGACGAACAGAAGAAGCCCTGCCGCCAGAAATCGCATGGCTGCGAGAAGCAGCGGCGGGACCTCGCTGACTCCCACGCGAATGGCATAGAATGTCGATCCCCAGACGAAGTAGATGATCCCGAAGGCCAGCAATATCTTCCAGCGCGCAGCATGGTGCGAAGATTCCATTTCGGCTCTCCCGGTCGTTTTTGTTTTCTACAGCCTTCGTTCTGCTTGTGCGGTTTGCGGTCGCAATCCCTACCAGCTATGCAACCACTCAGCATCGCGTCCAATGCGCAAAGGCGCGTGGAAGAGTTCGCTCAGGTGCTCCTCAGTCAACAGCTCTTCGCGCGGCCCGTCGGCCACAATCCGTCCTTCGCGCATGAGAATCACCCGCTCAATTTCGGGAAGGATGTCGCCGAGGTGATGCGTCACCATCACCAGGCCAGTCCCTTCTGCGGCGAGCCGGCGCAGTGTCTCGCGCAACTCGCGCTGAGCGGCAAGATCGAGCGCGTTGGAGGGCTCGTCGAGCAGGAGCTGGCGTGGCCGATGGACCAGCGCGCGGGCGATCATGATGCGACGCTTTTCGCCCGCCGACATTGTTCCCACGAGTTGCTCGGCAAGATGCGCTGCTTCCATTCGCTTGAGCGCCTCCCACGCGCGTTCACGCATTTCATCGGTGACATGCAAATTGGGCCAAAGTGTCGATGCCGAGAAGAACCCTGCAATCACAGCATCGAGCCCCGGTGTCACCGCGGTGCGTTCTCCGGGCAGCTCGGCGCCCATTGGTCCGGCACTTACTACGCCGAAGTGCCGCCGCAATTCGGTTAAATCCCAACGCTCGCGCCCGAAGATCCGCACGAGCATTCCCGGCCTCACGATGGGATAGAGCTGGCAGGTCATGGCGAGAATCAACGTGGATTTTCCGCAGCCGTTGGGGCCGAGGATGGCGACGTGCTCGCCGGCGCGGATGGTCAGGTTGAGTTCATGAAGCACGACCCGGTCGCCGCGCGCCACATTGACTTCGCGCAGTTCCAGGAAATCGGCTGAATTCGCGCTCTGGCTCATTCGGTACTCTTCTCTGACCTCACCTGCTAGATTAAATGGGGTCCACCGTATGAGCGATCTTTCCCACTCCTCCATCCCTCGCGGCTTTCGTTTTGGCGCCGCTAAAGCCGGCCTGAAGGCCAGCGGCAAGACGGACTTCGCGCTGATTGTTGCCGATGCCCCAGCCAGCGCCGCCGCTGCATTCACCTCGAACCGCGTGATCGCCGCGCCGCTTCTCATTGGCAAGGAGCATTTGAGCGCCACAGGCGGCAAGGTCCGCGTCGTCGCCATCAATGCCGGCAACGCCAACTGCGCTGCAGGAGAGGTCGGCATCGCGGCCGCGCGCGCCACGTGCGCCGGCATTGCGGAGGTGTTCAAATGCCGCGTAGAGGAGGTGTTTCCGTCGTCGACCGGCATCATCGGCGTTCCTCTTCCGGCGGAAAAGTTGGTGTCTGCGCTGCCTGATCTCGCAGAATTGCTGGGCGAGGAGCCAGCTCATTTCCAAGAAGCTGCAGAGGCCATTCTCACTACTGACACTGTGGAGAAAACGGCCTACGCGCGGGTGGTGCGAAGCGGCAGCGACGGCCAGGTGCGCGAAGTGCGGATTGCCGCATTTGGAAAAGGGTCGGGCATGATCCATCCGCAGCTTGTGCCGCACGCGACGATGCTGGTGTACATCCTGACGGATGCGGCCATCGAGCCGGGCGATCTCAGTGGATACTTGCGCCCTGCCGTTGAACTGAGCTTCAACCGCATCTCGGTGGACGGCGACACTTCGACCAACGACACCGTGCTGCTGCTCGCCTCGGGCGCGGGCGGCGTCTCGATCGGTCCCGGAGATGCAGCTTTCGCCACAGCATTGAACGAAGTTTGCACATCGATGGCGCGGCAAATTGTGGCGGACGGCGAGGGGATCTCGCATGTCGTCGAGCTGCGTATTGACGGTGCGGCGAATGATGCCGATGCCCTGCGCGTAGCCAAGGCAATTGCCCACTCGCCGCTTGTGAAAACAGCGTGGGCCGGGTGCGATCCGAACTGGGGGCGACTCGCCGCGGCGATTGGCTACTCCGGCGCACAGATCGACCCCGATCGCTTCGAGATCAACTTCGGCGATTTGCCTGTCTGCCGCAATGGCGGCCGCGCTCAGAACTTCGACGAGGCCGCGGCCCACGCTTACCTCAGCCAGCGCGAGTTCTCGATTTCGATTCGGCTCAACCAGGGGACGGGCTCGTGCGTTTTCTGGACTACCGATCTGACAACTCAGTACATCCACATCAACGCGGACTACTCAACGTAGCTCGGATCGGCCGCGATACGAAGCTCGCGGGTGTGATATAGGACTGAGCAGCGAGAGAGCTATTTAGCGCGCGGATGGGTGCGGTCGTAGACCTGAGTTAACTGGGCGATCGTAAGTTGCGTGTAGCGCTGCGTGGTGGACAGACGCTCGTGGCCGAGCAGTTCCTGAATGGCGCGGAGATCGGCGCCCTCCTCGAGAAGATGCGTGCCGAAAGCGTGGCGCAGCGTGTGCGGATGCACGTCAGACGACAGGCCACGCAGAATCGCGATGCGCTTGACGATGCGGGCGACTGAACGCGTGGTTAACCGCGCTTCACCGCCCTTCGCCAGGCCGCGAAGCTGCAAACTCACGAACAGTGCCGGAGTTTTGGGCGGATGCTCTCCTCCTGCGGCAGTGAGCCGCGCGGACCGCTCGGCCAAATAAGCGCGCAGAGCGTCGGCTGCCGTGTCGGCCAGCGGCACATAGCGCTGCTTTTGCCCTTTGCCGCGGACCAGGATTGCCTCGTTGGCCCAGTGAATATCGTCGAGGTTCAAACCGGTGAGCTCGGCGTTGCGGATGCCGCAGCCGTAAAGCATCTCCAGAATCGCCTTGTCGCGAGCCGGCCAGCTTGCCGCGTCGTCGCGCACGGAGTCGACCACCTGGTTCAGTTGTTCGATCGAAGGCACTCGCGGCAAATGTTTGGGCAGGCGTGGAGTAGCAACCAGCGCCGCCGAGTTCTGTTCGATGTACCCAGTGCGTGCCAGCCATTTGAACCAGCTGCGGATGGCGGCGAGAGCGCGCGCCGCGGAGGCCTTGGACAATCCACGCTGATAGAGCGTGCCGAGGTAGGCACGGATGTGTGTGTGCTCAATTTGATCGACACACAACCCTTGCGGTCCGGCGGTTCTCCCGCCGATGTGTTCAGCGATCCATGCGGCAAATTCGCGCAGCTCGCGCCGGTAAGCACGCAGTGTGTGTGCGGATGCTCCGCGTTCGTTGGCGAGCACCTGAAGATACGCGTCAACCCGCGAGTCGGCAAAGGAGGGAAGTGCGGATGCTCCAGAGACGCTCATGACGCGCCCTTGCTCGAGGAATTTCGTGCGACGAGGTGCAGAGCAGGATTCTTTTGAGCCGGTGGCTCGAAGACCCGCCGCGCGCCGCGCGGATGGTGCTGCCGATGCACAGCCTTCAGCCGGCCCAGTGCAAGGTGCGTGTAAACCTGCGTGGTGGAGATATCGGCGTGGCCGAGCATGATTTGCACGCTGCGCAGGTCGGCGCCGTGTTCCACCATGTGCGTGGCGCAACTGTGGCGCAGCCCGTGAGGGCTGGTGGACCGGTTCGAGCGCTTGACCAGATTCCAGATCCACTGGCGCGTGAGCGGCATTCCGCGGAGAGAGAGGAAGAGCCGCGCGCGGTCTCTCCACTTTGCGGACGACCTGTCCTCGGGGACCCCGGACTCCCGTAGCGTCTTTCGCTTCCGGCCGGAACTGATCCGGTCCAAATGCGGACGCCCTTCGCGCAGATACTGTTCCAGCGCCTGAATGGCGGAACGGCCGATGGGAACGATCCGCTCCTTATCGCCCTTGCCGCGCACCTGCACGCGACCTTCATCGAGCGCCAGATCGCTGGTGGCCAGTGCCGTGACCTCAGATACGCGCAGCCCACCGGCGTACAGAAGTTCGAGGATGGCGCGGTCGCGCAAGGCCGTGGCGTTTGCCTGCGGATGCGAGGCCGTCATGGCTGCCCGCTCCAACATCTCAGTTACTTCAGATTCGGCAAGTGACTTGGGCAGCACCTTCCAGGCCTTTGGAGACTCAATGTTCACGGTGGGATCGTGGTGGATCCGGCGATCGAGAAGCAGCCATTTGTAGAACCCGCGCAGACAGCTCAATTTGCGCGCTGCGGTGCGCGAGTCGATACCATGGTTGCGCAGATGCTCGAGCAGCGCTGCCACGTCGGCTTCAGTGGCGTGCAGCAGCACAGAGTTGCGGCCTTCGAGAAACTCTGCAAAAATGTGCAGATCGCCGAGGTAGGCTTCGCAAGTCAGTGGGCGAAGTCCTTTCTCTACTCTCAGATAGGCTTCGTAGTCTTTTAGGAGCGAACTATAATTTTTGCTTTCCACACCTCCGATTATCCGCGTCTTGCGCGCGCGTTTGGACCGGCGCGGGAAGTTACCGTACCACGTTCATAACGGGATCAACATCATTAATACGATTCTGTACATGACCCCCCGATTTGGCCATTCAAACCGGCTGCCTGGTGTTCTCCGGTTTCGGCGCAAGCCAGTATTGCTCGATCTCTTCGAGCGGCTTGTTCTTTGTTTCGGGAAGGTATCGCCACGTGAAGATCGCCTGGGTCAGCGACATTACGGCCAGAAATGCGAGGGTTACGGCCTTGCCAATGACGTGAAATGCGTAGGGGAAGAAGAGCACGACCACCGCGTTGGCCACCCACTGCAGGAGGACCGGTACCGTCATCGCCGTTCCGCGCACGTCGCTGGGAAAGATCTCCGGCACCAGCGTCCAGAAGACAGGTCCAACGCACGAGGAAAAGAAAGCCAGATAAAGGAGAACGAGAAGCAAAACCAGCGCGCCATGAAAATGACCGGCGACGGCCGCCGCGAGAAGTCCGCACAGAGCGAGCATCATGCCCAGCGAGCCGGTAATATAGAGCGGCTTGCGTCCATGGCGATCAATAACCCAGAACGCGACCATGGTGAACAACACATTGTTGACGCCGATGATGAACGTTGAAGCCAGCGCGCTATCGACCTTGAACCCAGCGGAGAGAAAGATCGACGGTGCGTAATCGATGATGGTGTTGATGCCCGACACGTGAATCAGGATGGCGAGGCACGCGCTAGCGGCCAGCGCCCTGCGTACGCCGGGGCGCAGGACGTTGTGCCAAGTTTGCTGCTTCTCCTTGAGCGCCTCGGTGATGGCCGCGATCTCTTTCTGTGCGGTCTCTTCGTTTTCAATGCGCTCGAGCAGCAGAAACGCCTCGCGTGTTTGGCCCACGCGCACGAGGAAGCGCGGCGTTTCAGGCGCGAGCGCGATCAGGATCAGGAAGACGAATGATGGCACCGTGCCGGTCAGGAACATCCAGCGCCAGTTCGCCGGGCCTGTGTTGCGCAGCAGATAGTTGATGCAATAGGAGATCAGGATGCCGGTGACGATCGACATCTGGTAAAAGGTCCCCATCCGCCCGCGGATGTGGGGTGGCGAAACCTCCGACACGTACATGGGCGAGAGGAGTGAAACGCCGCCGACTGCGACGCCGCCCAGAAATCGCGCGCAGATGAAGAGCGCGAAGCTGGGAGCCAGCGCGGTTGCGACCGATGTGACTGCAAAGAGCGCGGCGACCCACACCAGCATGCGTTTGCGCCCCAACCGGTCAGTCAGGCGGCCGGCGGCAAAGGAGCCCAGCACGCATCCGAAAAGCAGCGAACTGAACGCCCATCCCAGGCTGATGTCGCTGAGAGCGAAGTGCCGTGCGAGAAATGGACCTGCGCCGGTGATGATGGCGACATCGAATCCAAAAAGCAGGCCGCCAAGCGCGGCGGTGCACGCAAGGAAGATGACGTAGCGCAGATTCATGCCTTTCGACATCGCATCGGGTCCAAAGAGAATTCAATCTTCTCACATGAATCTGCGCGGTCGTAGTGTCAATATCCCGGCGGCGGGGGTGGTGGCCCTGCACGGAAGGTTGCGTCGTATCCGGCGCGGAAGCCGCGCCGATACTCCTCGGGCGGCCCGATCGGCGGATTTCGGAACCGTGGATGTCGCTGGATATCGGGAGCAAAACCTGAACGAATGTCGCGTCGCGCGGCCTGAATGCCGTCGTGATAGCCTTGTTGCGCAACGGGGCCGAATTCAGGAGGCGGCGGTGGAGGCGCGACAACAACCACCGGCTGCGGGTGAGAACAGCCTGTGACCAACGCGACGGGAATCAGCAAGGCAGCCAGGGCGATTCCAGAAAAGGCGAATCGTACGATGGTGCGCTTCGTCATTGGGTAGAACCTCGCAAGTTGGATTGGGTCCCGCCGGCGATGCGGCGCGACGCTTTACTCTTGAAACCCAACTTCAGAAAAAGTGTTGCATTCTTTCGGAATGATGCGTCCCGCCTTCCAAAGCGGCATTACGTTCTGCTGACTGAAAACGCCATCAATTTCGAGGAGCGCTGTCGGACCGCCAATCAACGTAATGTCCATGGGCAATGGATGCGCAAGTGGGCCCGAAAGGTGCAAGCAGCCAACGCGCGAGCGAGGGACAAACATTCAAAGCAGAGCAACAATGCGCGGCTCGATTCGATCGTGAATGATGTCGAGCAGCCCGATGGTCACGGGCAAGTCAAACCTTCGCGGGCCACAAGAGCCGGGATTGAAATAGAGCACACCTTTCTTCGTGTAGAAATTCGGCACGTGCGTGTGGCCGTGGAGGACGGCTGCGAATTTTGCGGCTGTGGGATCGAGGTGGAGGGTCTTGAGGTCGTGGAGCATGTAGAGGTAAAGGGCGGCGTGAGGGGGATTCTCAATGAGGGCGACTTCGGTCTTGGGAAGCCTGGCGCAGGGACCATCATGGTCGACGTTGCCCCGAATCGCGGTGACGGGAGCGATCTTTGCGAGTTCATCGAGGATCGAGGCTTTGCCCACGTCGCCAAGGTGGAGGATTCTGTCGACTCCCTTCAGCGCGGGGGCGACTTCGGGCCGGAGGAGACCGTGGGTATCGCTGATGATGCCGAGGAGCATGGATTCAGAATAAGCGGGGCTCGCGGTATTCGGTTGTGCGGGTCGAGTCCCGGACGACAGCCGGTCGGAAGACCGGCGGTACTCTAGAATTGCTTCTAGCCATCGTCTATTCAAGAAGCTGAACCTGGGCGAGAGGTTGAAACAGGGTGCCCGAAAATTGAGATGAAGGAATTATCCCGAATCGACGAAGGGCACGCTCGAACAAACTGGCGGCAAGCGGTCGCTGCTTATACTGACCGGAGTGTGCTGCAAGTGCTTGCGCTCGGATTTTCGAGTGGCTTGCCGTTCCTGCTGACATACTCAACTCTTTCGGCGTGGCTCGCGACAGTTGGCGTGCGGCGCGCGGCGATCGGCGCCTTCGCCCTGGTTGGCACGCCCTACGCATTGAAGTTTCTGTGGTCGCCGATCATGGATCGCGTGCCTCCACCACTGCCTTTGGGGCGGCGCCGCGGTTGGGGAGTCACCGTCCAGATCCTTCTGATCGGCGCAGTTTTTGGCCTGGGATTGTGCAATCCGAAGCGCAATCTGCCTCTGATGGCCGCCTTTTCGGTACTTGTCGCATTCCTATCCGCGAGCCAAGATATCGTGATCGATGCCTGGCGGATTGAAAGCCTGAACAGCGATCAGCAGGCTCCCGGGGCAGCCATGATCCAGTCCGGCTACCGGATTGCCATGCTGGTTTCCGGGGCAGGCAGCCTGTTTATCGCGGCGTACGCGGGGTGGTTCGCGGCCTATGCCACGATGGCTGCGCTGCTCGGCGTGGGACTACTGGTTTTTTTGCTGGGTCACGAACCGAAAGTCTCGGCCGAAACTTTAACTGCTGCGGGATCAGGATGGCATGCGATTCGCCACGCGTTTTCGACTGCCGTGGTCGGTCCGTTTCGCGATTTCATGCATCGGCCGCTTTGGCCTGTCATCCTGATCGCCATTTTCGGCTATAAACTGGGCGAGGCAATGGCGGGAGTGATGTCGACGCCGCTCTATATATCGTTGGGATTTTCGCTGCCTGAGATTGCCACGGCTTCCAAAATCTTCGGATTTTTCTCGATTGTGACAGGGGCTCTAATAGGCGGTGTCGTGACGACCAGGTTCGGAATTCGCCGCTCGCTGATTCTTTGTGGCATTTTGCAGTCAGTCGGGAACCTGTTTTTTGTTCTGCAGGCTGTAGGTGGGCATCGGATCGGATACCTTGCTTTATGTGTGACAGCAGAAAACATTACGGGTGCGATGGCTGGGACCGCGCTGGTGACCTATCTTTCCAGTCTATGCTCGCCCGCTTTTACGGCGACTCAGTACGCGTTGCTTGCCTCGCTTGCTTCGCTTGGCCGCACCGTGGTGGCCTCCTCAGGAGGGGTATTGTCAGAGAAGATCGGTTGGGTACAGTTTTTTCTGATTACCAGCGTCGTCGCGTTGCCGGCCATCATTCTGTTCGTCTGGATCGGACCGCGCGATGATTTGGGGAGTCACCAACGCAATCAAGACCTGAAAAGTCCGAGTGTTAGGTCATAGGACCCGACTGCGGCCCAAAGCCTCTAAACTGATGTCGCTATTACGGCTCGAGATCTTCTCCTGTAATCGTAAAATTTCCCGCGCCAACTATGGCTTGCGGCTGGCGGCAGATGCGGAGACCGATCTGGCGCAATACCTTAGTAACGAGAGAATGCGTCGGCGGTGAACAAAGAACACAGCGACACACACGGCAGGCCGGGGTCTAGTTGAGCATGAGGTTATTCACACAGAGCATTTTTCTGGTTTTCGCGGTGATGCCGCCAGCGATCGTATTTGCTGCTCAGCCGCAGTATTATGCTGCGTCTGCGCGAGATAGCGGCGCGCCAGATCAGCGTGGGGCATCCGAACAGATTTTTGCGTTGGCCAACCAGGCGCGGACGCAAGCGGGTGTGGGGCGATTGCAGTGGGACGCGGCGCTGGCCGATGCCGCACTCGCGCATTGCCGGCGCATGGCGATGGAAGGGCCCATCTCGCACCGTTACGGTGGGGAACTCGATTTGACGGGACGAGCTGCGCAGGCTGGTGCACACTTCAGCGTGATCGAGGAGAATCTGGCCGTGGGGCCGTCGGCTGATGCGATTCACGAGGAGTGGATGCAGTCGCCCGGGCATCGCACAAACCTGCTGAGTCCCGACGTCGATCATGCGGGCATCGCCGTGGTCGTAGCGCGCGGTGTGCTCTACGCAGTGGCAGACTACTCGCGCGCCGTCGAACAACTCGGCGCCTCGCAGGTGGAGGCGCGAGTAGCCGCGTTGATTCGCGTGAGTGGCGTAGCGATTCTGAGAGATTCGGCGCTGGCGCGCCAGGCTTGCGCCACCGATGAGGGTGTTCCTCACCCCGCAGGCGGACCGATGCCGCGGTTTGTGATGCGCTGGCAGAGCGGCGACTTAGATCGCCTGCCCCAGGCGCTGGTCGACAAGCTGGCCTCGGGGAATTATCGCCAGGCGGCGGTGGGCAGTTGCGCTGCTCAGGGCCTGGAAGGTTCGTTTACGGCATATCGCGTGGCGGTGCTGCTGTATTGAGGAAAAGTCGAATTCAGCGCACCCCGCGCGCAAGAAAAAAGGCGCGCCGAGGCTCCGGGTGGGGCACAGAGGATTGGCGAGTTCGCTGAGTTCCATCCCCCACCCACGTCCTTGTTGTTCCGATCCCACCCCGGGCGCAAGAACAAAAGCGCGCCGAGGGTGGGGCACCCACGTGCGGATCAGCCGAAATCCTGATGCCCTTTCCAAATCTGGGGCCACGGCTTGCGCGGCGGACCACAGACGAAGATGTCGGGGTGGTCGACGCTTTCTTCGTTGCGGACGCCTTCAGAGTTGCCGTTGTGACCGGCAAGGCGGCAGTTAGTGAAAAGCTCGTCTGCCCTCTCCCGGCTGTTGCCCAGCACGATGATGGTGGTTGGTGGCGGCGTCGGATAGCCGCGATACCATTCGGAGTTGGTTGTGCCGATGGGCTCGGGGAGCGAGTAAGCGCGACCGAGCACGTCGATGGCGCCGTATTCGCCGTAGTTGCCGGTGGCGATGCCAAGGTGCGCCTGCTGGTCGGGTGACAGCGAGTCGCGGATCTGGGCGACGGTGCGGACGAGCTGGTTCCAGCCGATCTCTTCGCGAAGATCGTAGCTGTGACTGAGGGCATAGTCCTTGAGCGGGCCGCTGGATGCAAGCGGAAGCAGCAGAGCGCATACGAAGGCAGAGATGAGCGCGAAGACACTGAAGTAGAAGGTTTCGACGGTGATGCGGCCCCAGCGCGGCAGGCATCCGAGCCAGCGCTCGGCGAGTAGCGCGCCCATGGCGAGCAGCATGGGATAGGCAGGGGCCATGTAATAGTGGCGGCCTTTGGCGATGAACAAAATAACGAGCGGGACCAGGTACATGAAAGCGAGCGTGCGGTAGCGGCGGTTGAGCAAATAGCCGAATAGGCCGGCTAGCCAAAGAGGCGTTGCTGCGAGATTGGCGCAAATGATGAATTGGCCTTTGAGGAAGCCATTGGCGCGGCCCTCGCCGACATCGCGGGCGTGGATGTGCTGGAGGAAAGTGTACGAGATCCAATTGTGGCGGGCGAGCCAGATGAAGTTGGGCAGGAAGATGAGGAATGCAAGCGCAGCGCCGGCCCAGAACCAGCCGCTCTTGAGATACCGGCGCGCGGGAGTGAAAAGAAGGCCAGCGACGATGCCGGCCACGAAAAAGGCGATGGAATACTTGGTTTCGAGGCCGAGCCCGATGACAGCGCCGATGGCGAGACACCAGCGCGGGTCTTCGGATTTGAGGAGCCGAATGACGAAGTAAGCGGCGAGAACCCACCAGAGGAGATCGAACGAAGTGTACTGGAACTCGTGCCCTTCAAAGACCGGAACGGGAGAGAACGCAACGGCGAGCGCCGCGATGACTTGCGCCAGTCGAGAACCTCCTAACTCGCGGGCCATGAGCCCGCCGAGAATGGCGACGACCGCCTGCGCGAGAGCGGCGGAGAGGCGTAGACCGACCATCGAAACGCCGAAGATGGAGAGAAGAATGCGCTCCAGGAAGGGTGTAAGCGGCGGGTAAGCTACGAATCCCCAGTCGAGGTGGCGCGCATCGCTCAGGAATTGAAGCTCGTCGCGATGAAAGCCGTAGCGGTTGTTGGTGAGCAAATGAATAAGCGCGACAGCGGCCGCGATGCCGAGCAGGATTGCGGTATCGGTTCGGCGATGAACAACGTATGAGGGTTCCTGAGCGATAGTGGACGACAAATCGGCCTCCCGACGATTTTCCTGGAAAGATTACGCAGATTCAGCTACTGCGGTTCCAGTGCGTCTTTCGAGAGGCGAAGGAACCCGCACCGAGGCCATTCCCGCGGCGGTCGCGCCCTGAATGCCAATTTCGGTGTCTTCAAAGACCAGGCAGTCCTTCGGACTGAGGCCGAGGCGCGCGGCTGCAACCAGGAATGCATCGGGAGCCGGTTTGCTGCGCGTGTAATCTTCGGAACCGACGAGGACGGGGAAGCGATCGAGCAGATGCGCGGCCGTGAGCGATCTCATAATCGACTCGCGACTGCTGCCGGAGACCACGGCGAACGGAATGTGGCCATATTTTGCATTGATGTGTTCGAGCACCTCGGGGACGGGCATGAGTTGAGGAAGAAGTTCGTAATAGAGGTGCTCTTTGCGTTCCGCGACCGCTTCGACGGGCATTTGAAGGCCCTGCATCCTGTTCAGCGAGGCCGCGATCTCGACCGGCGGCATGCCGCCCCATTTGTAGAAAAGCTGTTCGTCAAACGGACAGTTCCACTCGGTCAGAGCTTTCGTCCAGGCGATGTAATGGAGAGGCATCGAGTCGACGACCGTGCCGTCGCAGTCGAAGAGATAAGCGCGGAATGTGCCAGGCGGCAGCTTCAGCTTCATGCGTACAGGGAACTCCTTTTGCGATGCGGCACCCGGAATGTTTGCTGGGCTTTGCGATTGGCTGCCGGTCGAAAATGCTTCTCAACGCGCGGTTGCAGCTTCAGCGACTGATGCGTCGCAACCGCCTTCGCCGGGCTTGGTCGGTTCCATCATGAGCGCGTTGTTGAAACGGTTGAAGTAATTGAAGAGGCCGATGGCGCAAAGCAACTCCACGATCTCTCCCTCGGAATAGAAGGTGCGCAGCTCGGCAAACTGCTCGTCGCTTACGTCATTGGCGTTGCGCGTCACCGTTTCTGCCAGACGGAGTGCGGCTTTTTCGGCTGCGGTAAAGTCGTCGCGGCAAGGCCAGTCAGCCAGATGCGTGAGCTGGTCCTCGGTCCAGCCGAGCTTTCGGGCGAGCTTGGTGTGACTGGCCAGGCAATAGGGCGTCTCGTTTACCTGGCTGGTGCGGACGATGATCAGTTCCTTGAGTTTGGTCGGAACCGTTCCGGAGTTGAGCACGGCGGTAAAATGCGCCTGCATGGTGGCAAAGATCTCGGGCCGGTGCGCCATCACGCAAAACATGTTGGGCACGTTGCCGCGCACCGCGAAGATCTTGTCGTAAAGCGCGGCGGTATCGGCAGCTACTTCGCTTCGGTCGAGCCGGGAAATGCGGGACATGGGGCCTCCTCGGCGCTCAATTCCATGGTATCGTTTCGGGCGCAGGCGCAAATGCCTGCCCAAAGCGGCGGTTCTGCCGCACCGCGGCTCAATGCGGCATTTTGACGCGCCCCACGGCCTCTGCTAACGTATTGATTGGACAACCAAGCGCCACTCACTCCTCAGTAGCTCAATGGCAGAGCATTCGGCTGTTAACCGAAGGGTTGTAGGTTCGAGTCCTACCTGAGGAGCCAATCTTTTCCCAGCATAAATCCTGCACAGTCTTGACTTCGCCCTCGAACTGTCCCTACGATTGTCCTAAACCCTCTGTGAGGGATTCACCAGAACCCAATATTCGGCAGGGGGAGGACAGACCTCATGGCATTCACCGTTTGGAGGCGTCACAACAGGGACGTTTGCGACAGCACCAACCGCTACGAACCTCGGTGCGGTTGCCCGTTGCACGTTCAATTCGTCTGGAAGGGGGCACCCGGAGTATTCGAGGGCAAGAAGCTGACCTACCAGAACAAATGGTCTTTGGAGACCCGCAGTTGGTCTGAAGCGCAGTCCAAAGTGAAGGACTTGGAGAAGCGCCTCAAGGACTTCGCCGAGGGCAAAGTGGTGCCCAAAGGCATGACCGTCGAAGCAGCATTGCACGACTGGTACGAATTCCGTGAGCAGAACGAAATGGGCAATACTAAGGCGAAACTGATGGGTGGCAAGCTCGAAGAGTACTGCGAGAAAAACAATATTCTGTTGCTGACCGCTCTCACCACCGACAGGGTCATAAAATGGCGTATGACGCTGCCATTCCGCAGCGGGGACAGCAGCAGCTTGAGCATCCACTGGTCTGTGATTAGTGGATTCTTTTCGTGGGCTGCGGAGATGGGCTACATCGAGAAGTCTCCAATCCCGAACCCCAAGACGAATCCACAATTTCGCATTCGTTACGTGAAAGCGGAAGTTAAGCCGCCAACCAAAAAGCAAGTCGAGAAGATTCTGGCGACCGCCACGGGGCAAGTCCGGCTGTTGTGCCAACTGATGCGTGAGACGGCGATGGCGCTCGTCGATGCCATGAAGTACGCCATGTCGCAAGAGGACGCCGAGAAGTACGGGTTGTCGAAACCGGAGCGCCGTCCCGTGGTTCAGGGCAAGGTCATTCGTGGCAACCGTACCAAGACCAACGAACGCTTCCGGGTGCGCATCAGCGAGTCATTAGCGAAGCAGCTTGAGGCTCTGGGCGAACCTGCGTTCCCCGGCACATATACGCAGTGGCGTGAGCGGGTCAACAAGGTCATAAAAGATGCAGGCGTCAAGACGACTCCGCATGGCTTCAGGCACTACAGAATCACTGAGTGGCTTTCGGCCGGCGTGTATGTTGACGACGTGGCGGACATGGTGGGTACGTCATCCAACGAAATCCGCAAGACATATCGCCACTGGATTAAGGAAGCTGAAGATCGCTTGGACGAAGTACAGCGTGAGGCGTGGTTGAAGATGGGACTGGATGAGAACGGCAACGAGATCGTCCACTAAATTCTGTCGGGCAATGGCAGGCCGAGCACGACGATCTTCCTGACCGCTTTCCACCGGAGTGGCACTCCACGCTTTCGGCACACTTCTTGCAAACCGGCCTCGGCACGACATCGCGAAACTCGCAGTCATGCGACCCGGGCTGGCTGATGCCGGATCAGTAGCCTCAGTGTTGTCGCAAGTCGCGCAGTGGCGCTTCTAAACAGAGCAGCGTTTCGAACTAAGCCTGCGCCGCAGCGTCTCCCGATCTCCAGCGTCGGCTCGGTGACCAGATTCGAGGATACTGGCCGATTATTGGGAGTAATCGGTTCACTTCGACTACGAGCGCACTGGCATTCTGCCGTGCGGCCTCATGCCTCCTCTTCGTTGTGGTTGATCAGCCGATCCCTCCAGATGCTTCTTGATAGCTCGGAACCTGGAGTAACAGCTCACCGGGTATGGCTTTGAACACTATGCCACTCATATAGGAACAGCATCACTACCATCCAGACGAAGCAGACGAGCACAAACCCAACGGTGAGCCGATCAATCATTTCACGAAACCCGTGATGACGCGGGCGAAGGCGTTGACTTTGTGCTGTGAGAGCACGGCGAGGTCCCATAGAAGCGACTATTACGCCACGCATTCGTCGATGGCTACGCCCGCGTTGCGATTTGACCGAAAGATATTCCCCGATGTTGCGTGATCGGGCTGTTTCGGGCCAGAAGATAGGAAAGAATGTTCGTCCGATTGGACACTCGATACTCATCGTCGCCAATAGACTTTGATATGGAACAATACTGCACGCAACTCCATTCCCAGCTGGGCGTTCTTGCTGAAGCCGGATGACCGCTCTGAATGGCATCAGCTGTGAAATGAACCAGATTTTAGATTCCAGTCCAATCCAGTGTCTCTTGCACTCGTTAGACAGGGAGTGAATCACAGTGAAACATCAATCTGTTCTCAGCAGCAAGGTGGTTGGCGTGGCTGTTGCAGTCGTGGCGGTTGCCTGTGTCATTGCGTTTCTGAAGTCCGAGTCCAGCCGCGCTGTTGATCCACGCGGCTCGCAAGGAACGAGTTCAAATTCGACTGCATCGCAACCCGCGACAAGCGTAGACCTGTCCCCCAGCCAATTGAACTCGATCAAGATCGCGCCGGTGGGAACCTATGTGTTTCCGGTTGAGAAAGAGGCAGTAGGCAGCATCAGTCTTGCCGACGATCTTTCCGTGCAAGTGTTTCCGTCGTATCAAGGAAAGATTATCAACGCGCTGGTGGAACTCGGCGACAACGTCCGGAAGGGGCAACCTCTTTACACGATCGAAAGCCCTGACCTCATCCAGGCGGAGTCTACGCTGATTAGCGCGGCAGCGACGCTTGAACTCACCACCAAAGAACTGACACGCGCCGGGGACCTGAAAGGAACCAACGGAGTTTCGGAACGGGAGCTGGAACAGGCAATCTCCGATCAACAGACAGCCGAAGGTGCTCTCAAGGCGGCTCGGGATGCGGTCCATGTTTTCGGCAAGTCGGAAGCCGAGATCGACAAGATCATCACATCGCGAAGGACCGATCCCGCACTAATGGTGCTCAGCCCAATCGCCGGCCAGGTGACGTCGTTCAACGCGCCGCAAGGCCTCTTTGTTCAGCCCGGAAATGCTCCCGCGCCCTATACGGTTGCGAATGTAACGGTTAAGTGGATGCTGGCAGATGTCAGCGAAAGCGACGTTTCATTGTTTCATCCCGGCGAGCCGGTCGAAGTGAATGTGCCTGCGTATCCCACCCGCGTATTCAAGGGAAGGATCACCAAGGTTTACGAGGCGGTCGATCCCAATACGCATAGAGAGAGCGTTCGTGCCGAGATCTCGGACCCGAAGAACGAACTGCGTCCGGGAATGCTCGCGAACTTTGTGATCCGAGTTCACGCTCCCGTGGAGTCGATCGCATTACCAGCGAATGGTGTCGTCCGCGAGTCCGATGGCTCAATGACGGCCTGGGTAACAACAAATCGACGTCACTTTGTGCAGCGAGTGATCAAAACAGGCCTGCGAACAGACGGCCAGGTGCAGATTCTTGCCGGTCTGCAGCAAGGCGAACTTGCTGTGACGGATGGTGCGGTTTTTCTTAGCAACATGCTGCAGGCCCCGCCGAGCGACTAGCTCCCACCCACTCTTTTCAGAGAACGTTTCGAAATGTTTAAGTCTCTCATTGCGTTTTGCCTGAGCCGCCGCGCGATTATCGTGCTCGGGCTGCTTTTGTTTGGAGCTGCTGGTTACGTTGCCTTTACAAAGCTCAATATCGAAGCCTATCCAAACCCCACGCCGGTCATTCTCGAAATTACGGCTCAGGCGCCGGGTCTCTCTGCGGAGGAGATGGAGCGCTACTACACGCGCCCCATTGAGATCGGGCTGTATGAGACCCCCGGAATCGACGTTATCCGCTCGACATCGTTTTATGGTTTGTCCTTTGTTCGCGTTGTCTTCAAGTACGGGATTGATTACAACTTTGCTTTCGCCCAGGCATCGATCGCGATGCAGCAGAATGTAAGTCTGCCCGGCAATTTGGTGCCTACGATTCAGGCCAATAGCTCTACGGGAGAAATCTATCGTTACCAGGTGGTCGGTCCGCCGCATTTCGGCATCACCAACCTTCGCACCGTTCAGGACTGGATCGTCGCACGCCGGCTTCTAACGATTCCAGGTATTGCCGCGGTGAATAGCTGGGGCGGCCCTACGAAAGAATTCGAAGTTTCGATTGACCCTGCGAAGCTCGAGGCCTACAACGTCACGGTGCCGCAGATCCTAACTGCATTGGGCAATGCGAATCTCAACGTTGGCGGGCGCGAAATCAGCATCGGCCAGCAGTCCATCAATATCCGCGGGGTGGGCCTGATCGACGACGGTGGCAATGACGACTTGACGCAAGGTTACAAGGTTAACGACATCGAGAACGTAGTGCTGAATCAGGCCAACGGCGTTCCAGTGCTCGTAAAGGATGTTGCAAAGGTTTCAATTGGCTTCAGACCAAGACTGGGAATCCTCGGCCGCGACTACCAGGACGACGTAGTGGGCGCAATTGTTGTGATGCGGCGGACGGAAAAGACCACCGATATGATCCCTAAGGTCAAGACGGCTATCGATCAGTTGAATCATGACGGGAGCCTCCCGCCGGGTGTCCGGCTGGTGCCCTATTATGATCGCTCTTCGCTGATCGCCGTCACCACCCACACGGTTCTGCATAACCTCATCTTCGGTTGCGTGCTCGTCTTCCTGATCCAATGGATCTTCCTCGGCAATCTTCGTAGCGCGACCATCGTTGGCGTCAATATCCCCTTTGCGCTGTTTTTCGCGGTCATCCTTCTCGTCATTACCGGAGAGAGCACAAACCTGCTCTCGGTGGGCGCCGTCGATTTCGGAATCATCGTCGATTCGGCGGTAATCCTGGTCGAAAACATATTCCGGAATTTTCAAGCGCGTTCCGAAGATAGACAAAGCCTGTTGCAGCGCCTCGCAGACGGATACTGGGGCGCCGACCCAACAAAGGCCGACCATCACGCGGAACCGGTGCATGGCTGGACAAATCGCCTGCGCATGATTCTGATCAGCGCAATCCAAGTGGATAAAGCGGTTCTCTTTTCGGCGCTGATCACGGTGGCCGCTTTTGTTCCCCTGTTCACTATGCAGGGGATCGAGGGACAGATATTCGGCCCCATGGCCCGCACCTACGGCTACGCATTGGCAGGCGCCCTTATTGCCACGTTCACTGTCACGCCGGTGCTGGCTTCGATCGTACTTCCAGAGCATGTAAAAGAGTCCGAAACCATCGTGGTGCGCTTCCTGCACAGGGCCTACAACCCGGCGCTTCGCTTCGCGCTCCATAGGCGCGCACTCTCCGTGGGAATCGGTATTGTCTTTCTGGCTTTATCGGCGTTTCTGGGAACCCGGTTGGGCAGCGAGTTTCTGCCACATCTCGAAGAAGGCAATTTCTGGATTCGTGCCTCAATGCCCATGACCCTCTCTCTTCAGGATGGAGAGGCAGCTGCTAGAAAGATGCGCGAGATTCTGTTGCGCCATCCGGAAGTCATCACCGTGGTATCGCAACATGGGCGACCAGATGATGGCAGTGATGCCTCTCCTTTTTCAAACGTTGAATTGTTTGTCCCGCTCAAACCTTTCGACCAGTGGCCCAAGGGAGTGACTAAGGACAGTCTGACGCAGCAGATCCAGACGGAATTTGAGAACGAATTGCCTGGAGTGGTTTTCAACTTCTCGCAATATATTCAGGACAACGTCGAAGAGGCGATTTCGGGAGTGAAGGGCTCGAACTCGGTCAAGATCGTCGGCCCCAATCTCGAAACACTGACGGCGCTTGCCGAGAAGGCTCGCGACCAGATGAGCCAGGTTGGTGGCGTTGCTGATCTGGGTATCTTTCCTGTGCTTGGCCAGCCCAATCTCAATATCAAGGTGGATCGTGCCAAGGCCGCACGGTATGGCCTGAACGCTGGAGACGTCAATTCGGTCATCCAGGCGGCGATGGGCGGGTCGGTCGCGACCTCAGTGCTCGAGGGGGACCGCCAATTCGATCTTGTGGTGCGCTATGCCCCGGAATCCCGCGACAGCGTCGACAAGATTCGCAACATCAAGGTGGGTTATCAGACCCCGAGTGGCACGAATGCCTATATTCCCTTGAGCGAGTTGGCGTCGATCACCATGGACACGGGAGCTGCCTGGATCTACCACGAAAGTACACAACGATTCATTCCCATTAAATTCAGTGTCCGGGGACGTGATTTGGGCAGTACCGTCTCGGAGGCACAAGATCGCATTTCAAAGAACATTAAGCTGCCGAGTGGCTACAGGCTTGTGTGGGCGGGTGAGTTCGGCGAACTCCAGGAAGCCAAGGACCGTCTAGCCGTGATTCTGCCGGTAACCCTCGTCCTCATCATTGGACTGTTGTACGCCATGTTCAATTCGCTCGTGGAGTCACTCTTGGCCTTATCCGGCATTCCCTTTGCAGTTGCCGGTGGAATCGTAGCGCTCTATTTGTCGGGCCTTGACTTCAGCATCTCCGCCGCAATTGGATTCGTCTCGCTGCTCGGTGTCTCAGTCATGAACGGTATTCTGATCATCACGTATTACAACCAAGTGTTGCTTCAAGGCGGCACTCCCGCCGAAGCCATGTTTCAGGCGGCGTCAACGCGCATGCGGCCTTTGCTTATGACTAGTGTGTCTGCCTGTATTGGGCTGTTCCCTGCGGCTATCTCCACAGGAATCGGCAGCCAGGTGCAGCGGCCGCTCGCGACAGTTATTGTCGGAGGCATGCTTCTCGGCCCCATCATGCTGCTGCTGGTCGTGCCCCCGCTGAAAGTGGCCATCCTTGGCCGTAAGAATGGTTCGAGGAAGGAGGGCGAGGCAAAATGAAATCCACCTCTCTCGTTTTTACCGTGATCGCGTGGGCTATGTTAACGAGCGGGTCAAGCTATGGCTTATCATCCACAGCACAGTCTGGACGGCCAACATCCGTAGTCGGCGCAAACCAAACTGGCGATCGTTCGCTCAATGCTCCAAAGGCCGCTGCGCTTGGCGACCAAAAGGGTCAGCGAGGTCAACAGCCTGCCAAGAGAAAGCAAACGATCTGCGATACGCTCCACGGCCTGGGCCGGGGACACAAGAATTCTTCAGGAACAACTCGCCTTATCTCTCGATCGAAGACCCAGAGCAAATCAGCATCCGGAGTTGCGATGGCGCCTCATCTGACCGCTCCGATCCAGTTTCCCGGCAGCAGAGGCGCCAGCATCGCTCGAACTTCTGCAGTCAATCGAACGGTCGACAAACGGCCATCGAACCTGATCCGGCCCATCTCGCAGTCGCTCGGCCCTGCCCCTCATCGAAGCAGCAATCCGCAGGCCATAGGGGGATTCATGAGTGCAAACCACGCAAGCAACGGAACAATCAACGGAGCCAGCGTCCATCGCAAGCCATGAGGAATTGACCCGTATGACATCTACTCGCACCTCAAGTCTCACTTGGTTCGGCGCACTGACTCTGTCCGCAGTCATGCTGTTCACTTCGGGCTGCATAGTGGGGCCAAAATACAAGGCCCCGGCGCCTCCTCAGGTCACTGGCTACACGCCTGCTCCCATTGCCACCACAAGTGCCGCACCCAACATTGGCGGTGGCGAAGCGCAGAAGTTCATTTCGGGGCAGGATATTCCGGGTGAATGGTGGACCGTTTTCCACTCAAAACCTCTCGACGACTTGATCGAACGGGCGCTCAAAGCAAACCCCGATATCAAGGCCGCTCAGGCTGCGCTGCTGGTCGCAAGAGAAAACGTGCTGGCGCAACGCGGCGCCTACTTTCCCAATCTTTCGGCGAGCTTTTCGGCCGACCACTCGAAAACATCGGACGTGGTGTCCTCGTTTACATCGAACGGCGCCCTCACATACAGCCTCTACACGCCCCAGGTCGCCGTTTCGTTCGTGCCCGATGTCTTTGGCTTGAACCGGAGGACAGTCGAATCGCTCGCAGCGCAGGAACAGCAGGCGCGATATGCCTTGGCTGCTACCCACATCACGTTAAGCTCCAATGTGGCTGCCGCGGCAATCCAGGAAGCGTCACTAAGAGCGCAGATTGACGCAACCCTTGAGCTGATCACCATCAACACAGACGAGCTAAAGATACTGCGCGAGCAGTTTACCAAGGGCTACGTGAGCAGGCTCGACGTGGCGGCGCAGGAATCGCAGCTGGCCCAAGTCGAGGCGACGCTGCCGCCTTTGCTCAAGCAACTTGCGCAGCAGCGCGATCTCCTGGCCGCGCTCGCGGGCGGATTTCCCGACAAGGACCTGCCTGAAACCTTCGAGTTGTCGAGCCTGCAACTTCCTCAGGAACTTCCAGTCAGTCTTCCTTCGCAGCTAGTCGAGCAGCGCCCCGACGTGCGCCAGGCCGAAGCCAATCTGCACTCAGCTTGCGCCCAGATTGGAATTGCCGTGGCGAACCGGCTGCCGAGCTTCGCGCTGACCGGGGACGTCGGCAGTATGGCGCTGGTCTTCACGCGCATCTTTTCTTCGGGCACGGGCTTCTTTGATTTGGCAGGCGGAGTAACACAGCCAGTCTTTGACGGTGGCACACTCCGCCACAGAGAACTGGCTGCGAGGGATGCCTACCTTCAGGCGTCGGAACAGTACCGCAGCACAGTCATCACGGCCTTTCAGAACGTTGCCGACACGCTAAATGCGCTTGAGCAGGATGCGGATGGATTGGCGGCTGCGGTCAAAGCGCGAGATGCGGCCAAGGTTACGCTTGACCTTTCTCAAAGGCAATACCAAAGCGGCTACGCAAATTACCTGGCGCTCTTGAGCGCTGAGCAAGCCTACCAACAGGCAGTGATCAACCTTTTCCAGGCTCAAACCAACCGCTATGCCGATACTGTTGCGTTGTTTCAGGCACTAGGCGGGGGCTGGTGGAACCGGACAGATATTCCAAAGAACTAAAGATGGGAACCGCCGAGCCCAGAGGGCATGATAACGGATCGTTCCGATCTGATCTTCATAAAATAGCCGGATGTCTTTGAGAACAATTCCGGAAGCGGGCCGAGTGGTCCGAGAGAAAGGATGAGCCTCATGGGAATAGAGGTCAAGGTCGTCTGTTTCATCGCATTAACTCTGGTAACGGCGTTCATGCTCGCGAGGCCCTTGAATGCGGAGCCACCACTCAATGCTGCGCAGGATAGGATAATAACTTCGAAGCTCTCGAGAGGTATGGACGTTGTCTTCACAAATGGTTCCGGGAAACTGGTGTCGGGCGATAACAGTTTTTGTGTGTTGTTCCAAAACGTTGGTCCAACAACTTCCACCGACGTTCACAACGTCAAGGTCGATTTCAGGTTACTTGTCGGAAGAATTGAAGAACGTCCGATCTCCGCCGACCTTCTTCAGGATGGAGTCGGCCGCTATTGCGGACACGTAAACCTAGGACGGCAATACTACACCCCGAGCAGCTACTATGCCTTCGTGCATTACGCCGATGCAACTGGCAAGAAGAGAACAGTACGATTACATTTTGCGGTGAGATAACGGGGGCGATTGAAGGCTTGACCCGAGCAACAGATTGCGCCGGCTCCGCTACGCCTTATGGCAGAGCCGCGCTGGCAAATCCGAAATACGGAGCGTGACATGTCGCGCAACTCGTTCGGTCAGTTCTGATGAAGAAAAACTCAACTCTCCTCAGCCAGCCAGTCGTGAGAGTGCTGTTCTAAAGCAATTCTTACCAACTGGCTTCTCGTGCGAACGCCAGTTTTCACAAACAGTTGCTGCAGGACGGCTTTTACAGAACTTTCGGAGAGGTGCATGGTTGCGGCAATCGCCTTGTTGCTTGAGCCCTCGAGAACGCCCTTCAAAACAGCCTTCTCCCGCTCGCTCAGCAACGATTCGAGTCTGCTCCGCTCCCCGCTTCGCGACGCACCCTCGATGACAGGCTTGACCGCTCGCGGATCGAGCCACATCTCGCCTTCTGCGACACGGCGGATCGCTTCCGCGAGCTGCGTAGGCGGGCTATGCTTCAGGAAGATCCCGGAAGCTCCTGACTCCATCACGTTCGTCATGCAGGCGCTGCTCATTCCGGCAGTGACCATCAATACTTTCGGACTCTTGCCCCGGCGCTTTGTTTCTTCAAGGAATTGCGATCCCTGCTCGGTTTCGAGATCGTAATCGAGCAACACCATATCAACCGGTTCCCTATCGAGCACATCCTGTGCGTCCTTGAGATGTCCGCAGCTTCCGATTACCTGAAAGCCGGGCTCGGCGGACAGCAGACGTACGAGGCCCTCGCGGAAAAGGCTGTGGTCGTCCACAATCAGAAGTCGGATTTCGCTGTTCATTCTCACTATCGGAGGACGTCGGCGACGTGCCGGGCAGCTTGATTCACCACGTTATCGGAAACGTACTGTGAACCCCAGAAACGCGGCGTGAGGTTCCCAGACCAAAGGTCATGACCTCCTCTGTCCTCAAGTCTCACCATCATTTTCGCATCATAGACCGCGACGCTTGCGCTATTTCGATAGCGAATTCGGGGATTCGAATTGTAGTAGCCAACGAGGCGGAGCTGTGCCGTACCGCTCAAGATCGCATCCGCTGTAGCTGGATCATCAACGACTAGAAATCTCCTCGCGTGCGCGAGTCTTAGCACTAGCTTGTGTCGAAGATAGACTGCATCGGGCGACGCACCGAAGGAACCCACGTAGATTCTGTGGAGTTCCGCTGCGCGGTTGGAACTGTTTCTTGCCGCGGCTTCGCTCGTAGGCAGGATTGTTGGAAAGAGACAAAGGAGGACGAACAGAGGCTTGATAACGTTCATATCGAGCAAACCTGCACCACCCCGGAGTTGCGGTGCTGAATGGCTGCGAGCTGCGGAGACGCATTCGTATCAGTGCGAGTATAAGTTTGATTTCATCTGCGTAGCTGTTATCTTTCGATATCTAACCACCGCGTCGCTGTGATCCATCTCACGTCGCTGGGAACACCGAGAGGCACAGCCGGTGGTTCACGGCCCACGGGCCGAAATCAGGGCCAATATCGCAACGGCGTTCCTGGCCATTCGGTCAATCTTTCGGTCAAGCGGTGCTCCTCTTGGGTCGATGTAGGGCTTCGCGGAGAATTGCGAGCAATAATTGAAAGCGGCCGCTGCTCCGAATCCCTGGACAATTACACATGGACTTTCTGGCGATTTACTCGCGCACAAACCGGAAGATTCTGCTGATTACAGCAGTCGTGCTGACCGGCATCATCGGAGTCGTTGACTGGTACACGCGCCCATTCATTTCGATCGGGTTCTTGTACCTTTTCCCGATTATGTTGATCAGCGGCATTGCCCGGAGATGGCAGATTGTCGCGGCTTCAGTCGCATGCGCGGTTTTGCAGGAACTCTACAGCAACCTCCCTCTCGACAATGCAATTCCGCGCCTTGTCTTCTCATGGCTCGGCTTTTCTGGCACAGGCCTGTTTCTTTTCGAACTTCTGCGCAACCGGCGCATGGTTCTAGCGCATTTGGGTGAAGTCGAAGAGCAGAGCCGGCAACTACGGGAAGCTGAAGAGCAACTGCAAGTACTAGTCGACAGTAGTCCGGCCGCAATCCTCACAGTAGGTCCCTCTGGCGAGATTCTCCTGGTCAACAAGGCTGCGAGAGAACTGTTTAGCCCGGACAACGATCATCTGCAGGGCCAGTCGATTGGGAGGTTCGTTCCTGCACTACAGACCGCACTGCAATCCGGCCAGTCCTATCTCTTCCGCACTGCCATTCAGTGTCGCGCGCAACGCGCGGACGGAAAGCCCTTCCTTGCCGCTACCTGGTTTTCCACGTACCCAGCGCAGTCGGGGGGAAACAAACTCGCCGCCATTGTCGTCGATATGTCCGAAGAATTAGTCAGCCGCGAGGATCTGAGTCTTGATTATCTCTTGAAGAACGCCCGCATTCTGATGAGCGCCGTTTCCCATGAGGTCCGGAACATGGCGGGCGCTGCCCTTGTGTTTCATCAAAACCTGAGTCGTTTTGAGGCATTGAGAGAGAATGCAGATTTTGAAGCGTTAGGAACGTTGATACATGGGCTCGAAAAACTCTCTGCCATGGAACTGACATCCGGCACCGGAGAACAAGAACGGCAGGCAATTGAACTTGCACCGGTGCTGGACGAATTGAGGGTGCTAGTCGAGAGCGTGTGTCGCGATTCGAACATCGAACTGGAATGGGCTGGTACCGAACAATCGTGCTCCGTTTGGGCGGACCACTACGGGTTGATACAGGTGTTTCTAAATCTCGTCAAGAATAGTCGCCGTGCCTTAGAATCTGCGCCCGAAAAACGAATAAGAATAAGCCCGACCCGCGAACACCAAAAAGTGGTCATCCGATTCGAAGATTCCGGTCCCGGAATAGGTGATCCGCAAGTCCTTTTTCGAGCGTTTCAGCGGGAGGCGCAAGCAACCGGCCTAGGTCTTTATGTATCCCGGGCGCTGATGAGGAGCTTCGGGGGCGACCTGGCGTTCGAGCCGTCAGAGCGCGGCTGCACATTTGTGGTGACCCTACAAGTTGCCTAATACTTCGTTTGGCGCATTTCCACGCAAAGCTTCACGCGGCTGGCCTCTTTCTCTAATCGGGACGACCTGTGTAGTGTTGCACCCGGTGAACCTCGGAGTGGTCTTCGAGGGACTCAAGATGCGTGGTTACCTCCGACGGCATTCCCAGATCCAAGGAAAGGCGTTCTTCGACCATCGTCGCCAGGCGGTGCGCCTCACCTAGAGCCATCGCCTGCGGGAACAAAAGATGGACCTCAATCATCTGGCGATAGCCGGTAGTGCGGAAACGAACGCCGTGATATTGCAGCCCGAGTTCGCTGCAGGTCGTGTCAAGCTGATTACGAATCTTGTGTCCGATCTTCGGGTCTGAGTAGTCCAGCAGCCCCTTGAACGATTGCCACATTAGCCGCCCGCCTGACCATAGAATATTGGCCGATACCAGGAAAGCGACAACCGGATCCAAGAACTTCCGGCCAGTCATCATCACTAGGAGAAGTCCCGCAACCACACCGAAACTGGTCCAGGAGTCGGTGAGGACATGTTTGCCGTCAGCCTCAAGAATGAGCGAATTGTTTCGTTTTCCAACTCGTACAAGGTACCAGCCGAGACCGGCATTCAGAACACCCGCAGCGATGATCAAGAACACACCGTTGCCGAGATTCTCCAGAACCAAGCCGTGTCTCAGCTTCTCCACGGTCGTGTAAAGAATGCTTCCCGCCGCCAGAACAATCATCGCGCCTTCAAAGCCCGCGGAGAAGAAAGTGATCCGTTCGTAACCGTATTGGAATTTGGGCACTGCCGGCCGCGTGCTGAGCCAGAGACTGAATAAAGCAAATGCAACCGCGACTACGTGCACCACAGATTCTGCGGCATCGGAGAAGATGGCGGCAGAACCCGTGAGCAGATAGGCAGTCATCTTGCCCGCCAGCATCAATACGCCCACAACCAGTGAGAGGCGCATGGCGAAGTGCGCGTCACGAAGTTTCCGCTCGCTCATGCCGGATGAAGGTTGGCTTGTCTCGGTGCTCATGCGTGCCACTCCAAATATTTCCAGGTTCGACGATGCAGGGACCCATCAACATCAAGAACAGCATTTGGCTACTGCTATTCGATGGCCATCGGCCTTATTGACTCGGTTTCTCCTTTAGACTGCTTAGCTCAATGGATTATCTTCCTTAGTGGCTCCGAACGAGGTAGATCATCCATAGCACTAGCAAGAAGGCCCACAGGATGTAAAAAGCCGGAAACGCGATCTGTTTGATGTATACGTGACGTCGCCTTTTCATCCCAGCACCTCCGACCGAGCCAAGAGCTCTTCTCTTTGCGCGGTTAGAAATCCCAGTGCAATCGGGTCCCGAGAACCGAGACCGGCCCCCGCGCGCGATTGAACGCCGGATCCGCAACAAACTGGTAGTCCAAACAACCTTGCAAATGCTTTGGGAATCGGTGGTTGTAATACGCCTCTACAACCTTCTCGACCCCGTAATTCAGAGCTCCGTCGCCGTCGAGAATTCCCGCGCCGCCGGCCGCAAGAAACTCCTGGTTCACTCGTGAAGCGCCGCTGAATACACCTGCCAGGCCAACGGTGTCGTCGGGATGGTGCCAGCGCTCGCCCTTGATGCTGATTCCCAGGGATGCAGAGTGATTGACGTCGGTGAACATCCACGCTTCGTTATGGCCGTCGTTCCAGCCCACGCGAGAAAACATGCCGATGTTCCTGGTAATCTCTTGTTCCGCGTTCAGGCCGAAGCCGAAAGTATGACGGTTGGCGTACGTCTGAGAGATGTCGGCTCCCGGGACCGAGAGAGCCGCCTCATAGCTGCCGAATTCTCCCTGATTCAAATACCCCAGGGCGCGAACGGCTCCCGGATGGGTGCCGGCCCGGAATCGGTGCTCGCCTTCGACTACCATTCCCCAGTTATGGAAAAACCTGAAGTCCCCCGCCGAACTGTTAGAAGGCCACATGAGGTACTGCGCTTCGGCGGTAAAACCATTTCTTTGATTCGGCAACTGGAAGAATCCGTAGCGCAACGACCACTTCGACTGGTCCAATTCGGCGGCGACGCCCGTCGTGTAGCCCAGGCTGTCAGCTGGATAGTCCCATGTGATGTCGGCAACCAGAGCCCAGTTCATGAACTGCGTGCGCGGATCATTGGAATAGGCATTGCTGTCGAAGATGTCCTTCGAGCTGAAGCGGCCGGCAGTCAACGTCAGCCGCGCGTACTCTTCGTCACCTGCGAGCGTGAGTTGGTCAGAGGGTACGGCCTCCTTCTCACCGCCGAGCCCAATGGTTTGCCGGATGAAGAAGCGCGCGATGTCCAAATGGGGAGCACGCGTGCCCACCTTGTACGCTTCTCCATTGGGAAAGTCGTCAATGCCCAGGGTACCGTGCAATCCAAAACCCTGCCACGATAACAAATCGACGTGAAATTCGGCGCCGTTCCACAAGCGGTAGCCGCCATAAAAATCCAACGACACCGTCTCCCGAGCCTGGCCTCGGGCAGGCAAGCTGTTGGCAGCGGAGTAGCTTGCGCGGAAGGAGGGATACCCCTGGCCAACGATGGTGCTCTGCATGTGCCAGTTGCGAGATTGCCACTGCGATCCTTCTGGCGCTTCGTTCGCCGCCTTGGTTGACAGTACGACTGGGTCCGGTGGGTAGGTTTCGGCCGCGGCTGGCGCGGCGACATTCGGGGTTGGGGCATTGATCCGTGCTTCGCTCCGCGCTTCGTTCTGGCACCACGCCGATGCACCGGAAAAGAACGCGAGTCCAAAGAGCATCGCTGGTGCCACCAGGTAGATTTTCGTCTTGTCGTTCATCGTACTTCCTCGTGCGATATATTCTGGCCAGAACTTCTCAATACGGTTGAATTGCTCCCACGGTTGCGCCTCAATCCAGCATGCGGTGCTTCAAATTCATGACGTCACGATACGGGACCACGCCTTGCAGAACGTCACCGTCGTCAACAACAGGAAGAGCCCTGAATCCGTAGCGAAGAAATGCGGCGGCAGCCTCCTTCATGGTTGAGTCAGATTTAAGGCTGATCACGTTCTCGACCATCAATTCGCTGAGCTTGCTCGTGAGATCTGCCATTAGCAGTTCCTTGATGTCGAGGACTCCAAGAAGTCTGTCCTTTTCATCGACGATGTAGAAGTACATCACGACGTCCATTCCGCGCGCGTTCCTACGAAAGTGGCGGAGAGTCTCATCGGCGGCCATCTCGCCGCGACATTTCAGGAACTTCGAGGTAGTGAAGTTCAGGATATTGGTCTCCTGCTTCTCGATGATCTCCCTGATTTTGTCGACGAGTTTGATGTCGAGCAGCTTGGCGATTATTCTTCTCTCATCAGCAGGTAGAACTGAGACAATGTCCGCGGCCTGTCCGGGCGTCATTTCGCCGATCAATCGAGCGACCCGGTCTTTCTTGAGCGCAAACACGACATCGCGCTGAACCGCCGGGTCGATTTCTTCCAGTGTGTCTGAGGCAAGAGAAGGCTCAAGTTCTTCGAAGAGAGTTACGCGTTGCCCGCTGTCGAGTTCCTCTACAATGTCTGCCAGATCGGCCGGATGGGTTTCCGACAGCGCCTCTTTGAGGATGTTGAGCTTGAGTTCGCCCTGAAGAGAGCTGAGATTCGGTCCGAGTGCCTGGACGTACGACCACGCGATGAGCCGTTTTTTTTCTTCCCCAGATCGCTCATAGAAAATCTTCGCGAGGGATGCAAGGCCCAGGCGCCGAAACAATCCGTAACGGCTAATGTCCACGTCGGTTACAAACAGCTTACCGTTCCGTTTCAGCAGCCGGATATCGTAAACGACTTCTACCTCGCGGTCCTCTATGTCGAGCACTTTCTTGTCGAACAGGTAATCCCTGACCAGCACCTCGTCGGCGGTAGGTTCGCGAACATAACTCTTCGGATCGGTCAATTCAATGACAACCTCGCGGTGGCTCAGAGATCTCACCGCCGAGTAGGGTACGAGCATCGCCGGGTCGCCGAATGGCGGCCGAATTTGCAGTTGTGTGATCTCAGCCAGTTTGCCCTGGTCCACGGCAATCACATCCACGAGTTTGCCTAGCTTGCGCCCATTGCACATGGCACGCGAGCCGATAATCTCTGACAGAAAGAACACCTCATCCGCAATACCTGGAACCGCAACCATCTGGTTCATCACGCACCTCTATTTGTGCAACACCGAGAAGAACTTCCACACCAGAAGTCCCACCAGGAAAAGCAGATAGAACCGTAGCAGGCCGAGGGAAAACAACACCGCCGGCGTCATCTTGATGTGGGGCCTCTTGTATCTGCGGTTGATATCTCTCACCGCGTCCCATGCACTGCCGAAGAATTCCGAAATCATTTTGTCCACCTTTTCCTACTTCAGGATGTTCGGGAAAACTGCGCTTATGCCATACAAAGTTGAGACAATAATGATCAGCACGACGATGCTGATGTTGGCGAAGTTCTGATGCCAGTTGTTCTTGTACTTGCCCATGGTCTCTTCGTCATTGAGCAAGATAATGAGGAACACAAGCGCAGCCGGCAGCAAAGTGACTGCAATCACCTGCACAAACAAAGTGATCAAAATCAGCGGTGCGCCAGGAATGAGCACTACCGTTCCTGCGAAAACGAGAGTAAAGAAATAGTAGGCGTAAAACCATGGCGCCTGCTTCACTTTCTGGTT
>Ga0116223_10000888_pt1 | contig 33492 bp, 23 predicted proteins | sample Sb_taG_3_FD_90092 | JGI IMG/M metagenome (GOLD analysis project Ga0116223, IMG submission 90092) | Peat soil microbial communities from Weissenstadt, Germany - Sb_50d_a_PC metaG | ecosystem: Environmental > Terrestrial > Soil > Wetlands > Peat | place: Germany: Weissenstadt | collected 2010-09-21 | reverse complement strand
TACTTGAGCCGACATCGGACGCCGCGATTGTTCTGCTCACGGAGGTCAGCGACGCGCGGTCGATCTCGCGCTTATTGCGGAGCGGGGTGCGCGCGATTCTGTCCAGAGAGAGCGACCCAGCCGACGTTCTCTCCGCCATTTATGCCGCCTATGATGGACTGGTGTTGCTGAGCACAGCGGCCGCAGAGAGCTTGGCCGCCGTCTACGGCGATCAGCCGCTGGAGGTTGAAGCTGAATTGTCCGAAGAGATCACCTCCCGCGAAACCGATGTGCTTAGAATGTTAGCGGAGGGACTCGTCAACAAAGATATCGCGGCGCGTCTCGGCATCTCCGAGCATACGGTCAAGTTCCACATCAGCTCGATTCTCGACAAGCTAGGTGCTTCCACCCGCACCGAAGCGGTCACCCTGGGAATCCGGCGCGGGCTAATTCCGATCTGAACTCTTTGGCTTTTGTCGATGAACCAAACTACAATAATCACAGGGCGGGAACGCGAGCTCATCAAGCGGGCTTCGCCAGTGGGCTCGGCTTGGCACGCCACTCGGGCTGTCGCTCTCTGCTAGCTTCGGCCAGCGCGCGTCGCACGCCCTCGGCGTCGAAGTCTTTTGCATAGACCGGTGTGCCGGGTTGTTGTCTCCAGGATTCAGCCAACCCACCGGCATCAACGCCATCGAATCCGAGCTCGTCCACAAGCTGCAGCACGACGGCTTTGGCGGCATCGTCATCGCCTGCAACGGGCAAGGCGATGCGCCGCGGTGTATCTGCGGGCCGACCGAGGTCCATCAGGTGTTGAGCGTAGATGTTGTTAAATGCCTTTATGACGGGATGGTCCAACTGCTGCTCAACCCATTGGCTCTCTGTCATCCCGGCTTCAATCTCGCCGATGCGGCCGTCGCGTTGTTGCGGATAGTAGTTGCAGGTGTCGACCACGACCACGCTATCGGCCGCCCCTTTAAATAACCCGCGCGGTAGCCTGGGGACATTTTTCATAGGAATCGTCACGACGACCAGCTCTCCGCTCCGAGCCGCCGCAGTGACCGAGACTGCCTTCGCGCCAGTGTCTGCGGCTAAATCGGCAAGCGTTTCCGGGCCTCTAGAATTGGCCACGAAGACCTTGTGTCCTAGTGCAGTGAGGCGATGGGTAAGAGTTCCACCGATGTGTCCTGCTCCAATTATGCCGATGTTCATGTGTGCTCCTTTCCTTCTCATGGATTGCTCAGTTAACTAATCCTTACACGAACAGATTCAAGAAACAATAATCGACATGGGTTCGACTCAAACACGCTTCCGCCACCCCAGAATCTAATGACTGGGGGCTTAACCTTGGTAGCGCGCTGACGGCCTTGCCGCGCCTCCAGATGGCGCAGAGAACCAGGCGACGGCTCCAAAGGGATCGCTCACGCTGCGTTCTGGAGTCGGGTGCGTGAGAACCATACTCAGGCCCGCCAGGACATAGAAAGATGGCGATCATCAGGTTGGCCGGAAAGGACGCCGTCTTCGCTCAAAACCGTCTCACCTGTCCCATGCGCGCATCCGCGGTACCCATCGGCGGATGTTCCTGCAGTATTCTTCGTACTGCGCGCCGAACATTTTTCGCAGCGTCGGCTCCTCGTACAACCACACAAACAAAACCACGCCCAGCACAATCACGAACGCCAGCGCGATCGCGACCAGGTTCGCCCGTCCGAAGACCACCCACAGCCCCACCCATCCGCCGTGTCGACGTGAAAGCCCAGCCAGGACGGCAGCAACCAGAACGTCTAATCATGTTGTACGCGGCACCTTGGCGGCCGCTACCACCGCCTGTCCCAGGCTCAACCCGCCATCCCCCGATGGCACTTCTTTCTGTGTGAATACTTCAAATCCAGCTTCGGATAACCGTGCTTCGAGCCGATGCGACAAGTAGATATTGTGAAAGGTCCCGCCACTCAGGCACACGCGGTTGCGAGCGGTTTTCTTTCGCAGGAGCGTTGCCAGCTCGACGAACCCCTCAACCAACCCGTTGTGAAAACGCCGGCTGATCGCGGCCACAGGAAGGTTTCGGCCAAGATCATCCAGCAGCGCTTCAAACAGCGGCCGAGTGCTGACGATCCAGTGGTCGTCTTCCGGCACTAGCTCCGGCACGAGCTTCATCGGATAAGCAGTGTCTTCGTCTGACGATGCTATCGCCATCTCCAGTTCGATCGCAGCCTGAGCCTCGTAATTGACCTCTTGACGGATTCCGATTAACGCGGCCACGGCATCGAATAGGCGCCCGCAACTGGACGTGAGAGGCGAATTCACGCCTTGTTCCATCATGCGCAGGAGAAGGTCCACCTTTGGCCGATTGAGTTGGCGCACGAACGGGATATCCAGCTTCAGAAACTCACGCCCGAAATGATGTGCCAGGTAGCTTACCGCCATCCGCCATGGTTCACGGATCGCAGCCGCTCCACCGGGCATGGGCACATATTCGAAATGAGCGGCACGTTCGAAGCCTTCATACCCGGCGATGAGCACTTCTCCACCCCAAATATTTCCGTCGGTGCCATAGCCAGTCCCATCCAGGGCGAATCCGATCACACGACCTTCAAGGTGATTCTCCGCCATGCAACTGGCAATGTGGGCGTGGTGGTGCTGCACGCCAACCAACTCCACTCCACTCTGTTGCCGCGCCCATCTGGTGGAGAAGTAGTCGGGGTGGAGGTCGTAGGCGATGATCTCCGGCCGGATTTCGAGAATCCGCTCCAGATGCCGGATGGCTTCGTGAAAAAAACTATAACTTTCGACGTTCTCCAAATCTCCGACGTGCTGGCTCAAGAAAGCGTGTTTTCCTTTGGTGAGGCAGATGGTGTTCTTGAGTTCACCTCCGACGGCCAGCACCGAAGGCTGATCGTCCTTCAAAAAAACCGGCACCGGAACAAAACCGCGGGAACGGCGCAACTGCCGGGTGATGCCGCCTGCAACGCGCACCACGGAATCGTCGCAGCGCAGCAGGATGTCGCGGTTATGCACGAGGAAGTAGTCGGCGAGACCGTTCAATCGATGGATTGCTTCCCGATTATCGATCGCGATCGGCTCCTCGCTCAGGTTGCCGCTGGTCATCACCAAAGCCTTGAACCCTCCCTCGGCGAGCAGCAGGTAATGAAGCGGTGTGTACGGCAGAAAAATTCCCAGGTAGCGATTGAAGGGCGCAACCTCGTCGGGAATCGCGCCGGGCGTCTTTTTCGGGAGCACAACAATGGGCCGCTGCATCGACTGCAGAACCGTCTGCGCCGTTGCGTCCGCACCATCGAATTCGCAAATTTCCTGAGCCGACTGCAGATCCGGAACCATCACGGCGAATGGCTTTTCAACCCGGCGCTTCCGCCGGCGCAGCAGAGCTACCGCCGCAGGATTTGTTGCATCGACGGCCAAGTGAAAACCGCCGAGACCTTTCACCGCGACGACCAGTCCGGCATGCAACCCGGAGACCGCTTCGACGATGGGATCGCGGCATTCGATCCGCTTTCCGGATTTATCCCAGAGTTCTACCCGTGGTCCGCACTTCCAGCAGGCGTTGGGCTGGGCGTGAAAGCGGCGGTCCAGCGGATTCTCGTATTCCGCTAGACATGCCGGGCACATGGGGAACATCGCCATCGACGTGCTTGGCCGATCGTAAGGAATATCGCGAATGATGGTGAAGCGCGGCCCGCAGTTGGTGCAATTAATGAACGGATAACGATAACGCCGGTCATTCCGGTCGAACATTTCACGCAGGCAGTCCGGACAGATGGCGACGTCCGGCGAAATGAGCGTGCGAACTTCTTCACCCTCGTGGCTATGGACAATGCGGAAGTCCTGATCGCCACCGATCTGCACCGCAAGACACGGCACGTCTTGGACGGCTAAGCTTGTGATCCGCGCCAGAGGCGGCGCTTCGGCGGGCAGGTGCTCAACGAAATCCTGAACGGTTTCTGCCGGCCCCTGGATTTCGATGGTGACTCCGGCGGATGTATTGCGAATCGTGCCTCTAAGGTGCCTACCGGTGGCGAGACGATAGACGTACGGCCGGAATCCAACTCCCTGCACAATGCCTGAAACGTCGATCTGGCGCCGAACTTCCATACCTCATCAGCTCGCAGTCTCCTGCACCAGCGGTTTATGTGCTCTGCGTCGCTCCGCCAGCCACATCCTCCATTCGTGCAAACCGCTGCCGGTCAGGCAAGACACCTTCACAATCTCCATCCCCGGATGCACCTTGCGGGCATTTTCCGCCGCCACTTCGATGTCAAACGGGACGTAGGGAAGCAGATCAATTTTGCTCAAAACGAGCAAGTCGGACTTGAAAAATATGGAAGGATATTTCAGCGGCTTGTCTTCGCCTTCCGTGACGCTCAACACTACGACCTTGGCCGCTTCACCCAGGTCATAACTGGCTGGGCAAACCAGGTTGCCCACGTTTTCGATCAGCAGAAGATCCAGGTCTTCGAGTTTCCAATCCGCCAAGTGCCGCTCGATCATGCGTGCATCCAGGTGGCAAGTACCGCCGGTCGTGATTTGCTTTACCGGGAAGTGAAATCGCTTCAACCGGATCGCGTCGTTTTCCGTCTGAATATCGCCCGTCAACACGGCCACGCGATCATGCCGCGGCAGGGTTTCCAGGGTGCGCTCCAGAAGACTGGTTTTGCCGGAACCAGGAGAACTAATGAGGTTCAGGCACAGAACGCCGTGCTCCTTAAATCGGGCACGCAACTCAGCGGCGATGCGGTCGTTCTCACTGAGTACTTTTTGCTCCAGCGGTACTCGGTTCATACTCTTCCACCTCCAGATAGGCCAACTCCAACTCATCTCCACTGATGTATGTGGTTTCCGGGCTCGCGCATTGCGGACAGCGAGAATCGTATTCGCGCACGACGAAATCACGTCCGCAGACCTGACAACGGTAGCGGAGGGGACAGGTCTCGATCCCCAGCTCAAGTGACGCCAGATCGGTCTCTTGAATCATGGCTTCAAAACAGAAGCGCAGCGCGTCCTGATCGATGGCTGCCATTTCGCCGATCCGGACACCGACTTTGCACGGATATGTTCCCGGATGGCGGCCCATCTCGGTTCTGACTGCTTCCAGCACCGAATTCGCGATTCCCATCTCGTGCATAATTCCTTAGAACTTGTTTCGTAAACCGATTTCAGAGGGGACGGGCAGTTCCCTCAGGGGCTAAAGCCCAGTGTTTATACGGCTCGTGGCGGCCCGGCTGAAGCCGGGCCCTTTCAAAGAACCATTTATGAAACACGTTCTAGCAGATGCGCGGCAATTGATCGCCCGCCAGCATGTCCACAATGCGGGTCGTGCCGAACGGCGTTCGCATGGTGACCAGCCCCGGGTTCTCTTCCTTTACCGTGCCAATGATCTGCGCTTCCGATCCCAGGGGATGACGTCTCATCGCCTGCAGCACCGCGTCGGAGGCCTGGGGCGCCACGATGGCGATCAGCTTGCCTTCGTTGGCCACATAGAGAGGATCCAGACCGAGCAACTCGCACGCACCTCGAACCTGTTCATGGATCGGAAGGGAACGTTCTTCCAGTTCGATCCCAACCCGCGAACGCTCCGCGATTTCGTTCAGTGTGCTCGATACGCCGCCTCGCGTCGGGTCGCGCATGCACCGAATGTCGGAACATACCTTGGAAGTTACGCCAAGCATCTTGGCCACCAGCGTGTGTAAGGCGGCACTGTCGCTTTGAATCTGAGTCTCGAATTCCAGCCCCTCGCGCTGCGCCAGAATAGCGATGCCGTGATCGCCGATCGAACCGCTCAGGAGCACCTTGTCCCCTGGACGGGCACGGTCGGCGGAAAGGTCGACTCCTTCTGGCACCAGTCCAATTCCGGTCGTGTTGATGAACAGCCCGTCGCCCTTACCTTTCTCGACGACCTTGGTATCGCCGGTCACCACCTGCACGCCCGCTTCCGCTGCCGCCTGGCGCAGCGAATTCACCACGCGCCGGAGTTCGTCCATCGAGAAGCCTTCTTCGATGATGAAGGCGGCGCTCAAAAACAGCGGCGTTGCGCCGCCCATCGCCAAATCGTTCACCGTGCCGTGAACCGCGAGCGAGCCGATGTCGCCGCCGGGAAAGAACAGTGGCTTTACAACGAAGGAATCGGTGGTGATGGCGAGACGCTGGCCGTTGACATTCACGATTGCCTGGTCATCCAGACGCGCCAGCACCGGATTCTGGAACGCGGGCAGGAAGACGTCGCGAATCAACTCGGCGCTCAGCTTGCCGCCGCTGCCGTGCCCCAGCAGAATTGTGTCTTTGGCCGGGAGCGGCGCCGGGCAACTGAGTTCGAAATTTATTTCGACGCGGGGTTTCGTTGACACGTGCCCTCCTAACTCGCGACCGAATGGCGCCGATAGTGATAGTAGGCCGCGCATGCTCCTTCAGTAGAAACCATTGGCGCTCCCAACGGATTTTCCGGCGTACATCGCATGCCAAACGCGGGACAATCCGTCGGCTTCTTTAGTCCCTGCAAAACCTGGGCGCTGATGCACTCGGCGGGCTCGTCGACGATAATCTCGCCCAAATCAAAGACTCGGTCGGCATCAAGGGCAGCATATTCCTCGCGCAATCGCAAACCACTTTGCGGAATCGGGCCGATGCCGCGCCACTTTTGGTCTGCGACTTCAAACACTTCGGTCATGATCTGCTGCGCCGAAATGTTCCCTTGGTAGCTCACCGATCGCACATACTGGTTTTCCAGCCGCGCCTCTCCTGCCTCGAGTTGCCGGATCAGCATGAGGACTGCTTCCAAAATATCTACAGGTTCGAATCCGCCGACCACAATCGGTATGCGAAAATCGCGAACCAGGCTCTCATACTCCGAGCAGCCCATCACGGTGCAGACATGCCCAGGCGCAATGAAACCCTGAACCCGGTTTGCGCTGGAGACCATCAAGGCGCGGATCGCCGGCGGGACCAGCACGTGCGAAACCAGCATGGAAAAGTTCGTGAGGCCTTCGCGCCTGGCTTGCCATGCGGCCATCGCATTGGCGGGAGCTGTGGTCTCGAAACCAATCGCCAGAAACACGACTTTACGATCGGGATTCGAGCGGGCGATCTTCACCGCCTCGGTCGGGGAGTACGCGATGCGAACGTCCGCGCCCTGGGCCTTGGCCCGAAACAGATCCGAACGCGACCCCGGCACCCGCAGCATGTCTCCATAGGAAACCAGGATGACGTCCGGCTGCAACGCTAACGCGATGGCTTTGTCCACGGTTTCCAGCGGCGTGACGCAGACTGGACATCCCGGGCCATGCACGAGTTCGATAGCGCGCGGCAGCAGTTCGTCAATGCCGTAGCGCATGATGGTGTGGGTTTGGCCGCCGCAGATCTCCATCAGCACCCAAGGCCGGGTTGTACACTGGACAATCTCAGCCGCCAAGGCCCGTGCAATGCGATGGTCGCGGTATTCGTCAAGATACTTCATAAACTGAATACTTCATAACTGAACCCCAGCGCAAAACCCGCAGGCATGACTCTAACCACAGGCAAACCGGCTATCGGTGATAAAGATCACACCTTGATGTGAGCCAGAACCGGGAGGGTGCGCCCGCGAAACTTCAGCTCGCAAGGGAGTCCAGCGAGGCCTCGGAGTGAGCGCGGGCGAAATTGTTATTCCGCTGGCGGTAGTTCCGCTTCCAGAGCTCCCAGTTCTTGCAGAAGCTGGTATGTGCGCTCGGCTTCGGACGCGTCCACCCGGCTTATGGCGAAGCCAACATGGACCATCACATAATCGCCCAGGCCAGCCTCAGGGACAAAGGTCAGGGATACCTGGCGCACGATCCCGCCGAACTGCACGCGGGCCGCGCGCAACGGACCCTCCTCTTGAATTTCGAGGATTTTCCCTGGTATGGCAAGGCACACGGCAGCTCTCCCCACGGTCAGTACAACACTGGTCGTTACCGCGATCTGTGACGAGCGACACACCTCAGAGTGATGAGCGCCCACTAACGGGAACTAAGGTAGCCAATCGGGGGAGAAGAGCGGAAGAGCCCCCCAGAAAGATGGAACCGACCACCAGCCGGTTGGCAACCGAGATTCCCCAAAAAAGCAGTGGGACGCGCGGTTGGCGCGTCTCACTGCTGGGGTAGAGTGTTGCTATGCTGCGTTGCTACGCTGGGAAAGAACCCAGCGCAGTGTTACCGCCCATGTCCATGTCCACCACCGCCGCCACCGTGTGACGATCCACCGCCGTGCGACGACCCGCCGCCGTGCGACGATCCACCACTGTGCGAGGATCCGCCGCTCGGCGCCGAATGGCTACCGCCGTAGCTGGGGGCCGAACGACCGCCGCCATAACTTGGAGCTGAGTGTCCGCCGCTATAAGCACCTCCGCGGTAAGAACGCTGGGTGACGATGGGCTGCCTCATGTTGAGTGGCGGACGAGAGTATCCACCGTAGCCATGGCTCGGTGAGCCCGAATTGCGGGAAGAGCCGTACGAACCGCGGTCTTCTGTGCGGCCCGGCGCTGTGCGTCCAGCCGACCCACTCGGCCTGGCTGACTCAGAAGATGAGCGCGGGGGCATCGGCGAAAATTTCTGCCAGCCGCCACCGTTGCTGCCGCCACTTTCGCGAACGGACGTCGAGCCACCCGAGTTACCGGGTCTGGGCGCCGATCCAGAATTCGAATTGCCTCGCGTTTCCGCATTTTGGCCGAAGCGCTGGGACCCGTTGTTGGAACCGGTGTTCGAGCTGCCACTTCCGGGCCTCGCAACTTCGCGGCCGTTTCCAGTTGACCGGCCATCCTGCCGGTTCACGTTTGAGACCTGCGACTGCCCTCGCTCAGACGAGCGCGACGCCGCTGCAGTGGTGCCTCGGGCCGAGAAGAAGTGCTGATTCTGTGACACGTTCCGAGTCGTTGAGGCAGCCGCCGGGCGTCCGCTGGCCGAGAAGCTCTCGCGGCTCGGGCTCACGGGCACTTTGCCGGTGGTGAAGTGCGCATTCTGGAACTGCGCATGACTCATCGGCTGAGCAGTCATACGGCCTCTGCCGAACTCGTTGGCCGACACGGTCGTTCCGCCGCGGAAGTTCCGGTCATGCAGCGCCAGGTTCACGTTGGAAAACCGGTTGCCGCCATGCAGTGGAGCGAAACCGCCACGGTTGAACTCGCCAAGACGGCCCTCGCCGAAACGTCCGCCCCACCGTCCCCACCACGGATGGAAATGATCGCACGGTCCGAGGGGAAGCCAACCAATCGAGCCCCAGCCGCCGCCCCAGCCGAATCCAAATCCGAAGCCGCCGCCGAATCCGAAGAACGAAACATAGGCCGGCGCCCAAATCGGACGGTAGAACGGGTACCCGTAAGCCGGACCGGGCCACCATCCCCAACCTCCGTCAAGGTACATCCAGCGGCCGTAGTGATAAGGAGCCCAGCCCCAGTCATCGTACGAAACCCAGGTCCAGCCCCAATAAGGCTCATACACCCAGCGGCCGTCGCGATACGGAGCCCAGCCAGCCGGTTCGTTTGGCCGCCACACTGGACCGTAGTCCGGAACTTCAGACCAGGTGCCATGGGCGTCGAGATCTTCGGTTCCCACGTAATAGTCGTTCGTCTTCCGCCGCGATACCGAGTTGCGGATCATGTTGTCGCGATCGGTGTTCCACTGATCAAAGTCATCCCGAGCCGGCGCTTCGCCAATCTTGTATTGCGCGTCCGCGCCCGCGCCCTGAATGGTAATGAACTGGTTCTGTCCCACGCGCGTGCCGCCCTGCGGAGTCGTGACTTCGACTTCGCCTTTGCGGACCAGCACCTCAGTGTGATCGTCGGCAGTAACCAGAATGCGAAAGCTGGATTCGCGCCGCTCGGTGCGAACGGCAACATTGGGCGTATCGATTTCTGCGTCCGCATCGCTGTTCTTTAGGACGGTGTAGTTCGCCATGCCGTGCCCAAGTTGAATCTGGATTTGCGAGCGCGTGAGCTGGGTGATGTTGGCCTGCGAATGCTCAGCCAGCCGGAGCAGGTTGGCATAGTCGAGCTGAAGTTCAGTGCGCGCTCTGTCGCCGGTCGAAACGCGGTCACCGGCGAGCACCGGAGCATTGAGCGCAGCCGCGGACCAATCCTTGGAGTCGCCACGCTGTGTGGAGACGTCGCCATGAATCAGACTGATGCGCGCAACGCCGTTGTTTTCCACCGGAGCAGGTGTGTTGTAAGTCGGGTTGCCGGGACCTTGGTCGTTGGAGCCAGGTTGCGTCGGGCCCTGATTCATCGAACCTTGGTCGTTCGATCCTTGGTCTATCGAATCCTGGTCCATGGAACCCTGGTCGTTGGGGCCCGGCATGGGCGCTTGGATGATCGGCGACGGTTTCGAGTCTTGATTCGGCGCCTGGTCGTCCGCGTTCTGCGCGATGACGACGCCTGGAATCGCGATCATCAATCCTAGGATTGCTGCTATTAACTTGAATTTCATAGATACCTCCACCTTCGTTCGGGACAAAGCTATGCCTGAAGCAATGCAGGCCGAGTGCCAATGTCGGGCAGCTAGAGGAAAGTCATTTAATTGCATTAGTTTTAGCAAGTTAAGAGCGACAGAACAGCTGGGATAAGCGGCAGTTTGCGAGTCCCCGGTGGCCCGGTTCCACCAGGGTGGTGGTTTTCGGCCAGGGTGGTGGCGATCAGAAATATCAGAGTCGGAATGGCCGCCAAACGAAGAAGGAATTGCAAGATGCATTGAGCAAACTCAGGGCTGGATGCATTTCCTGTGCTGCATGAAAGCATATCTTGAGTACGGCATCAATCCGAGAAAGAGCGGAATGGTCCGTAAGGAAGACATTTAGCCTGCGCAGGGAGGGATGATTTTCTGGATCCAGACAGTCGCCTCGCGCCGCTGGCCCATATTGGTGGCCCGATGGACAAGGATCAGACCAATCTTCAGATGGCTTCATAACAATTCAGACCGTCTCCATGGACGCCTCCTGCAAACGGGTGCAAGATCGCACCATGATTTCTTCCCGTAGCAATTACCGCGAGTCGAAGTCAATCCAAAACGGAGGTGATTCAATGAACGGATCAAGAGGTATCAGACGATGCAGAATCCCGGCATTCATGGCAATGCTGTTTGGCGCGATCTTTACGATATTGCTGCTCCCGGCCTATGGCCAACAGGAAGTCGATCCGACCTGGTACGACCCGTGGGCCGCACCAAACACAGCGGGCGTTCACCCCTCTCAGCCACCCGCGGTCGTTCACGCTTCTCAACTACCGGCGGCCACTCAACCGGATCAACAGACGGTCAGGTCTGTGTCATCGGATCCGGGCGCAGGCAAGTTTCGCGGGAAGGACCCACAACTCGACCAAAGCGGTCATAACGCCGCCCGCAAAAGTGGTGGAACTCCGTCTGCTGACAGCCGGCTGCCGGGTGCAGTTCGTTTTGCGGTTTTCGAGACGTGGGATGCCGCAGCGGTTCTCATAGGGGTGTAGCGCGAGCGCCTTCAGCGGTTTGCTAACACTTGCACCTGGCGGGCCTTGAGCAGTTGTTCATCGGCGGTGACCAGGGTCAGATCGAACACGCGTGCCGTGGCCACCAGAAATCGGTCGGTGGTCAAAGACCATGGTCAATCGGATTTGTCGATCCCCCGGATCATCGGGTGATCGGGCCATCGCTTCACTCGGCTTCGTTGTCGTCGATGCCAATCTTCGACAAGCGATACCGCAGCGCATTCCGCGAGAGCCCCAGCAGGCGCGCGGCTTGCGACTTGTTGCCGCCGGCGCGCTTCAGAGCTTCGCGAATCATTTCGTCTTCCCACTGGTCAAGCGTCATGCCATCGGGGAGGAATCGGTCGGACGCAGCGGCGGCGCGATTGCGCGGGGAGTCGAGTTGTATGTCGCCGACGTCTAACTGGTTGCTCGTGGCAAGCGCGCAGGCGCGTTCGATGACGTTCTGCAGTTCACGCACATTGCCCGGCCAATAATGACCGACTAAAAGCTGCATAGCGGCGGGCGAAATGCCGGTGATTTTCTCCTCTCTCCCGGAATCTTTGGCGAAGCGCCCGAGGAACAGGTTCGCTAATCCAGGGATATCTTCTTTGTGTTCGCGCAGCGGCGGGATATCGATCGGGACCACGTTGAGCCGGTAGTAGAGGTCTTCGCGAAACGTTCCGTCTTCGAGCGCGGCGCGCAAGTCGCGGTTGGTGGCGGCGAGAAGTCTGACGTCGACTTTGATGGTGCGCGTGCCACCCAGGCGCTCGAACTCACGCTCCTGCAGCACGCGGAGAAGCTTGACCTGGATGGCGGGTGGCACGTCTCCGATTTCATCGAGGAAGAGCGTGCCTTTGTCGGCGAGTTCGAATTTGCCCGGCTTGCTGGCGGCGGCTCCGGTGAAAGCTCCTTTTTCGTAGCCGAAAAGTTCGCTCTCCAAAAGATTTTCGGGGATGGCGGTGCTGTTGATCTTGACGAAGGGACCGGAAGCGCGGCGCGACTTTTCGTGGATGGCGCGGGCGATGAGGTCTTTGCCCACACCGCTTTCGCCGCCCAGCAGAACGGTGGAGTTGGTGGGCGCGACGCGTTCAACCGTGGCGAGCACTTCCTGCATTTTTGGACTGATCGCGACGATGTTGGGGTGGCTGTACTTTTGTCCGAGGGCTTCGCGAAGCGAGCGATTCTCCTCGCGCAGGCGGGAGTTATCGAGCTCCTTATGCACCACCATCCGCATTTCGGCGAGGGAGAACGGCTTGAGGACGTAGTCGCTGGCGCCAGCTTTCATTGCCTCAACCGCTGTTTCAACCGACCCGAACGCCGTCATGACGACGATGGGCAACGCGGGGTTTTGCTGCTTGGCGGTTTGCAGAAATTCGAGCCCGCTGATGCCGGGAAGTTTGAGGTCGGTGATGACGAGGTGAACGGGTTCGGAGGCGAGCAGCTTCAAACCGGTTTCGGCGTCGCCGGCGGAGAGTGTTTTGAAGCCGTCGTCGCCAAGGTTCAGCTCCAGCAGGCGGCGCATTTTGGCTTCATCTTCGATGATGAGGATGGTCGGCATGGTTAGTCGTTAGTCGTTGGTCGTTGGTCGCTAGTCGTTGGTCGTTCGCTGTTCGTCGTTCGCTGTTTGCTGCTCGTCTCTGATCTTCATCATGATCTCTATCCTGCGGTTATCGTCGGCATTGCGTGCGGCTCGCCGGTTTCTTCCAGCGGAAGGAAGAGCGTGAATACGGCGCCGCCGCCTGGGGCATTCTCGACATGAATCGACCCGTGATGACCGTCTACGATCTTCGAAACGATGGAGAGGCCGAGTCCGACACCGGTTTTCTTCGTGGTCACAAACGGGTTGAAAATTTCTTCGCGCAGTTCTTCGGGAACGCCGGGGCCGGTGTCGGCCAAGCGGAGTTCCACTCCTTCACGATCATTCTGTGTGGTGAGTCGAACCTCGACGCGCAACGTGCCGCCGTGACCGTCATCCTGCATGGCTTCGTAGGCGTTCTGCACGAGATTGAGGAAGGCTTGCTCGCACAGGCTTTCGTCGAGCGGAACCGGCGGCAGTCCGCTGGCGTAGTGGCGCTCGACGCGCACGGGATTACCCGTCTCTTGCTTGCCAGCAAAGCGGTCGGCGACAACTTGCAGGACGCGATCTAGAAGAGCGATCAGGTTCGCGGGACGCGGTTCGGCATGAAGAGGACGAGCGAAGTCCAGAAACTCGGTGACCAGGGCGCTGAGCCGGTTGACCTCGGTCGAAATGTAGCCGGCTAACTCACGGGCAAGTTCGTCGGAAGCCTGCAATTTCTGGGTCAGCATTTCGGCCGAGCCCTTGATGACTCCGAGAGGATTGCGAATTTCATGCGCTAACCCAGCAGAAAGCTGCCCGAGAGCGGCCAGCCGTTCGGAGCGCCGCGCTTCCGCCTGCGCGTGCTCGAGGCGGCGATTGGTTTCCGCGAGGCGTTCGGCGAGTTCACGGTACAACTGGGTTTGATGCTGGCTCTGCTGCGCGAAGCGGTTGACGACCATGGCGGCGAGAAAGAAAAACATGATGCGCAGCGCGAGGTAGCCGAAAGCCTCGGGAGTCAATTCGTATTCCTGCATCGCGGGATAGAGATACGAGCAGTAGGCCGCAGACGCAACCAGGGTCCAGAGCAGCGTCAGCCACGGGCCACAGTAGAGTGCCGCGGTAACGACCGGCAGATAATAAATAGGATAGTAACTGCTGTTGATTCCGACTTCGCCGGTGTGATCGATGAGGACGGTTGCCAGCAAAATCTTAAGGAGGACGACGTAGAAGACTCCTCGTTTGGGGAGGTGGGAGATCAGCTTTGTCTCCAGCAGCTGCACAATGCCAATGGCGAGGAGAATTAACTGCTTGTGCCATTCGAATTGTGGAGGGAGCACGGCGAGCCCGGCGAGGAAGAGGAGCCAGATCGTGAGCCAGGCTGCGTCGAGGCGGCTAAGCCGCCGGGACTCGGGATCGAAAATGGGAGGCGCAGGTACCACGCAGCTTTTATCCAATCCTAGAAGGCCCTCCGGCGTCAATTCGTCGGTGGCCTCTGGTGCCCCAAATACTCGTATTCATGGATTGCGCCGGGTTTTTCGGCCAACTCTGGTGAACGGGTCCGCACGGACGCTGCATAAGGATTTCTGATCGTGAAAATAAATAGTTTCGATTTGGGTAAGGGCCATGCCAGCCGCTACTGTTATGATGCTACGCGTTCAAGGCGAGGGGTCAGAAGGGATCAATGAAAAATTCCGCCACGGTTTGTCTTACGCTGGTGATGCTGTGCTTATTCGCGATCGGCGCGCTGGCGCAGACTTTGGGCGGGAATGCCGCCGCGAGCGGGACTGGCGCCGCGAATGAGGCGCAATCGGCGCGGATCGCAAAATTGGAACAAGCGGTGGCCGACGCAAAGTCCTCCGGCGACAACGCCTGGATGCTAACCAGTTCTGCCCTGGTCCTGATGATGACCGGACCCGGTCTGATATTGTTCTATGGCGGGTTGGTGCGGAAGAAAAACGTCCTGTCGACGATGATGCAAAGCTTCGCGCTGATGGCCATCGTCACTCTGCTGTGGGGCCTAGTCTCCTACAGTCTGGCATTTGCCCCGGGAAACAGCTTCATCGGCGGCTTGCACAACGTCTTTCTCTACGGCGTGGGAGCGCAACCTGACGCCGATTACGCCGCGACCATTCCACTCCAGACGTTCATGGTGTTCCAGTTGATGTTCGCCATTATCACCCCGGCACTCATCACGGGCGCGTTCGCGGAGCGCATGAAATTCAGCGCGATGGCAGCCTTCATGGTGCTGTGGTCGCTCGTGGTGTACGCCCCCATGGCGCACATGGTCTGGGGGAAGGGCGGGCTGCTGAATGCCTCTCTCGGCGGACGGTTCCCCTGTCTGGATTTTGCCGGCGGCACAGTGGTGCACGTTACGTCGGGTGTATCGGCGTTGGTGTGTGCATTGTATCTGGGACCTCGCATCGGGTACCCGAAGCAGTCCATGCCTCCTCACAGCATGGTTTTGAGTTTCGTTGGGGCCTGCTTGCTCTGGGTCGGATGGTTTGGGTTCAATGCGGGCAGTGCGCTGTCGGCGGGGGCTCTGGCTACGAGTGCATTCGCCGCCACGCATTTTGGCGCCGCCGCGGCAACCCTTGGCTGGAGCGCCTCAGAGTGGTGGAAGAGGGGAAAGCCCAGCGCACTGGGCGCGATCTCGGGAGCCGTGGCCGGGCTGGTCGCGATTACCCCAGCGGCCGGTTTTGTCTCGCCCATGTCGGCAATCGCCATCGGATTGGCCGCGGGTATTGTCTGTTTCCTCATGGTGACCAAGGTCAAGTCGATGTTCCAATACGACGACTCGCTCGATGCCTTCGGCGTTCACGGCGCGGGTGGAACTCTGGGAGCCCTTCTGACGGGCGTCTTCGCTTCGAGCGCCGTGAATCCTATCTTTAAGGACGTTCAGGGACGCACGCTGGCTTCGGGATTGATCGAGGGCAATGCCCACCAGTTGCTCAATCAGTTGGTCGGGGTAGCGATTGCCTGGGGGTTGGCGATCGTGGGGACCGTGGTCCTCCTGAAGCTGGTGGACATCACCATCGGCCTGCGCGTTCCGGAGGACCACGAGATGCAAGGTCTTGATCTCTCGCAGCACGGCGAAGAGGGATATTATTGGGAGTCTTCCGCATAACGAGAAACCAAAACGGAACAATGGAATCCACAGGACGGACAACAATGACAAAGGTCGAAGCGATTATTCAAGTCTCAAAGCTGGAAGGCGTGAAAGACGCATTGCACGAAGTGGGCGTCGAAGGCATGACCGTTTTTGAAGCCCGAGGACATGGCCGGCAAAAAGGACACACCGAGTTTTATCGGGGACGCGAGTACACGGTGGACTTGATCCCGAAGGTGAAACTCGAGATCGTACTGGCCGATGAAATGGTGGAGAAAGTCGTGCAGGCAATCACCACCGCGGCACGTACGGGCAAAATCGGCGACGGGAAGATTTTTCTTTCGCGCATTGACGAAGCGATTCGGATTCGCAACGACGAACGTGGCGAGAGCGTGCTGTAAACGCGCGAATTTCGAAACGGCGGAGATCGACATCCCCCTTGTCTGCTTATTTTTGAGCGGACCGGAATAAAGGCTGGAGCAGGGGCTAAACAGTTCGGGGAGAGTGTCATCGAAATGACCACCGTGGCGTCCGTCCGCAGTGAGTTACGGGACCTGTACGTGCGGGAATCCGCTGCCATCGAGCGGGAATTTTCCGTCACCGGTGAAGGGCGCGCGGCGCTCGCCAGGCGCACGGCGCTGGTCGATTCGATCGTTCAGCGGCTCTGGAACGAAATCATCGTCGGTTCTAACTCTGGTTCTAACCCTAGCGATCCGGACAGCCCGAAAAATTTCGCGCTGGTGGCAACCGGCGGATTCGGGCGCGGCTGGCTTTTCCCCCACTCCGATATTGATCTGCTATTTCTGCACGCTGGCGGGAACTCCGAAAGCGAATTCAAAGATCCCATCCGGCGTTTTTCGCAGGAGTTGTGGGACCTGCGGCTGAAGCTCAGTCCAGCAACACGAAATTTGGCGGAGTGCGAACGGTTGGATCCGAACAACGTCGAGTTTGCCATCTCGCTGCTTGACTGCCGGTACCTCGCGGGCGATCGAGAACTTTTTACACGGCTGTACGAGAAAGCTGTTCCTCGTCTGGTGGGGCGGGATTGCCAGAACCTGATCCAGAACCTAGCCGAGATTACGCGCGCGCGTCATCACAAATTTGGCAATACCGTATTTCACCTGGAACCGAACGTGAAGGATGGGCCCGGCGGTTTGCGCGACTACAACGTCGCCAACTGGCTGGCGCTGATTTCCGCGATGGAAAAGTTGAAGGTGTGGCCGGACACGAAAACGCTGCTGCCGGTTTCTTCGCGGAGGGCGCTCGACGCAGCGCTGGATTTCCAAATGTCCGTGCGCTGCTTTCTGCACTTCCGACATGGGCGCCACGACAACACTCTCACCTGGGAGGCGCAGGACGAAGCGGCGGCGAGAAAGATCGGCGCCAGCGATACGGAAATCGCGAACGCAGCGGACTGGATGCGCGTCTACTTTGGCCACGTGCGCAGCGTGCACCGGGTCTGCAACCAATTGCTGGAGGAGATTCCCGCGGCTTGGTCGTCGTTGTACCGGCAATTCCAGGGCTGGCGGTCGAAGGTCGCAAGTGCGGACTTCTCGGTGGTTGATGGACTGATCTTCTTACGACAACCGCAGCAACCGGGCGGGCTGCGGGATCCGGAAATGCTGTTGCGGCTTTTTCATTTCATGGCGGAACATGGCCTGAAGCTGAGCACGACCACCGAATATAAAGTCGAGCAGGCGCTGCCGGCACTGGCGGCGACGCCTCCGCGAGGCGCCGAGTTGTGGCTTTACCTGCAGGAAACGCTGGTGCAGCCGCATGCGGCCGACGCTCTGCGCGCCATGAATGCGCTTCGCCTCCTGGCGCTTCTGCTGCCGGAACTGAAGGGGATTGAGGCGCTGGTGGTGCGGGATTTTTACCATCGCTACACGGTGGATGAGCACTCGTTTTTGGCGATCGAACATCTGCATCGTCTGCAAGAATCGAAATCGGAATGGGACCAGCGCTTTGCGGAGTTGCAGAGTGAACTCGAACAGCCGGAACTGCTTTACCTGGCGTTGCTGCTGCATGATTCCGGCAAAGCCGTGCCCAGCGAGAATCATGTTGAAATCAGCCTGCAACTCACTGACAGCTGTGTCGAGCGCCTGGACCTCGATCCGGTGGATCGCGAGACGGTGCGATATCTGGTGGCGAGCCATCTGGAAATGTCGGCGGCGATGCGGCGGGACGTATTCGATCCAGCGAATGTGAAGTCGTTCGCGGAAAAAGTTGGGGTACCCGAGCGGCTGAAGATGCTGTGCCTGCTGACTTATGCCGACATTAAAGCCGTGAACCCGGAGGCCATGACGCCGTGGAAAGCGGATAACTTATGGCAACTTTATATTGCGTGCGCGAATTATTTGAGCCGGAGCGCCGATGAGCGCGTGCACACCGGCGATGATGGCTCCAACCTAGCGCACTTGCGGTCACTGGCAGTAGTGGCGGGAAAAAAGATCAATATCTTTCTGGAAGGATTGCCGCAACGTTATCTGCGAATCCATGGCGCGACCGACGTTTTGGCCCATTCCGAAATGGCCGCCCGGCTGGGGCAGGACGGCGTCCAATTAAATTTGAAGCAAGTTCGTCACTGGTATGAGCTGACGCTGATTACCACCGACCGGCCCTTCCTGTTCGCTTCGGTTTCCGGGGCACTGGCCGCCTGGGGAATGAACATCGTGAAAGCGAACGCGTTCTCCAATGCCGCGGGCATGGTGGTGGACACTTTCTATTTCACGGATCGCTTTCGAACGCTAGAGATGAATCTGCAGGAATGGGAGCGTTTGAAGAAGAGTATCGCGGCCGTGGTCAAAGGAGAAGCCGACGTGGCGCGCATGTTGCGCGACCGCTTGAAATCGGAGAAGGCGAACGGCACGAAGGTCAAGATCGCAACGCAGATTGAATTCGACGATGGCTGCTCCGCCAACAGCACCATGATGCAGGTTCTGACCCAGGATCGTCCGGGGCTGCTTTACCGCATGTGCTCGCAGGTCTCGAAGCACGAGTGCAATATCGAGATTGCACTGATCGAGACCGAGGGGCAGATGGCGATTGATGTCCTATATCTGACCTCAGGCGGGGCGAAGTTGAGCGCGGACCGGCAAGCCGCGTTGGGTCAGGCGCTGCGCGATGAACTCGCGGCAAAGTAATTTCTACAATGAAGCGACGGTTGGGGGCGCCCGGCTCTCCACCATCGCTCGCAGCAGTAACGATCGGGCGCGGGACACGCCACTAGCGATCTGCGTAGTATCCGTCTCTGGTTTGGATAGTTAGGTCTTTTTTCTTCACCGCCAACTGGACGTGATGATAACCGGAGGCTGCGCTGTCTTTGTCGGGTGTATAACCCATGCTGTACTGGGTTCGCAGTTCCTCGACAATGCCGTCGTAGATTTCGCCGACGGTTTGCTTTTTAGAGACTTCAAAGAAACGCCCACCGGTTTCTTTGGAAATCCGCTCTAGAATTTTCTTGCCATCAGTGCGCGGGCTCTCGGAAGGACGTTGGCCTCCGCGACCGCCTCGACCACCGCCGCCCGGATATCCGCCTCCGCCACCGGGCCAGCCGCCACCACCGCCGCCTCCAGGGTAACCACCGCCACCGCGGCCCATTCCGCCGCCCCGCCTTTGGCCTTCGTCACGGTGAGACTCCGCGAAATAGATGGAGTAAACGACTGTGTCGGCGCGCTGGGCGGACTCGATCGCGCTCTCCAGGTAAGTCTTGCTGCCGTGGTCGACGCCGTCCGAGAGAATGATGAGAGCCTTCCGGCCCTGCTGCTTTTTCATTAATTCGTTCGACGCCAGATAAACGGCGTCGTAAAGCTGCGTACCGCCGCTGTGGTGCGAGCCTGATCCGGAGGGGGAATTAGAGGGATCGTTGGATCGCTCGCGGTCCGATGACGTCTTGAGCAATTCGAGCGCCGATTGCAGCTTTTCACGGGATGAAGTCAAGTCCTGCAGCAGTTCGACTTCACGATCAAAGTGAATGAGGAAAGCTCTGTCCTTGGGCTGCCCGAGCATCTGATCGAGAAAACTGCGGCTGGCGTTTCGCTCCGCGTCGAGGACGTTGGTTTGACTGCGACTGGTGTCGACGAGCAGACCCAGCGTAAGCGGGAGATTTGTCTCCTGCGAAAAATATTTGATGGTCTGCGGGCGGCCGTCTTCCTGAAGCGTGAAATCGTCTTTCGTGAGGTCGCGGACGATCTTGCCATGTTTGTCGCGAACAGTGACGGGCAGCGTGACTACTTTGACTTCGACCGCGATAGTGGCAGCGGTATCCTGAGCCCACAGCGACCGGCCGACGCCGGGAAGAACGACCAGCGCGGCAATCAGCGCATAGGCAACCCGCCTCCACAAGGATGAACGGCTCGCATTCGCTGCTTTATTAGGCCGTGGGCTATACGACCGGGACTGATTCACGCATCCTCCGTTTATCGTTTATTTCAGACGAATCTTAAGAGCGCTGAATCTGCACAAAAAAATAGAGTACACCGCCAGGATGGCACCCGCCCAACTGGGGAAGGCAACCGTCATCCGGTATAGGAGACTTGCCGCGACCGGATGGGCTGCGACTTCGGGACTGGATTTGTCAGCGGACATGGGCATCCACGCAAGCATCGTTTTACTTTTTGACTTGGCTACTGTCCTACAACTGGTGTCATAAATGATTCTCTCGAGATCTGACCCACGACCCTCAGGGGCCAAAGGCCGGTCTGTGTTGGGCTCTTAGCGGCATGGCTGAAGCCGTGCCCTTCCCAAAACCATTTATGAGAAGAGTTGTAAGACTGGATGCGCGGCGAGGGAGTTGAAGTTGCCAGCGTCCTGTAAAAGCAACGTCAATGCCGGGTAAAACTTCGTAAAGGACCAAAGTGGCGCGTTTGGCGATGCTAAAGTTAGATCATGCGATGTTTCGAGCCGAAGCGTTCAAGGATGTGCCTTCTTGCGACTTGCCTGCTCACGGCGATGCGCGCTCTGATGCTGGCGGGGCCGGGCTACGTTCGCGCGCAGGACAAACCAGCCAGCAGTTCAGGAAGCGCACAAATCGCCAAGGCGGTGGGGACGATCAAGAGCATTCAAGCGGATTCGATCACGGTCGCGGCTGAGTCCGGTGGCGAGGTCACGGCGAAACTGATGAGTTCGACGAAGATCCTGCGCGTGCCGCCAGGAGAAAAGGATCTAAAGAACGCGATTGCTCTGCAGGCGCAAGACTTGCAGCCCGGGGATCGCGTGCTGGTTCGCGGGCAGGCATCGACGAATGGAGACGGGCACAGGATCATCATCACTGCGCTGGCGGTGATTGTGATGAAGCAGTCCGATGTGGCGGCCAAGCAGCAACACGACCGCGACGACTGGCAGAAGCGAGGGGTGGGCGGGCTCGTCACAAAGGTGGACGCTGCGACAGGCGCCATCACAATTTCATCCGGTGGGATGGGCGCGAATCGGAGTATTGCCGTCCATATTGCCAAAGATACGATCCTGCGCCGCTACGCGCCCGACTCGGTGAAGTTCGATGATGCGAAACCGGCGCCCGTCGATCAAATCAAGGCGGGAGATCAGTTGCGCGCGCGCGGGACTCGCAACCCGGATGGCAGCGAAGTGAGTGCGGAGGAAGTTGTCTCCGGCACATTTCGGAATATTGCGGGGACCATCAAGTCGATAGACGCAACGAACAATACGATGACGGTGCAGGATACGATCGCGAAGAGCGTGGTGGTGGTGAAGGCGTCACCCGATTCGCAAATGAAGAAGCTGCCAGCGGAGATGGCACAACGCATCGCGATGCGATTAAAAGGCACAGCGGGCGGTGGGAGCGGAGATCAACCGGGTGTCAACGGCCAAGGCCAGGGCCAAGGTACGACCGGGCAGCGTGCTGCGCCGACTGCCGGCGGGGCGCGGCCAGGGACAGAATCGCAAGCGGGGCGCGGGCCGGGCGGCGGGCCAGGCGGGAATGGTCCTCCAGATTTGCAGCGCATGCTGAGCCGCTTGCCCAACAGCACGCTGGCGGACTTGCAGAAGGGCGATGCCGTGATGATCGTCTCGACCGAGGGCGGAAATTCGGACGTGGTAACGGCGATCACGCTGCTGGCGGGAGTGGACGCCATCCTGACGGCGGCGCCCAGTCGAAGTGCATCCACGCTGCTTTCGCCGTGGTCGCTGGGTGCGCCTGGCGGAGAAGGTGAAGCCGCGCAGCAGTGAACAAATCTCAATCCATGTTCTCAATCAACGCGATCTGCCGGGAAAGAATAAGGTGCGTGTTGAAGTATTTATCAGTCATCATTCTGGCAAATCTGATTTTGGCAACGCTGATTGCGGTGACGCTGATCGGGCTGGCCGCGGCTGCATCGGCGCAGTCACCGGCGGAGACGGGAACGTTGCGCGGGCAAGTGACGGATCCCTCGGGAGCGGTGGTCACGAACGCCACGGTGGCGGCACTGGTATCCGGGGGACAAACGCATTCGGTCACAACCAACCGCAGCGGCGGTTACGAAATCGGAAATCTGGCGCCGGGCAAGTACACAGTCACGGCGAATGCCCAGGGATTCGCCATTTTTGTGCAAAACGACGTGGACGTAGCGGCGGGCCAGGTCGCGCAATTCAACATTGCGCTCGACATCAACGTGCAGAAGGAAAAGGTCAACGTGCAGGAAGAGGGACCACAGCTCGACGTCAACCCCGCGGGTAATGCGAGTACGATCGTGCTTAGCGGCAAAGATCTGGAAGCGCTTCCCGACGATCCCGATGAATTGCAGTCTGACCTTGAAGCGCTGGCCGGACCCTCGGCCGGTCCCAACGGCGGGCAGCTTTACATCGATGGATTCACTGCGGGACAGCTCCCGCCGAAATCGTCGATCCGCGAGATTCGCATCAATCAGAATCCGTTCTCGGCCGAATACGACAAGCTGGGCTATGGGCGAATCGAAATCTTCACCAAGCCGGGCACCGACAAGTACCATGGACAGTTCTCAGTCGAGGGAAACAGCTCGGGTTTGAACACGCGCAATCCTTTTCTCGCCGCCGATGAGGCGCAGCCGTATGACTCGGTGATCTACATGGGCAATATCGGCGGGCCCATCAGTAAGAACGCGTCGTTCTTCTTCAACGTGCAACGGCGCAACATCGACGAGGTCGCGGTCGTAAACGCGCCGGCGCTGGGCTTGAGCGAGAGCGTCCCCAATCCGCGTACGCGCACCAACATCAGTCCGCGGATCGACTACCAGGTCAGTACCAACAATACGCTCACCGCCCGCTATCAGTTTTACCGTGACACCCAGGAGAACGCAGGCGTCGGCGGGTTCGTGCTGCCGGAGGCTGGCTACGACACCACGTCCACCGAACACACCGTGCAGATCAGCGATACGCAGACCATCGGAACGAAGGCCGTGAATGAAACCCGCTTCCAGTATCTGCGCGACAACAGCGGGCAGACTCCGGTGGGTACAGACGTGGCCATCAATGTGCTCGGCGCGTTCACGGGTGGAGGCAGCAGTTTAGGAACGCAAACCGATTATCAGGATCACTACGAACTGCAAAATTACACCTCGATATCGCAGGGCAAGCACTTCGTGAAATTCGGCGGACGGCTGCGGGCCGTCCACGAGGTCAATACATCCAACGCCGGATTCAATGGCACCTACACCTTTAAGTCCATCGATGCTTATAACACGCTTACCCCGAGCCAGCTTCTCATCGATGGCCCTAGCGGTGCGGCGCCTACGGTGCCGGTCACCGTGGTGGATGCGGGGCTGTATGTGCAGGATGACTGGAAGGTGCTTCCCAACCTCACGTTGAGCGGCGGGCTGCGCTTCGAAACGCAGAATGCAATTCACGATCATGGGGACTGGGCGCCACGGCTCGGTTTTGCGTGGGGCATTGGGGGTGGCGGAAAGAGCGCGCCAAAAACCGTTCTGCGTGGCGGTTTTGGCATGTTTTACGACCGATTCACCAACAGTCTGGTCCTCAATGCGGACCGTTTGAACGGAGTGACGCAGCAACAGTACGTCGTGGACAATCCGACTTATACGCCCAATCCGACCGCCCCCACATCGTCGTCAGCGCCACAGTCGATCTACCAGATCAGTCCGACTTTGCGTGCCCCCTACATCATGCAGAGCGCGTTCAGCCTGGAAAGACAGGTCACGAAGATCGCCAACCTTACGCTTACGTATTTGAATTCCCGCGGCGTGCACCAGCTTCTGTCGCTGGTCACCAACGCGCCGTTCCCGGGCACACCGGGCTACCCGTATTCTGGACCCCCAAATCCGGCTTACTTTCAATATGCCTCCGCCGGAGTTTTCCGGCAGAACCAATTGATCGCACAGTTCAATATCCAGGCGGGAGCGAGGCTATCTCTGCGCGGTTACTACTCTTTGAACTACGCCAACAGCGATGCTTCCAGCGCCGGAAACTTTCCGTCGGATTCGCACGATTTGAGCCTCGACTATGGGCGAGCCTCCTTTGCTATCCGGGATCGGGTGTTTATGGGGGGCACGATCGGACTGCCGCGAGGGTTTCGCCTGAGTCCGTTTATGATTTTCAATTCCGGCACACCGGACAACGTTACGGTTGGCCAAGATTTGAGCGACGATTTACAGTTCAACGACCGGCCCGCGTTTGGCACCAACGTTTCCGGTTCATGCCTCTCGCCGACGCAGGCATGTCACTATACGGTCCCGACTACTTCCTACACTCCAATTCCGATCAACTATCTGACTGGTCCGTCCCAATTCACGTTGAATCTGCGGCTGGCGAAAAGCTTCGGCTTCGGGCCGGAAGTTGGCGGAAGAAGCGGAGCGCAGCCCGGCGGTGGCCCTGGCGGCGGAGGTGGGGGTGGTCCGCGCGGCGGAGGTGGGGGAGGCGGCGGTTTTGGACGTGGAGCCGGAGGGTTCGGCTTGGGACCGGCAACCAGCCGGCGTTACAGCCTGACGTTCAGCGTAAATGCGCGGAACGTTCTGAACAAGGTGAATGCGGCGACTCCCATCGGGGTTCTGACCTCACCGAATTTCGGACAGTCGATTGCTCTGGCGGGTGGGCCGTTTTCGAGCCAGGCGGCGAATCGAAAAATTGAATTGCAGGCGATGTTCAGCTTCTAGCGACGTGGCGGCATCGGTTTTCCCCGTGATCCTCTGTGCTCCATGTGGTTGCAAAAGGCTTACCCCAGGGGACGCAGAGGTACACAGGGTAGAACAAGCACACTGCCAGCTCCCTCGCTCCGCTCGGATGACAAATTAATGTGGGACTGCACTACGTGGAATAGTCGGCGTTGATCCGCACGTACTCGGCGGTCAGATCGGTGGTGAGAAATCGCACCGAGTGCTGGCCGCGACGCCCAAGCTGCACACGAACATCGCACACCAGTTGCGCGAGGTTGCGGTGAGCTTGCCGCTCGTTGAACATGCAGGCGATTCCGTTGCGGCATACTTTCTGAGTACCAATAAAAATCTGGACGCGAGATGGATCGATGGGCGCGCCGCACCTTCCCACTGCCGCGAGAATGCGTCCCCAATTCGGATCGGCCCCGGCCCACGCGGTTTTGACCAGCGCGGAGTGAGCAATCGTCCGCGCCACCAGCAACGCCTCTTCCCTGCTGCGCGCCTGTTCGACGAACAGACGGATCACGTGCTGAACGCCTTCACCGTCGCTGACGATCTGCTCGGCAAGAGACTGGCATACTGCGGTCAGAGCCGCGGACAACTTCTTTCGGGTGCGCACATCTTTCACCCTAGCACCGCTGGCTCCGCTGGCCAGCAGCAGCACGGTGTCGTTGGTGGAGGTGTCGCCGTCAATGGACATGCAATTTAACGACTGGTCGCACGCCGCGCGCAGAAGAGGCTGCAGCTCACGCGCACTGGCACCCACATCGGTGAACAAGTACACCAGCATGGTCGCAAGCTGCGGATGGATCATGCCGGCGCCCTTCGCGATGCCCAGCACGGTGACTTCTTTCGAGGCGGTCCGGAAGCGCGCGGACGCCAGTTTGGGCCGGGTGTCGGTGGTCAGGATGGCGTGGGCAAAGGCAAGGACACCACGCTCGCTGGCGGATCGCGCTGCGATGAGCTCCGGCAACTTTGCGCGGATCTTTTCTGCCGGCAGTTGAACTCCGATGATGCCGGTCGAGGAAGGAAAGACTTCGGCAGCGGGCACGCCGAACAGCTTTCCGGCTTCACGACAAACCCGTTCGCAGGCTTGAATGCCGGCGCGTCCGGTGGCGCAGTTGGCGTTGCCGGAATTGACGACGACGGCTCGAACATAGCCGCCCGTCGAAAGCAACGCCGCGCGGCCAACTTCCACCGGAGCGGCGACGACCCGGTTCTTCGTGAACAACGCGGCAGCGGTCGCGCCACCGGCGGCTGCCGAGCTGCGCTCGGCTTGGACGAGCGAGGGCGCCCGTCCCTCCACTTCCACCAGCGCGAGGTCCGGCCGGCCACTGACTTTAATGCCAGCAGCGACAGCAGAGAACGAGAACCCCAGCGGTAAACGAATTTTCTCAGGAGAACGGCGCAGCGAGGTCATGCCTGAATCTTCAACCAGTTTTTCGGCGGTGGCAAGATTGCAAACGTAGGCAGATCACCACGGACCATCGGTACTTCGTCGCAGCGATAGAGCCTGGGACACTGATAACAGTCTTTGTGGATCTTGTCTGGAAGATCCTGGTGAGCAGCGACAGTGAATCCCAGGCGCGAGAAAAATTCTGGAATGCGAGTGAACAGGCACACGCAGGAGACTTTGTGTTTTTCCGCTTGCGCAAGAAGAGCCTTGACCAGGCGTCGGCCGCCACCGCAGCTTTGGCTCGAGGGATCGACGGTAATCGAACGAATCTCGGCCAGGTGCACGCCATAGAGGTGGAGAGCGCCACATCCGATGATGCGTTCGTTATGCTCGAGGACGACAAAGTCGCGGACGTTCTCGCAGATCTCCGCGAGCGAGCGAGGCAGGAGGGTGCCGTCTCCGGAGTAAGTCGCGATGAGAGCGTGGATCTGCTCGGCATCGGGAAGGACTGCTTCACGCGTGCGCATGGACTTCCTTGCGCCGCGGCGGAGCGGACTTCTTTTCTTTGTGCGTGCGCTTTTGCGGGAATTCTGCATTTTTGTGCAACGCCGCGTCCAGGGCCTTGACCACCTGATCTACGTGCTTCTTCTGAATCACGTAAGGCGGCAGAAAGCGCAGCACGGTTTCATGCGTGCGATTGATGATAGTGCCTTCCTGCAGTAGTTGCTTGGTCACCGCCTTCGCCAGTTCGGGCGAGTCCACCTCCACGGCCTGCATCAGGCCTGCTCCGCGCACGTCCTGAATCGATTTGTGCTTCTTGTCCAGTGCCTTGAGCGCCGCGTGAAAGTATTCGCCCAACGCGCGCACGTGCTTCAGCAATTTCTTCTCTTCGCGCAGGAACTCGATGGCAACGGCGCAGGCCAGCGGGCCTCCGCCGAACGTGGTCCCATGCAGACCCGGATGCATGCAACGCGCAACGCGTTCGGTGGTGAGGATGGCGCCGAGTGGCAAGCCGCACGCCAGCGGCTTGGCGACGGTGACCACATCCGGCAGCACGCCATAGTGCTGGTAAGCAAAGTGGCGTCCGGTGCGGCCGAGGCCGCACTGAATCTCGTCGAGCACGAGCAACGCCCCGCTGCGTTTAGTCAAGCGCGAGGCGAGTTCGAGAAACTCTTTATTGACCGGGCAAATTCCGCCCTCTCCCTGAATGGTCTCGATGCACACGGCACAGACGCTGGAATCAAATTTTCTTTGCAGGTCGTCCAGGTCATTGAATTTGACGAAAGTCACACCCGGCACGAGAGGGGCGAACGGGGCTCGATACTTCGGCTGACCGGTGGTGGCGAGTGCGCCAAAGGTGCGTCCATGAAACGAGTTTTCCATGGCAAGAATGCGCGTCTTTGGATTGGGCTTGCGGCCGTTCTTATTGTTCATTTGCGCAAAGGCACGGGCGAGCTTGAGCGCTCCTTCCCAGGCCTCGGTGCCGCTGTTACAAAAGAAAGCGCGGTCAAGCCCGGAGATTTGCGTCAGTAGCCGCGCGAGTTCCGCTTGATACTCGTGGAAGAACAGATTGGAAACATGAATCAGCCGGCTGGCCTGACGCTTGATCGCCGCCTGCATGGCAGGGTGGTTGTGGCCGAGCGCATTGACTCCGATACCACTCAGGAAATCCAGATACCGCTTGCCCCTAGAATCCCAGAGATACACGCCGCGCCCGCGAACAAAAAGGATGGGCTGGCGCTCGTAGGTGGGAAGCAAGAGCTTCGCTTCCCTGCGGGAGACCGAGGCGAGGCTCATGCTCTCAGCACCTCGGTGCCGCATTCCAGCTTGGTGAAATAAAACAGGGGCAGCATTTCGACCTGCGCCGCGGGCAGGATGCGCACGCGCCCCACGCCGCACTTGAGCGCCTGAGTACAGGCTTCGAGCTTGGGCATCATCCCGCCGCTGACTACAGATTCCTCAATGAGGCCGGCAATTTGTTTGGTATCCAAACGAGGCATCACCGAACCGTCTGCTTGCTTTACACCGGGCACGTCGGTGAGAAAAATCAGCGCATCGGCCTCGCACGCTATGGCGCATGCGGCCGCCATCTGATCCGCATTCACGTTGTAATACTGCCCGTCGCCTCCAAGCGCAAGCGAGGAGAGCACAGGAATACCACCTTCGGCCCAGATGGCCTTGAGCCAGCGCGGCTCAGAGAAGCAGATTTCGCCGACAAATCCCAAGTCGTGTTCCGGGTCCTGTTTCTTGCGGGCACGAAAGACGCCGCCGTCTCCGCCACAAAGACCGATGGCCGGCTGCCCGGCTGCAGCGATCGCCGCCACCAGGCTCTTGTTCACGATGCCGGCGAGCACCATCAGGGCAACATCGCGGGTCTCCGCGTCGGTAACGCGCAGTCCGTGGACGAAGTCACTTGTCTTTCCGAGGAGTTTCAGGGTCCGCGTCAGCGCGCTGCCACCGCCATGCACAACGGTGACCTGGTGGCCGTCGTGGGCGAGCTGCACCACCGCTTTCGCGCATTTCTGAAGAGTCGTTTTGTCCTCCAGCGCCGCGCCACCGATCTTGACGACAATTTTCACTGCAGGCCCTCCGCCTCGTCCCAGCCGTACATAAGGTTCATGTTCTGCACGGCTTGACCGGCTGCGCCTTTGAGCAGGTTGTCGAGACAAGAGACCAGCACGAGTCGGCGGCCATCGTACGCGAGGCAGAAACCGAGGTCACAGTAGTTAGTGTGCACGGAGAATTGGATTTCCGGCAAACTCGACGATGGAAAAATGCGAACCCAACGCTTGCCCTTGTAGAAATCCTGGAAACAACTTTGGATCTCATCCGCCGTCATTTCGCGTTTCAGGTACACATAAATCGTGGACAGAATCCCACGTGGGATTGGCAAAAGATGGGGAGTGAAGGTCAACTGGGAGGAATTGAGCGCCAATTGCTCGAGGATCTCGCCGGTGTGACGGTGCCCGAAGACCGAGTAGGCGGAAAAGTTGTCGGCCACCGACACGAAGTGGGTACGCGCCGTGGGTTCCTTGCCGGCGCCGGACACGCCGGACTTCGAATCGGAGATGATGCCACGATCGCAATCCACAATGCCGGCCGACAACAATGGTGCCAGCGCAAGAATGACGGAAGTGGCATAGCACCCTGGATTCGCAACCAAAGCAGCCGACGGGATCTGGTCTGCATTCGGCTTCAGCTCGGGCAGACCGTACACGGCGCGCTCCGTGAGTTCCGCTGCGGTCTGCGCGTTGGCATCTTTGAAGCCATAGACGGCACGATTCTGTTCCTGTTTCAACCGCCAGGCGCCGCTAAGATCGACGATCCGCAGCCCGCGAGCCATCAGCCCGCAGGTCTTCGCCTCGAGAACAAGTTCGCGAGAAACAGCGTGCGGTGTAGCCAGGAACAACAGTTCCACGCCACGCTGCTCCAACGCGGACCACGAAAACGGCTGGACCTGCGAATTGCCGTTGCCAGAAATGGGCGGCAATCCAGCAGCGGGCCCGTCGGACTCGTCAGTCTCCGCACTGCGCCGCAAACGCAAGGGCTCGCCGGTCCGGGGATGGCGGCCGAGAAGGCGAGCGAGTTCGAGGCCGGAATAGCCGGTCGCGCCGAGAACCGCGGTTTTAAGTTTGCCCGCCATCAGATTTTCTTCATGTCTAACCGATCTATCCGTTTCCTTATTTTCGTCGTTGAAGCATATTTATCCATTATGATGCATAAATATTCATATATAGTAAATGGTCTTGCCGAACTGTCAAGTCGAAACCGCGGTTCGAGACTCTTCGGTGCATTGGGCCGGCAGGAGCAAGGGTTCGTCAAACTGAAGGGCGGATCTTTTTCTGAAAGCTTTTCTGATGGCTGCAAGAAGAAATTTCTATTGGACTCAGCGGATCAGCGGCATTTAGTGTGAGGGGCGATTGCAACACGCGAGCTGGAGACTTGCGAAGCCATTGCATGCCGTATTTCAGGCCGCCCTTCCCCACGCCGCATTATTCCGTAAGAATTGTCTACCGCACAGAGACAGGAGCAACCCCATGACGAAGCAACCGGAGAGGCGCCTCCTGCGCCGGTCATCGTTTGTATCTGTATCCATTCTGGTCATCCTTCTCACCGCCGGAATGTTCGCGGCGCTGGCCACGCCCTGCTTGGCCGACGAAGGGCCGAAGCCAGATCCATCGGGCACCGCAACTGGGGACAAAACTACCGCCGTGGACGCTGCCGGCAATCCGTTTGTCGTCCCCGAGCCCACCGACAAGGCGGCTCCGGACTACACCACGAACAAAAAGGCATTCGACGACTATCAAGCTCAGGCGGCCAAAGAGCCTCTCGCTGTAAAACTGGCGGACGATGTGGGGCACGTCCGCGTGGCCACCAACTTCGCCTGGACACTGAATACCGGCTACCTGGTTCTGTTCATGCAAGCAGGTTTTGCCCTCCTCACCTGCGGACTGGTGCGAAAGAAAAATGCCGCCCACTTGATGATGCTGAATTTCGCGGCCTACGTGTTCGCCTTCCTGGCGTACTACGCCGTCGGATATGCTTTCCAGTTTGGAGCGGTTGCCATCAATGCGGCGCCCACCAACCTGGGCGGCATCCCCACCCTCAACAAATTTCTGATTGGGAGCGGATCGTGGGGATTCGTAGGGGGCAAGGGTTTCTTTCTTGCTGGTCCGGCCTATGACAGTGCCAGCAACTGTTTAACGCTGTTCGAAGTGGTGTTCATGGAGACGGCCGGTTACATCATTGTTGGCGCCATCTGTGAGCGCATCACCTTCTGGGCATTTCTGCTGTGCGAACTTTTCATCGGCGCGATTCTTTACCCGATCTCGGGCTGCTGGGTGTGGGGTGGCGGATGGCTCTCGCAAATCGGAACGACCTTGAATCTTGGTCACGGTTATGTCGACTTTGCCGGTTCCACGGTGGTCCATGGGGTGGGCGGTTTCTGCGCCATGGCTCTGGCGCTTATTCTGGGCCCGCGCCTGGGCAAATATGGGCCCGGCGGGAGGATCCGCGTCTTTCCCGCTCACAACATCGTTTATGTAGTGTCGGGCACTTTCATTCTGCTCTTCGGCTGGATGGGATTCAATCCTGGCTCGACTCTGGGCGCCACAGACCTACGCATTTCCGTAATTGCTGTGAACACCAATCTTGCCGCCGTTGCAGCCTCCGCGGCAGCGATGGTCTTGTGGTATTTCCTGTTCGGTAAACCTGATATCACCATGGCGTGCAATGGAATGCTCGCCGGGTTGGTCGCCATCACTGCTCCCTGCGCCTTTGTGTCCCCAACCTCCGCGGTCATCATTGGCGTGCTGGCAGGCCTGTTGGTGTGCGGCGGCGTGGTCTTCAACGACCGGGTCCTCAAGGTCGATGACCCCTGTGGTGCGATTTCGGTACACGGCTACTGTGGCTGGCTGGGCGCGGTGAGCGTGGGCATCTTTGCCGACGGGGCGTATGGCGCCGGATGGAATGGCGTCGGCGCAACGGCGTATCTGGGACACGCGGGCCAGGGGGTGACGGGCTTGCTCCACGGCGATACACGGCAGTTCCTGTGCCAACTCATGGGAGCAACTCTGATTGTCGCCTGGGCATTCGGTGCGACGTACGTCGTCTTCTGGTGCGTCAACAAAGTGAAAAGCATGCGAGTGGCACCCGAGGTGGAAGAAGAGGGTCTCGATGTTCCCGAGTTCGGGATGCCGGCGTATCCTGAAGACGCAACGGTCCCCGCCTCCTACTGAATGGAGAGGCGGGCGGGGACGCTGCGGCTCCGCCAAGAAGCGCGGCACCCAGGTTCGCGCCGTGCGGCAAGCTTAGTGAGCCACGCTCTTACACTCTGAGCCGCAGGTCGCTCGAGGTGCCGCCGGCTGCTGGAACGTAGCACTTGGTCGTGTAATCCATCACCATACGATCGGCGTTGAAGCGCCAGCCGAGGGTGCGGATGGTGCGCTTCATGCGTTGGATCCAGCCGCGCGGAAGGCCGTCGCGATCGCGCTGATAGTAGAGAGGGATCACTTCATCGCGAAGAACTCGCAGCAGGTCCTCCCCATCGCGCGTGTCGTGAACATTCATGTCGGAGTGAGTTCTGCCGCTCCCGATCGCGAAGCCGTTTAAGCCGTCGTAAGCTTCCGCCCACCAGCCGTCCAGAACCGAGAGGTTCAAGCCGCCGTTCAAAACGACTTTCTGGCCGCTGGTTCCGGAGGCTTCCAGCGGACGCCTCGGATTGTTCAGCCAGACATCGACACCCTGCACGAAATGGCGTCCGACGTTGATGTCGTAGTCTTCGACGAAGACGAATTTGTCGGCAAACTGCGGGTCGCGCATCAACTGGGCAATCTGCTGCAGGACGCGCTTGCCGGGTTCGTCGAGAGGATGCGCCTTGCCGGCAAACACAAATTGCACGGGGCGTTTCGGATCATTGACCATGCTGGCTATTTTTTCGATGTCGGCCAAAATCAGATTGGCGCGCTTGTAGGTAGCAAAGCGGCGCGCAAAACCGATGGTGAGCGCATCGGGACTGAGTGCGCGTTCCAGTTGCAGCAGCACGTCGCGCGGTTCGTCGCGGCGCGCGGCCTGCATGACGGCGCGACGGCGCACAAATTCGATCATTCGCGACTTCAGATTGAAATGAGTCTCCCAGAGCTCGCCGTCGTCAACGTTGTCGATGCCCTCCCAGATTTTGGCTTCGCTGCTGAGCAGATGCCATCCCGTACCCAGGTGGCGATCATAGAGGCGAAACATTTGCGGAGCCAGCCAGGTGGGGACATGGACGCCGTTGGTAATGTGTCCGATGGGAACCGCGTCTTCCAGTTTGCCCGGGAAGAGCCCGGTCCACATGGCGCGGGAGACTTCACCGTGCAGAGAGGAAACTGCATTGGCGTGCCGCGAGAGCCGCAGGCCGAGCACGGTCATGCAGAAACGTTCGTCGCT
>Ga0116223_10000885_pt1 | contig 33566 bp, 28 predicted proteins | sample Sb_taG_3_FD_90092 | JGI IMG/M metagenome (GOLD analysis project Ga0116223, IMG submission 90092) | Peat soil microbial communities from Weissenstadt, Germany - Sb_50d_a_PC metaG | ecosystem: Environmental > Terrestrial > Soil > Wetlands > Peat | place: Germany: Weissenstadt | collected 2010-09-21 | reverse complement strand
TTGGCGATTCAACCGCGGCATCCTCCGCGGTGCTTCCTGACCCGCCCACAGGTCCACCACGAAACGGCCCTTGCTGAACGGCAGCCAATTTCTGGAGAACAACGGTGAAGACCAGCGACGAAATCCTCTGCATCTATGACGGCTCCGGCTGCGCCGCCTACTTCGGCGAGGCGGTGAGCATGAGCGAGCACGGCCTGCAGGTGGCGTACTTCGCGCAGGCGGCCGGCGCATCCGATGCGCTGATCGTCGCGGCACTGTTGCACGACATCGGGCACTTGATCGATCCGGCGCCGGAGAATATCGCCGACTGGAACAGCGACGCGCGGCACGAGCTGACCGGCAGCCGATGGCTGGCCGCACGCTTCGGCCCCGAGGTCAGCGAACCCGTGCGCCTGCACGTGCCGGCGAAGCGCTACCTGTGCGCCACCGATCCGGCGTACTTCGGCAAGCTGAGCTCCGCGTCCGTCCTGACGCTGAAGCTGCAGGGTGGTCCCATGGCCGCCGAAGAGATCGCTGCGTTCGAGGCCGAGCCCTGCTATCGCGAGGCGATACTCGTGCGTCAATGGGACGATCAAGGCAAGATTGCAGGGCTGCGAACGCCTCAATTCACGCATTACCGCGCCCTGATCGAGCGCTTGGCATGTGCGGCCGGCGTTTCATTGGCAGGCAAATGACGCGCTCCAGACGCCGGGGGCTGCAGCGAAAATGAAGGCCATTTCCGAACCCGCTCGCACGGTCGAGGTGGTGCTGGAGACCGATGTACTCGTGGTGGGCAGTGGACCGGGCGGACTGGCGGCGGCACTCGCCGCCGCACGCGCCGGCGCACGCACGGCCCTGATCGACCGCAATGGCTGCTTCGGCGGCAACATTACTCAGGTCGGCGTGGAGGGCTTGGCCTGGTACCGGCACGAGCAGACGGTGGATTGCGAAGGCATCGGCATCGAATTCGAGACGCGGGCGAAGGCCATGGGTGCCGCGATGCCCGAACCGCAATCGCTCAGCCACGCGCTCGATGCCGAGATGTTCAAGTGGGTCGCGGACGTACTGGTGCAGGAGGCGGGCATCGCGCCGCTGCTGCATCGCCTGTGCGTGGCGCCGGTCATCGAAAACGGCGCGATCCGCGGCGTGATCACGGAAAGCAAGGCTGGACGGGAGTCGATCCTCGCCAAGCGTGTGATCGATGCGACCGGCGACGCGGACATTGCGACCCGCGCCGGGGCGCCGGTATTCAAGACACCGAAGGAAAAAATGATGGCCGCGTCCGTCATGTTCTCCATGTCCGGCGTCAACAAGCGGCAGTTCATCGATGCAGTCAAGGCCGATCCTCAGACTTACGCCGACTGGTCGGGGAATGGCGAATGGGACTACGAGACGACCGGCAAGGAAGATCAGCTATTCTCGCCGTTTCTGCGCAAGCCATTCAAGAAGGCGCTCGATGCCGGCATCATTCCTCCGTACCTGCATACGATCGCCGGCACCTGGGGTGGCGTGAGTGATCAGGGCGATCTGACCTATCTGAATCTGGTCCACGTTCCCGGCATTGACGGCACCGATCCCAACGACCTGACGGTAGGCGAGATGCGCGGCCGCCGCGAAGCGATCTATGCGATGGAGGCGTTGCGCAAGTTCATGCCGGGCTGCGAAAACGCGAAGCTGCGCAACTTCGGCATGACGCTCGGCATTCGCGACACGCGCAAGATCGATGCCCAATACAACCTGACCGGGACGGACGTGCGCGAGCAGGCGCGCTTCGACGATGCCATCGGCATTTTTCCGGAATTCATCGATGGCTACGGCATCCTGATCCTGCCGACCACCGGGCGGTACTGGCACGTACCCTATCGTGCGCTTCTCCCCAAGGGCGTCGGCAATCTGCTGGTCGCCGGACGCTGCATCGGCGGCGACCACGTATCGCATGCGTCGGCGCGCAATATGATGTGCTGTGCCGTCGGCGGCCAAGGCGCGGGTGTGGCCGCCGCCGTGTCCGTGCAGCGCGACGAGCCGCTCGAGCGGCTGAACATCGGTGCGGTACAGAGGGAACTCGCGCGGCAGGGGGCGCGTTTCCGCTGAACCGCGTCGCGTTCGGCTTGGGTGTTCCGCTGCGGTTGGGTTTGGCTTGGGTATACTGACACTCGATTTCTCAGCTGCACCAGTCGATGGTTCGAAGCCAGTCGTCAGAACGATTTGATCTCGCCGTGGTGGGTGCCGGCATCGTGGGATTGGCCACGGCGCTGGCGGCTGCGCGGCGTGGACTGCGGGTCGTTGTCATGGATCGGGATGCGCAGGCGAACGGTGCCTCGGTGCGCAACTTCGGCTTCGTGACGGTCACCGGCCAAGAACGCGGATCGATGTGGGAGCGTGCGCGACGCAGCCGCGAGGTCTGGCGAGAAGTGGCCGCTGCCGCCAGCATTCCGGTCGTTCATACCGGTGTCTGGTGGACCGTTCGCCGCCCGGAGTCGCTCAGCGTATTGGAGGCATTCCTGGCGACCGACATGGCCGCGGGCTGCCGCCTGCTCAGTCGTGCCGAGGCGCGGCGTCGTTGCCCGCAACTCTCTGCGCCGGCCATGGCGGCGGTCTTGGAAAGCACGATCGAGCTGCGGGTGGAGTCGCGGCAGGCGATCCCGCGTATTGCGGCCTGGCTTGAGAGCGCGCATGGCGTCACCTTCATGCGCAGCACCACGGTCAGTGCGATCGACATGCCCAGCCTCTACACGTCCCGCGGCAGGGTGCAGGCGCAGCGCGTGGCCGTGTGCCCGGGAGATGACTTCACTGGTTTGTATGCGCAGCGGCTCAGTGCTTATCCGCTGAGCCGTTGCAAGTTGCAGATGCTGAGGCTCGCGGATCCCGGGTTCAGGTTGCCCGGGGCCATCATGTCCGATCTGGGACTCGGGCGGTATCGCGGCTTCTCGGAGCTGAAAGCGGCCGCGTCCCTCAAGGCGCGTCTGAGCGTCGAACAGCCAGACCACATCAAGCACGGCGTCCACCTGATCGTGGTGCAAAATGCGGACGGAAGCCTGGTCGTGGGCGATAGCCATCAATACGCTCCGACTCCGGACCCGTTTTCGCATGAGGCGGTCGACGCGCTGATACTGGACGAGTTTCGCTCGGCGCTGGGCCTGGAGCCGCCGCCGACCATCGAGCGCTGGATCGGCACCTACGCGGCCGCCGATGATCGGCCGGTGTTGATCGACGCTCCGGAGGCCGCCGTGCGTGTTGCAATCGTCACCAGCGGCTCAGGCGCGTCGACGGGTTTCGCGATCGGAGAGGAATTGGCCACCAGTCTGTTTGACATCGGGGTAGCCGCATGAGTCTCAAGGAACGCTTCGAGCTGGTCATCTTCGATTGGGCGGGGACGATGATCGACTTCGGCTGCGAAGCGCCGGTCAAGGCGCTCATCGAGGCGTTTGCCGCCGAAGGCGTCGCCATCGATGCCGCCACGGCGCGACGCGATATGGGCAAGGCAAAGAGCGATCACGTGCAGAGCCTCTTCATGGACCCTGCACTCGCCGCCGCGTGGCGCGCCCGTCACGGTCGGCTCGCCGCACCCGGGGACATCGATGCCCTGATTGCACGCCTGGGGCCTCTGATGCGTGAGCATGCGGTGCGTGCTTCCAGGCTCATCCCCGGGGCGCGCGAGACCTTTGATCGGCTACGCGCCGCCGGTATTCGGGTTGCCTCCTCCACGGGATATACGCGCGAGATGCTGCAGCCCGTGCTGCTGCGGGCAGCCGAGCAGGGCTACGTTCCGGAGCATGTGGTGTGTTCGGGCGAGACGCCGGCCGGCCGGCCCACGCCGCTGATGATCTACAAGGCCTGTGCGGATCTGGGGGTATGGCCGTTGTCGCGCGTCGTCAAAGTCGATGATGCCGAGGTCGGGATCGCTGAAGGCAAGGCCGCCGGCGCGTTCACGGTCGGGGTCGCCTCAGGCAATGCGCTCGCACTGTCGCTCGAGGAATTGCGCTCGCTCGCGCCCTCGGCGCGCGAGGGCCGCCTGGCCAGCGCGCGCGCGGCGCTGCGCGATGCCGGCGCCGACCTCGTGATTGACTCGGTCGCGGATCTGATCGGCGCACTCGAGCGCACGGCTCAAAGCGAGACGCGGTCCGCCGCGTAGCGCGCGCCCGACGGTGCGGGATCGCGATAGCGACGCAGCGCGTCGCCGAGCGCGTCTCTGAGTGGGACGAGCCAGGGCTCGAAGTTCTTCCACTGATCGAGTCCCTCGCGGTAGATCGGCTGACGCACCTGTTCCGAGCTGGCCGTGCGCACGCTGCGCTCGGTCTTATAGAACTCGATGCACGCCGGCTCGAACTCCAGACCGCAGAATTCGAGAAGCCGCCGCACATTGCCTGCAAGATCCTCGACCACGTCCTCGTGCAGGACCCGCAGCACACGTCCCGGCAGCACCTCATCCCAGTGCTGCATGAGCTCGAGATAGGTCCGGTAGTAGCGCGCAATGTCCTCGATGCTGTAGGTGAACTCCTGTCCGTTGGCAAACAGTTGTTTTAGATTGCTGAAGCAGCAGGCCATCGGCTCGCGCCGGGCGTCGATGATCCGCGCGCTCGGCAGCATCAGGTGGATCAGGCCGATGTGCCGAAAGTTGTTCGGCATCTTGTCGATGAACTGCGGCTTGTCGGTCCGGTAGTCGCGCGTATCGGTCAGGTATTTTTCGCCGAGCCGCAGGAAGTCCGCGGGCTTCATACCGGCGAGCACGCCCGGGTAGCGCGGGTTCTCGAGGTCGGGGTCTCGACCCTGCAGGTCGAGCACGATCCGCTGAATGTCGGAGAGTTCCTGTGTGCCCTCGACGCGCGAATGCGAGGCGAGGATCTGCTCCAGCAGCGTCGATCCGGAGCGGGGTAGCCCAACGATGAATATCGGATCGGGGCTGTTGGCGCCCACGCCCTCGCGGCTTGCGAAGAACTCGCGCGTGCAGGTTTGGATCTGCTTACTGGTGTTGTTCTCGATAATCTCGGGCCGGTAGCGGCTTTCGGATCGCTTGAACGCGTTGCCCCGCTCGTAATAGCGCCAGGATTCCGCATATTCTCCCCGGTCCTCGAACGCCTTGCCGAGTGCGAAGCACAGGTGGTAACGATCGACCAGTGGCGTGCTCGGCGCCGATTCCTCGGCACGCATGCGTGCGATCTCAGCCTCCAGAAAGCGGTAGGTCTTGAGATTGGCGAGACTCCAGTAGGCATCGCCAAAATTGGGGCGGGCCGCCGCGGCCGCGCGGTAGGCCTCGATCGCTTCCTCCCGTCGGCCGAGGGTCTTGAGCGAGTGGGCGACCGATAGGTGCAGGTCCTCCGGCCGCGGCGCCCCAACGAGGAGCTCGCGGTAGAGCGGGATTGCCCTTTCGTGCTCGCCGAGGCCGACGCAGGCGGTCGCGTAGAGCGTGCGGTACTGGCGGTTCTCCGGTTCGACCTGCAGCAGCTTCTCGAGCTCCGCGCGCGCTTGGCTGTACTTGTGGCGCTTAGCCAGCACCAGCGCATAGTCGTGGCGCGCGGCGCGGTAGTCGGGCGCCAGCGTGAGGACGGCCCCGAGCAGCAGTTCCGCATCGTCCAGCACGTCGCGTGCGATGCCGATCTTCGCCAGCAGGCGCATGGCCTCGACGTGATTGCCATACTGCAGGAGATAGGCGCGCACGATGTTCTCGGCGGGCGCCAGTTCCCCGTCCGAAAACAGGCTCGTGGCCAGTACGACCTCGGGCGGCAGGCGCTTGAGCGTCGCCACATGCTGCGCAGCCGTGGTGGCGTTGGTCGTATCCCCCGTCAGGCGATACAGCTTCTCGAGCATGCTCCAGCTCGCGGGCAGGGCCGGATTGATGTTCACCCCGCGCAGGAAGGCATCGATCGCCCGCGGAGCGTCCCGCATGGCAACGTAACAATGACCGCGCTCCTGGTAGAGGCAGCTAAACTGTGGGTGAAGGCGCTCGAGACGCTCGAGCGTGGCGAGCGCCTCGGGAATGCGGTTGAGATGGCGCTGACTCAGCGCGATGACATGGAGGACATCGCGATTCTCCGGCACTTGAGCTCCGAGCGCCTCGGCCGCGCCGAGCGCCTCGGCGTACCGCCGACTTTTCGCGAGCTCGCGTATGCGCTGCACTTCGAGCTCGATCGGGGACGGCCGCGGCGGGGCGGTCTGCGGAGCAGCGGCGGTCGAATTCATATGGGTCCGAGAATAAAGAAGGCGGGCATTGCTGCCCGCCTTCAATATTACGGCATCCGTCGGTCGACTGTGCGGATCGTCTGATTGTTAGAACTTGTAGCCAACATTGATCCCCATTACGCGCGGACGCAGCGGCGATTCCGTCCAGTGGTCCTTCGCCACACCAAGGGAGGCCTGCTGGCGACATTGGCCTTGCTCGCCGACCTGGTCGCGAGCGTATTGGGTGCCAAGCGCGTTGGCGCGAGCTACGCTGGGCGCTGCGTGGCGCGCTATCTGTCCTAGTCCCCGCGGTCCAGCGGGGCGCTTGCTGGCGCTGATCGGTGCGATTCAGACCGGATCGAAGAAATCGGCCGCAATAGGCTTGTGCTGCATGATCTCCTCGCGTGTCAGTCCCTGGATCTCGTGCGGGAAGATCAACCAGTGCTGCGTGGTGCGAACGTAGTAGTCCGGCACCAGCGTGCTGCGATTGCGCGTCGGCTTGTAATATACCGTCGCGATGCGGATCCTATCCGGTAGATTGCGCCGGCAACGGCGCCGGAGCTCGGCGATGACTGCCTCGAGACTGCGCCCGGAGTCGAACACATCATCAACCAGCAGTAGTGCGTCTTCGGCCGATAGCCGTGAGACCAGGTAGTCCAGCGCATGCACCCGTACAGTCTTTGATTGATTGTCCGCGCCCACGTAGGAGGAGGTTCGAATCGCGATGTGATCGGTATGTACGCCGTGATATTCCAGCACCTCCTGCACGGCGATGCCGATCGGCGCTCCGCCGCGCCACATCGCGACCAAAAAGGTGGGCCTGAAATCGCTGCGAACGATCATGCGAGCCAGTTCCATCGAGTCGCGCAGCAGCGAGTCCGCGGATATGAATAACTTGTCCATGAATCGCAACAGCAGGGTGGATCGTATTTAAGCCAATACTTGCCGGAGCCACTGCGCGATATCGTCGATCTCGGCCGTGCAAACCTCGTGGCGCATTGGGTACTCGCGCCATTGCACGGCGAAGCCCTGCTGCAGCAGGGCTTCGCGCGAGTTCAGAGCGAGCTCTATGCTCACGATCGGGTCATAGCGCCCGTGACACATTAGAATCGGTATGTCGCGATTGGCTGCGCTCGCCTCCAGCGCCAGCCGATCGCACAGCGGCAGATAGGTTGAAAGCGCCAGCACGCCGGCCAGGCGCTCGGCAAAGCGCAGTCCGCTGTGCAGCGCCATCGCGCCGCCCTGAGAGAAGCCGGCGATTACGATTCGATCGGCCGGGATGCCCTGATCGCGCTCGCGCCGCAGGTATTCACTCAGTCGCAAGGAAGAATCGCTGATACCGCGGACATCCTCGGCCGCGCCGGGGCTGAGTTGTGTGATGTCGTACCAGGCACGCATTTTCATGCCCTGGTTGAGCGACACGGCTCGCACGGGCGCGTGCGGAAATACAAACCGCACGCCCAGATTTGCTGGCAGCCGCAGTTGCGGCACGATCGGCACGAAGTCCTGACCATCCGCGCCCAGTCCGTGCAGCCAGATGACGCTGGCGCTTGCCGCTCTGGCCGTAGGTATCAGCAGGACTTCGTTCGAGTGCTCTTGCAGTCGGTAGGTCATGGGGACACATTATCGTAGAATTTGCGCCCGCCATGGACCAATAATGCCGCAGCATTGCTGGATCGGTACTAATCACGATGTTCTGCACGCGCTGCCTGCTCTGGTCCCTGATGGCCCTGCTGCCGGCAGCTTCGAGCTGGCCGGAGGAGCCGTTCTCGTTTGATTCGGCGCCGGGGCGGCTGCCCAAAGACGTCGTACCGACCGACTATACGCTCGAGATCGTGCCCGACATCGAGGCGATGACCCTCGCCGGCACCGAATCCATCGTGCTGCAGTTCCGCAGCGCCACGGCCACGCTACGCTTCAACTCGTTGAACGAATCACTGCGCGACGTTCGCCTGGATGGCCGGCCGGTCCAGCAGGTGGACACGGATGATTCCGAGCAAGAGACGACGCTGACGTTGACGGCGCCGGCGACGGTCGGACGGCACACTTTGACCTTCGCCTATACCGGCAAGCTGGAGACGCTGTCGCGGGGATTGTTCGTGCAGCCTTATGTCAGCCGGGACGGACCGCAGGGGCTGATGCTGTCGACAAAAATGGAGTCGACCGATGCGCGTCGCATGTTTCCGTGCTGGGACGAGCCTGCTTTTCGCGCCACCTATCAATTGAGCGTTACCGTGCCGGTTGCGTGGGCGGCGGTCTCCAACATGCCGATCGCCAAGCGGCGGGTGCACGGTAAAAGCGCGACCATGACGTTTCAGCGTTCACCGCCCATGCCTTCTTATCTGGTCGAGTTCACCGGCGGGGACTTGAGCGCCATCGCCGCCGACGCGCACGGCATCAAGCTCGGGGTCTGGGCAGTGCGTGGCCGGGAGCGCGACGGCGCGACTGCCCTGGCTAATGCGCAGATGATCCTTGCTGATTACAACGACTATTTCGACTATCGCTATCCTTTGCCGAAGCTCGACTCGATTGCAATACCCGGTGGATTTACCGGCGCCATGGAGAATTGGGGGGCCGTCACCTACAACGATCAGCTGCTGCTCGTGACCCCTTCGAGCACCACCGCAACGCGCCAGAGCGTGTTCAGCGTGCAAGCTCACGAGATGGCGCATCAGTGGAACGGTGATCTGGTGACGATGGGATGGTGGGACGATATATGGCTCAACGAGAGTTTTGCCTCCTGGATGGCCGCGAAGGAGACCGCGCAGCGACATCCGGACTGGGACTGGTGGGAGAGTAAGGACGCGGACAAGGAGGACGCCATGAGCGCCGATGCGCTCATCGCCTCGCACGCGATTCAGCAGCACGTCACCGATGAACTGCAAGCGACGGCGGCGTTCGATCCGCAGATCACCTACCGCAAGGGCCAGTCGATTCTGCGCATGTTCGAGGCCTATTTGGGTAGCGAAGTCTTCCGTGCCGGCATCCGCAGCTACATCAAGGCGCGGGCGTTCTCGAACGCGACCACCGCCGATCTGTGGAATGCGCTAAGCCGCGCCAGTGGCACCGATCTCAGTGCGATCTTGTCCGGCTGGACCGAACAGGCCGGCTATCCGCTGGTCACCGTCGCGGCCAGTTGCGATGCCGCGGGGCAGCGCACGCTGCATCTTTCGCAGCGGCGCTTTCTGCTCACAGGAGCCGATCCGAACCCGTCTCAGTGGAGCATTCCGTTGCAACTGCGGGTTGGCACGGCCGCGGCCCCGCGGTCCGTGCTGCTGGGGCAGGCTCCGCAAAGCATTTTCGCGGGAGGCTGCGAGGAGCCGTTGAGCGTCGATGCCGATGCGATCGGCTTCTATCGCGTGAGATACGATGTCGATACGCTCCACACCGACAGTCGAGCGTTCGAGCGGCTGCCAGGGGCGGACCGCATTGCATTGCTGGACGACGAGTGGGCCCTGGTGGAAGCCGGCACCGAGCCGCTGTCGGCCTACCTGACGCTCGCTGCATCGATGGGCCGCCGCCTGGATGCACGTGCCTGGGAGCAGATCGGCGGCGCGCTTGCCACTATCGAGTTCGATGAGCGCGGAGCGGCGGGACACGATGTATTCGCGGCCTATGCACGCTCGATCGTGCGGCCGGCTTTCGTACAGCTGGGGTGGGATGAGAAGCCTGATGAGACCCCTGACGTGCAGAATCTCAGGAGGACCCTGATCGCCAGACTCGGAGCCTGGGGCGACAGGCAAGTCATCGATGAAGCGCGCAGGCGCTTCAATGCTTTCATGCAGGACCACAGCACGATCGCCCCCGATGATCAGTCGGTCATCCTGTCAGTGGTGGCGCAATACGCAGATGCCGCGACGTTCGAGCAATTGCATGCCCTGGCCAAAACCGCCAAGGACGAGTCCGAGCTGCGCCGATTCTACAGTGCACTGCTAAACGTCGGGGATGCGAGTCTTGCCGAGCAGGCAGCGCGCATCGCGCTCGCGCCCGAGATTCCGCCTCAGGCCGCATCGCTGCGCATGGGCCTGATCCTCATTCTTGCAGGCAATCATCAGGCGCTGGCGTGGTCCACCTTGACTCACAATACCGAGGCACTGTTTGCGCCCTATGCGCGCTACGCACCCTTGATCAGTGCCCAGCAGATTCCCCCAAGGTTCTGGAGCGGCGTACCCCTGCCGGAGCTCGAAGCGTGGGTGCGCACACAGGTGCCGGCGGAGATGGGGGCCAATATTGAGCGCGGCATGCAGACTGCGCGCTTCAGACTGGCCGAACGGCAGGCGTTGCTGCCGGCCGCGGACGAATTCGTGCGCGCGCCGTGATGAGTCAACGCTGAATCAGCGTGAGCTTCGAACCAGAATCGGCACTTCGGGACAGTTGCTGCGTATCCTGCGGCCGCACGCTCTGGGGCTGAGCTCGCGCGTCAGGCAGATGCGTACTTCCGACAACTGCCCATGGCTGCAGGCAACGGTGATGCCGTCCTCGGGCAGAGCCGGGTTGCTCGAGCGAAACGCCGCGACAATTTGCGCGGAGCTGAGCTCGAGGCTCTGCCGCGGTGCCTCGAACATCGCCGGCAGTTGCACCGCCGCCAGTGCGCGGTCGGCGGTTCGGAAGTACGCCATTGCATCCAGGCCACTGCATGTGCCATGGCTTTCCCATTCGTGCTGCATGAGCCTGGGGCTCGGATACACAGTTTGCCCAAGCGCGGCGGCCTGCTGATCCAGCGACGTGGCCTCGATGCAATACTGCGGATATCGACCGGAGTCGTACTGTGGCCATAGCCCGTGCAGTACGAAGCCGAGGCCGCGATCGCCGCATTGTCGCCCATCCTGCGAATGCGTCAGGCAGTACGCTGGCGACCACGACAATGACAGCAGGTAATAATCGAACTGTCCCGGTACGCCGCCGTCCGCGGCCGTCGTCCCATGGTGGCGCGCCAGGGCGGTCGAGCAGACCAAGCTCGACAGCAGCCACAGGCAGAGCGATCTGATCAGTCGCTGTGCCCCTCGTGCGGCTGCAGCCTTGCGCGCGGCGGACATCGTCAGCCCGCCGGTGGAGGCTGCCGCTCGGTGCGCGGCAACGCCTGGTTGATGCACGCCCAACTGGGAGCCTGTGAAGTCCAGATGGTAATGGAGGGTTGCGCGACTTCCGTGTCATCGAGCGTTCCGGCCCGCACGAACACCAGATGCGGCCGGGATTCCGCGGCGCTGAACAGGTGCGTGCCGCAGTGCGGACAGAAGCGCCTGTGCATGACATTGCCGCTGTCGGCGACGCTTTGATAGACACGCGGCTCGCCGTGCAGCGTCAGGGCAGCGCTCGGAAAGCACGTGTTGACAGTACCGCTGCCGGCACCGATGAACTGACAGACGCGGCACCAGCAGACGCGCGTGACGATCGGTGCCGCCGTCATTTCGTAGCGGATCGCGCGGCACAGACAGCCGCCGGTGATGAGCATGCTCGAGTTCCCCGAAGGCCCCGGCGCTCAGTATAACGGCTCAGACGCAGGCCGTCGGCATTGCAATTGGAGTCTTAGCGTACGCCGAAGACGGCAACACCGCCGGGCGTGCCGACAAATACCTTGCCATTGGCGATCACGGGTGTGATGAATTTCTCGCCATTGCCGAAGGCGTCGCGGCCATCGGCGGCCTGCGTGCTGTTGTAGTACTCCTGCGCGAGGTTGGCCGGATTATAAGCGTGCAGCACCGCGGCACCACTGGCGGAGCTGAGCACTGTCCATAAAATCGCATTGCTGGTAGCGTTGGCGGAGACTGCTGGCGAGGAGCCCGGATAATCAAACTTGGCGCTCGATTGCGAAGTTGGCGAGGCGGGCAGCAGAGCTTGCGTGAGCGCGAATGCCTTCAAGGTGCCGCCTACGTCGGCGGTGTATACAGTGCCATCGAAATACGTGAACGCCGAGTACAAGCCGCCGGGCAACGCGCCCGCCAGGCGCTGATAGGCCGTGTCGGCGCCGGCGTTGAATTTGCCGAGATTGTCGCGATCGAGCAGCAGCAGGTTGCCATCCTTGCCGGCGCCGATCATCAGGTGCCGCGTCGTGCCCGTGGCGTCGGTTTGGTCCGGCAGCAGCAGCGGCGAGCCGGAGCCGAGATCGACATCGCCTGCGGACTCCGAGACGGTGTTGCTGGCGGCGTAATAGTCCGCGACGGTCAGCGTGCTCGCGGTTGCCGTCAGCTTGAGCGCGGTGTTGCCATAGTCGGACAGGGTCGGAAAGCCCGCGGCGGTCACGGTCGCATCGAAGGTGCCGTTGCCAGCCAAGCCATACACGGCGCCGCTGCTATCAGCGGCCAGACCGGCGACGTCCCAGATCGCCCCTTGCGTGCCGTTGGGCGTGTAGCCCAACACGGCTGTCTGTGCCAGATTCGATTCGCTGTAGGCGATAATCCAGCCGTTGTATGGCAGGTCGTCGCAATGCGATCCCCAGGAAGTGTAAATTTGGCCGTTGACCGCCAGTAACGCGCCGCGCTCTTTGTACTGCCCGCCCTGAAAAGTAAGGACGCCGTTGCTGCTGTTCGGTCCTGAGCCGGCGACGCTGGCCTGCACGACGACGGCGGGCACGCGATCGGCAAGCGTCGTGAGATCCAGTGCGTGCAGGCGCTGGTAGTAATTGCCGCTGCTGTCCTCCGACATCGCCACGACGTAGAGCGTACCGTTGGCCCCGACGCCGCGGTCGATCACGGGCGTGGCGGTGATGCCGATTTGAGGCTGCACCTGCTGGCAGCTGTGGGTTCCGCTGGGAGTCTCGCCGCTGGGAAGCAGCGAAACCTTCAGCAGCGCGGCGCCGCTATCGGCGTCGTAGGCATAGACCGTATCGTTCTCCGTGGCAACGTAGATCACGTTGTGCACGCTGCCGCCAATCGTGACTCGGGAGGCGATCAGCGGTGCCGCATCCACGGGATTGTCGGCCGGCAGTATGCGCAGTAATCCGAACGTCGAGCTATTAACGTTGCTCGGCGTCAGTGTGGTTTCGGTGAGATTCTGTCCGGTGCGCATCGTGTCGTTGTGATACGTCAGCACATCGGTGGCCGCTCCCGCGCCGCCACTGCTGCTGCTCGTGCTACTGCTCGTGCTGCTGCCGCTGGCACTGGCGTTCTGAGCGCTGCCTGCGGTATCGGCGTCTGAGCCGCCGCAGGCGGATAGCAGACCAGTGACGGCCAATATGCTAAATGTGGCGATGTTGCGCAGAGCAGGGATCATGAAAACCTCCATCCAATCCTCCTCGATAGCAGATCGCCGAGCGCGAAGCCAGCTGTCGGCGAATCGCCGCAGTGGGAGCTGAGGGAGCTGATCCATGCACGACTGCGTCAGATTGATTCACGGCGCGCCGGCAAGCAACCGGTTAATGACCGTCAATGCGGTAAGTCAGGCCTGAGCCCACGGCATGCGGCGGACCGTGGTCGGCGCTGGAAATGGAGGCGGCGGTTGCACGGCATGCAGCGCGTGCGCACAATCGCTTAAGATCACACCTGCATAGACTCCGCCGCAGCATGCCACGAAGGCTACATCACCAATGAACGACCAGCTCGCCACGATTGATCAGGCCAAGAGCACGCTGCTGGATCTCGCGGTTAGATTCGGCCCGAAACTGCTGACGGCGATCTTGATTCTAGTCGCCGGCTTCATGGTGAGCCGGTGGGCGGCCCGCTGGTTCGGCCGAATGCTTGCGCGCATCGAGCTGGAACCGCCGGTGCGTTTGCTGCTTAGCCGAGTAGTCCGGTTCCTGGTGCTGCTGCTGTTCGTGATCATGGCGCTGCAGAATCTCGGTGTCGAGCTGCTGCCGCTGATTGCCGGGCTGGGCGTGGCGGGAGCCGCTGTGGCGCTAGCCACGCAGGGCGTACTGAGCAACGCGGCCGCCGGTTTGACAATCATCTTCACCAAACCCTTTCGCGTGGGTCAGTACGTGTCGATCGTTGGCGAAGAGGGGCAGGTCGACAGCATAACGTTGTTCAATACCACGCTGAGTCATACCGATCACTCACTGATCGTCATTCCGAATCGCAAGGTGGTGGGCGAGATCCTGCACAATTTCGGCAAGATTCGGCAGCTGACTATCGTCGTCGGAGTTGCGTACGACACGGACTTGAATGTCGCGCTCGCGGCCATTAACGACATCTTGCGGGCCAACGCGCGCGTGCTGCGCGAGCCCGCGCCGGTGATTCAGACAAGCCTGCTGGGCAATTCCAGTGTGAACATTGCCGTGAAGCCGTGGGTCGCCGTGCCGGACTATGTCGATGCGAGCGGTGAGATCAACAAGGCCATCCTGGAAACTTTTCGCGGCCGGGGCATCGTCATCCCGTTCCCGCAACACGAAGTCCGATTGCTGGGCAACAAGGCCTGACCGTGCCTTGACTGCGAAGAGTCTCTACGCGGCCCTGGCGCGCACGAACAGCCCGATCGCGAGCGCGAGACCGAGCACCGTGATGCCGATGCGCAATATTTGTTCATTGACGCGATGGAACGCGTAGGCGCCAATCTGCCCGCCGATGATGGCTCCGGTACCTAGCACCAGCACCTGTTTCCAAGCAACGTCGCGCGAGAAGACGAAGATCAGCACCGCGGAGGCGTTCATGACGGCAGCGAGCAAGTTCTTGGTCGCCCAGGCGCCGCGCACCGGCAAGCCGGCCATCGTCAACGCTGCGAGCATCAGGATGCTGATCCCGCCGCCGAAATAGCCGCCATAGAGGGAAATCGCAAACTGCGCGATCGCGGCCGAATGGGCGCTCAGATGATGGGCCGAGACGCGCGCAGCCCGCACGAAACTGCCCCAGGCGAATACGGCGGTTGCGAACAGCACCAGCCAGGGCACGAGCGCATTGAAAAAGCTGCTCGGCGTTGCCAGCAGTAACAAGGCACCCAAGGCCCCGCCGATCAGGCTGATCGCGAATAATGTCCGCACGCCCAGAGCGGGCAGACCGATTACATCGCGCCGCGATGCCAAGCCGGTGGCCAGTTGTCCCGGAAACAGCGCGACCGCCGATGTCACATTGGCCGCGCGCGGACCCAGGCCGCTGAACAGCAATACCGGAAAGGTCAGAAAGGAGCCGCCGCCGGCCAGAGAATTCTGCACGCCGGCGATGAAGCCCACGATCGCCAGTATCGCGAGCATGGTCATCATCAAGGGCTCGCGTGCTGCGGCGTCAGTTCTGCCGGTTCAGCAGCGCCTTCTTGACCCATCCGCTGGTCGAGCTGCCTTGTACCTGGATGTAACCGTTCTGCTCGGCGCCGATGACCACGAGCTGCTCGCCTTGCCCGAGTGTCCCGGTGGCTTTGGCGTTGTCATCGGCCGTCGCCAGCACTTTGACGTTGGCAATCTTCGGTACGACCACGTCGCCCTCATTGAAGACCGCGCCGGCGGTGGTCACCGTCCCGGCCTCCTGACGCAGGCTGCCGATATTGCGCTGCAGGCTCGGATCTGCGTTCACCACGTGCACGATCTTGTTGTAGTTATCCATGAACGCCGCGGCGATGATCTTGCCCTCGTTGGTATTGCCGTATCCGCCGGCGCTGGCCCCGGCACTGCTGCCGGTCAGCATGCCGCCGAGCTGTAGGTCCGCCTTGCGGGTGCTGCCCTCGGCGGACGCCACTTGAACCCCGCTGCGCGAGTCGGCTACCAACATGCTGGTTTGCGCCTCCTTGAATTTGAGGCCACCGGCGACGGCGCCCAGCACAGCGCCGCCCGTGCCCGGTATCAACCCTGATAGGCCGCCGCCGATACCTCCGGCGTTTTTCTCCGAAAAGACGACGTTCGGGGTCAGAATGAAATCGGCTCCGACCATCTGGCCGCCGCCGATGTTCGAGCCCGATCGCAGATCACCGCTGCTGGCCAGCGCGCGCTCCTGCTTCATGTTCTGCATGCCGACGCCGCGCTCGACGACGATGAAGCAGTTGGACTGCTGGATCATCATCCGGATCAGGCTGGTCGGCGATGACAGGCTGTACCGGCTCAGGGATTGCAGCACCACATCCTGGGGCTCGACCACGGCCATGGCCCCCATCGGTTTGGCGCAGTGCTCGAGCCCAGTGTTGCCGGTGCTGCCATTCGTGCCCGCAGCGCCCTGGACCGGGCTTGCGCCCTGACCAGCCTGGTAGCCGGTCACGCCTTGAGCGTCGGACGGAACGGGTGATAGCAATAGAAACAAAAGTCCAAGACCTGCACTGACGATCAGGCGTGACTTCGCCTCGCACATCGGCCTTCTCCCGACCCGGAAAGTGCCCGCACTGGCGCCGCACCCGGAATGTCGCGCGTTGTATTTGATGCAATTATAGCGGATGGTGCGCGATCGGGGGACTAATTGCCCGCCGTGACGCCCTCGTTCTTGAGCGCCTGTAATCCACTGGCATTGACGCTGGCCGCCGCCTGCTTGAGATCGTCAATGCTCGAGCCATTGCCTGTCACGACCACCGAGAAGCGATCGGCAATCACGACGCCGAATTCGCCACTCTGTGACTGCTTGTCCCATTTTTCGTGCATTAATTGGCTACCGCTGAGGTAGGTTTTTTCGTAGCCGTTATCGCTCTCGCTTTCCTGCTCCACACCGCCCCAACCGGCGGCAAAACCCACGAGTCCCTTGAGCGAGCCGGTGTCGGTGATCTCGAGATTCAGATGATGATTGGCGCCGTCGGAATAGGTCGCGGTCGCTTTGGAGATCTGCACGCCCAGTGCGGCATTGCGCTCCGCCGATGCCTGGGTGCGGGGCAGGCCGGCGAGCGTATCAGGTAGGAAGGGTTTGATGCGGTCGGGCGACAGTGACTGCACTTTGCCGCCGCTCCCCAGCGCCGCCCCGACCAACTGGCCGACGGCATTGGCCTTGGCGGTGGCGTCTCCGGATTGCTGTGCGGCGTCTACTTGTTTGGAGGCGTCCTGCATCCGCTTGCTCCAATCCTGCAGAGCGGCGCCGGCGCTACCGCTGGCGAAACCTCCGGCCGCACCTCTGCCGGAGGGCGTATACCCGCCGAGACCGCGGTTCAGTGCCGCTCCGTAGCCATAGCCGCCGACGCTGCGCACCACGAGATTCAGCACGATCGCCACGATGATCGCCACGATGATCGTGACGATGGTGTAGCCGAGCGACTTGTCGGCGGGGCACTTCATCGTGAAGGGCAGGCCAAGGTTCAGCAGGTATAGGCCGTAGATGAGGCCCGCCAGTGCCGCGATCAGGCCCAGACCTGGAATGATGCCGATGATCGAGGCGACCCAGCCGGCGGTGTACGAATAGGCAACGACTTTGAGCGCCTGAATGCGATTTTTTTCGCCACCGAAAGTCGGCGCGAGCGCCTCGACAATCAGAGCGACCACGAATACTCCCACGAGCGAGAGCACGTAGCTGATTAACGCGATCGTGAGCCCGCTGCCGATCGGTATCCTGTAGGCCCCCAAGAAGGGAACCGATACGCCGATCAGACTCGCGGACACCAAATGTACCAGCGGCGGAATGGCCGCCATGATCGCGATGTAGCCGGAGAACAATCCTGCGATCGTTTCCGGTTCCGTGGCGATGACAGGCCATTCGCTCTTTGGAGTGAGCAGAATCGACTTGGCACGTGCGATTATTTTATTGATGTCCACGTTCGCTCCCTGATGCTGTAAGAATAATTAGGGCGATGTTCGATCACGGCAGCGTCGAAATGGCCGTTCGGAGTGACTATGCTCAGCCCCGACGAACGGGTTCGGCGGCGATCGACCGTTCTACTGCTCGATCTCAAAGTCCTTGACGTCACCGCAGCTGGCGCTGAGCCACTTCCCATGAATGGTGCTGTCGACCGTCATGGTCCTATCGCCGGAGCTCTTGACGACATGAACCGTCCCGGTCAGTTGCTCAGAGCCGCTGAGCTGGACGTGTTCGCTGATGACGGTGTGGTCTTTCGGATTGTTGCAGTCCTCGCTGATTTCCATTTCGCTCGTCGAGTTCGAGACCAGTTTCTTCTGGCACGATGCGTCGTTATGCTGCTCGACGTCCAGGCCGCGGGCGATCTTTTCCGGCGTCACACAATGCTTGGCGAGGCGCGGCTTGGTGGCGTTCGCCATGCTTGCCTGCATGGACGCCTCGAAGCGAGCGCGCTGCTCGGGAGTCAGACGCGCGAGCATGTCGTCGGAAATTGGCGGCGCGCCAGTGATCTGGTTCTGGCTGGCGATCTCCCACAGGCCCGGTTTGATATTAAGCTTGACGGGCTCGGCGGCAGTGGCGAGCAGAACGATCACGAGGCCGGCGAGCGCTGCACCCGCGATGGTCCACTTCGTTGGCTGCATACAGGCTCTCGTATGGCTGCACGAGCACTGCAATCATCTTAAGGCGGCGCTACCCTCGCAGCAACCCTAGCGCCATTGCTCCGGTCCGCATGCTGCTGCGGCGACATATAAAACAAAGGTTTAGAGGCAGGCATGGGATAATGCCCAGCAGGATAGGGAGACAGGGGCATGTTGGGACAAGTGTCCTCGATCGAAGTTGCCGGGCGGCTGGGATTGGCGCTCGCCATGGCCGTATTCATTGGTCTGGCCTTTGAGGGTGTCTACAAACTCGACCAGAGCGGCAATCCCGGCGGAATCCGCACCTTTCCGCTGCTCACGACGCTCGGTGCGGTGCTGTTTCTGCTGCAACCGACGTCAATGTTGCCCTTCGTAGTCGGCCTCGGCGCCGTCGCTGCCTGGCAGTATGCGCATCAGCGAGCGGCGCTCGGCGATCCGCAGCAGCGGCCAAGCCTCATGATCCCCACGGCCAGCGCGCTGGCCTATGCGCTCGGACCGATCGCATTGACGCAGCCCTCGTGGGTGGTGCTTGCCGCCTCCGTCAGCGCCGTGCTGCTGATCGAGAGCCGCGAGTCTCTGCATCGCCTGGTGCATCAAATAGCGCCAGCCGAGGTCTTCACGCTGGGCAAATTCCTGATCCTGATCGGCGTGATATTGCCTCTCGCTCCTAATCATCCGATTGTCGCCTGGACGCCCATCACACCCTTTAAAGTCTGGTTGGCGCTGGTCGCGACCTCGACGCTTTCCTACGCCAGCTATCTGCTGCAGAAATATCTGCCGGCGCATTCGAATGCATTGCTGCCGGCGATTCTGGGCGGCATTTATTCCTCGACCGTGACGACCGTGGCGCTGGCGCGGCAACAGCGCGCAGCCGGCGAGGCGCGCCGGGATTTCGCCGCCGGCATCGTCATTGCGACGGCGATCATGTATTTGCGCATTGGGGTCGTGGTCGCCGTGTTCGACTGGCCATTGGCGCTGCTGATGCTACCGGCGCTGGGCAGCTTGGCGCTGCTAGGCGCAGCCATAGCGTTGCTCGAATGGGCACGCATGCCGCAGCAGCAACCCCCCATGCCGATGAAAGAGCTGGCCTCGGCCAACCCGCTGCAGCTCGCCACGGCATTGGGGTTCGCGGCCATGTTCGTCGTGGTCGCGGTACTGTCGAGCTGGGCGCGCAGCAGTTTCGGTCAGCGTGGCGTGTTCGTGCTGGCCGCTATCACGGGTATGACCGATATCGATCCGTTCGTGCTCAGTCTCGTGCAGGGCGGGGTGTCGGCGATGCCCATGACGGCACTGTGTGCGGCGATATTGATCGCCGCTTCTTCCAACAATGCGCTCAAGGCCGCCTACGCGCTGGGGTTTGGGGGCGTGCGCGCCTGCCGCCGGCCGGCCGCTGGGCTGATAATACTGGCGCTGGCCGGAATCGCCGCAGCGATCGTCTACCTGAAGCACAGCGCCAGCTAGCCCCCGCAGTGAGCATGTCAACTCTGATCGTTGCAACGATCATCTCCACGGCGAGCATGATCGCCGTTGCGGTGCTGATCCTGAATCGAAAGCTGCGGCGATTGCGCTCGATGCTTCGCCGGCAGGAGCGACACGTCTGGGAGGCGCACAACATTTTTCGGGTCCTGCAGGGGGGTGCGCCTCTACCGGTACCGGGAGGGTGGGCCGCGTCGACCGATCTGCTGGGCGAGGCGCTGCGCACGGTGACAGCCCGCTCGCCGCGACTGGTCGTGGAGTTGGGCTCAGGATTGTCGACGCTGGTGATCGCGGCGGCGCTGCGCAGCAGCGGGTCTGGTCGCCTGATCTCCATCGATGCCGAGGAGAGCTATGCCGCGCTGACGCGCGCGCAACTCGAGCAGCACGGGTTGCAACAGTGGGCGCAGGTGCGTGTGGCAGCGCTCAAGCCGCTGGAATTCGAGGGCGTCACTCGACCTTGGTACGACACTGCGGTGTTGGACGATCTGGCGGCGATCGACCTGCTATTGGTCGATGGACCGCCGACCTTATTGCGAGCGGACATCCGTTATCCATCGCTGCCGTTTTTCTGGCGACGGCTGACTGCAGGGGCAGTCGTGCTGCTGGATGATGCAGCCAGAGCTGCCGAGCGGTCGATCGCAAAACGCTGGCAGCAAAGCTTCCCGCAAGCCCGATTCGATTATTTGCGCTATGAGAAAGGAGCGCTTCGAGTCACCTTGCCGCACTGAGCGCAAACGCGCTAGCCCCCGGTGGGCAGACGATCTTTCCCGCACGCCGATGACGATCTCGTACAATCGCATCGTTGTTTGCCGTCAGAAGCAATGGACGCAGAACTTCTATGAAACAGTCGCCTGTCGAGCAAGATGTCGAACTCCGCAGCTTTCTGATCGCGCGTGGCATCGAGCACGTGAAGATCGGTGTCTTCGATGGCGATGGGATCTTGCGCGGAAAATATCTGAGCCGCGACAAATTCCTGTCGGCGCTCGACAAGAATCTCGGATTCTGCGACGTAATCCTCGGCTGGGACTCGAACGACCAGCTGTTCGACAACACAAAGTTCACGGGATGGCACACCGCCTACCCCGATGCGACCGTCCGGATCCTGCCGGCCACGCGTCGCGAGATCCCGTTCGAGCCGAAGACCGCGCTGTTTCTGGGGGAATTCACAGGGCGCGGCGAATCGGTCTGCCCGCGCGGCACGCTGCGACGCGTGCTGGAGCGGGCCGCGAGCATGGGCTATGTGGTCAACGCGGCGGCGGAATTCGAATTCTTCATGTTCGAGGAGACACCGCAATCCGTCCGTGAGAAAGGCTACCGGCAGCTGAAGACGATGACGCCTGGTGCCTTCGGTTACTCGGTACTGCGCAGCTCCGTGCACTCGGATCTCTACCACGAGCTGCTCGAGCTCGGGCAGGTCATGCGATTTCCGATCGAGGGCTTGCACACGGAAACGGGACCGGGCGTGATTGAAGCCGCCCTCACGTACTGCGAGGCGCTCGAGGCCGCCGATCGCGCGGCGCTGTTCAAAACCTTCGCCAAGGTCTTCGCGCAGCGCCGCGGCCTGATGGCGACGTTCATGGCCAAGTGGTCCAACAGCGTTCCCGGCCAGAGCGGTCACCTGCATCTCTCGCTGCGCGGAGCCCAAGGGGAGAGCGCATTCCACGATCCGGCACAGCCGCACGAGATGTCGGATACCATGCGCTGGTTCGTGGGCGGCCAGCAAGCGCTGATGCCCGAGCTGCTCGCGATGGTCGCATGCACGGTGAACAGCTACTCGCGCCTGGTGCCGGGCTTCTGGGCGCCGACCTCCGCGACCTGGGGGGTCGAGAACCGCACCACCGCGCTGCGCGTGATCCGTGGCGGTCCATCCAGCCAACGCGTCGAGTACCGGATTGCGGCCGCGGACATCAATCCGCACATTGCGCTGGCCGCGGCAATCGGTTCCGGGCTCTGGGGCATCGAGCATCGCATGGAGCCTGACGCTGCGATCGAGGGTAACGCTTACGAGCAGGTGCATGCGCCGTGCCGGCGCTTGCCCGCCACCCTGTACGAGGCCGCTGAACGGCTGACCGCCTCCAAGCCCGCGCGAGCCCTTTTCGGCGATGCCTTCGTCGAGCACCACGCCGCGACCCGGCAGTGGGAGGAGCGGGAATTCCGCAAGGCGATCACCGACTGGGAACTGGCTCGTTATTTCGAGATCATTTGAGCGCCCCATGACCGATACCTTCAAGACCATCAGCCCCGTCGACGGCCGCATTTTCGTCGAGCGTCCGCTTGCGAGCGCTGCCGGCATCGATCGTGCGCTCGAGGCCGCGCAGCGCGCGCAACTGGCCTGGAAGTCCGTGCCGCTTGAGGCACGGTGCGATGCGCTCGCGCGCGCGGTCGCCGCCTTCGTCGCCAAGTCCGGCGACATCGCCGCCGAGATCACCTGGCAGATGGGGCGTCCCATTCGTCACGCACCGAGCGAGCTGCGCGGCTTCGAGGAGCGCGCACGCTACATGCTCAAGGTCGCGCCCGAGGCGCTCGCGGCGGTGCTGCCCGGCGACAAAGCCGGCTTCCAGCGTCAGATCAAGCGCGTGCCGCTCGGCGTGGTGGTCGTCGTAGCGCCGTGGAATTACCCTTATCTGACGGCAGTCAATGCGGTGCTGCCCGCGCTGATTGCCGGCAATGCCGTGGTGCTCAAGCACTCGCACCAGACCCCGCTGTGCGCCGAGCGCTTCTTCGAGGCGTTCGCAAGCGCAGGTGTTCCGGCCGGCGTGTTCCAATACCTACACCTCTCGCACGCCGATACCTCGCGCCTGATGGGCGAGCGGCGCGTCGCGAGCGTCTGTTTTACGGGTTCGGTGGCCGGTGGAAGAGCCGTCGTCGCCGCCACTGCCGCAGGCTTTGCGACCGCGGGCCTCGAACTCGGCGGCAAGGATCCGGCCTACGTGCGCGCCGACGCCAATCTTGCACATGCCGTCGATTCATTGACCGACGGCGCGTTTTTCAATGCCGGTCAGTCGTGCTGTGGCATCAAGCGCATCTATGTCGCATCGGCGCTTTACGACCAGTTCGTGGCCGGCGTCGTGGATCTGACGCAGCAATACCGCTTGGGCTCGCCGCTCGATCCGGACACGACGCTTGGGCCGATGGTGCGAACGTCCGCCGCCGAGGCCGTTCGCGCGCAGGTACGTGACGCGATCGCCCGCGGAGCCAGGCAGTTGATCGACGAGGCCTCGTTCGCTGCGTCTGCACCGGGATCGCCGTACCTCGCACCGCAGGTGCTGATCGGCGTCGATCACTCGATGTCAATCATGCGCGAGGAGACCTTCGGACCCGCGGTCGGCATCATGCAGGTCGACTCCGACGATGAGGCGGTGCGTCTCATGAACGACAGTACGTTCGGACTGACGGCCGCGATCTATTCGAGCGATGTCAAGCGCGCCGAGGCGCTCGGTGATGCGCTCGAGACGGGCACGGTGTTTCTGAACCGATGCGACTATCTCGATCCCGCTCTGGCCTGGACCGGCGTCAAGAATTCCGGACGCGGCTGCACGTTGTCGCGTGTCGGGTTCGAACAGCTCACGCGACCCAAGTCCTATCACTTCAGGGTAACGATATGAACACGGTGCTGCGCGGCAACTGGAATTATCCGACGACCATCTGGGCGGGGCCGGGCCGGATCGCTGAACTGCCGGCCGCATGCGCGCGCGCCGGCATCAGGCGGCCGCTGCTCGCGACCGATGAGGGTCTGATCGGCACGTCCATGGTCAAGAGCGCACTCGCCACGCTCGAGAATGCGGCACTATTCGGCGCGGTCCGCGGCAATCCGGCCAACAGCCACGTCGAAGCGGGCCTGCACGCGTACCGCGCCGGCAGCCACGACGGCGTCGTGGCCTTCGGCGGCGGCTCGGCGCTCGATGTCGGCAAGGTGGTCGCGTTCATGTCCGGACAAACGCGCCCGCTGTGGGATTTTGAGGACATCGGCGACTGGTGGACACGGGCCGACCCAGCCGGCATCGCGCCGGTCGTTGCGGTCCCCACGACTGCGGGCACCGGCTCGGAGGTCGGTCGTGCCGGTGTGATCCTCAATGAACAGACGCATCAAAAGAAGATCATCTTCCATCCGCACATGATGCCGCGCGTCGTCATTGCCGACGCGGAACTGACGGTCGGGCTGCCGCGCGGCGTGACCGCGGCCACCGGCTTTGACGCGTTCGTGCATTGTTTCGAGGCTTTCTGCGCGCCAGGCTTCCATCCGCTCGCGGACGGCGTCGCACTCGAGGGCATGCGGCTCATTCACCGCTATCTGCCGCGTGCCTATGCGGACGGCAAGGATATCGAGGCGCGCGCGCAGATGCTGGCCGCCGCATCGATGGGTGCCACGGCCTTTCAAAAGGGCCTCGGCGGCGTGCATGCCATTGCGCACCCGGTCGGTTCGTGGTTCAACACGCATCACGGTCTGACCAACGCGGTCGTGCTGCCCTACGTCATGGCATTCAACCGATCCGCGATCGCCGAAAAGGCTGACATCATCGCGCGCGTGCTCGACCTGCCGCAGCGCGGATTCGACGGCCTGCTCGCCAGCGTGCTGCAAATGCGGCGCGAGTTGGGCATTCCGCATACTCTCGCCGAGATTGGCGTCAGCACGGACAAAGCCGAAATCATCGGCCGGGAAGCGGCGATCGATCCGTCGGCCGGAGGCAATCCGATTCCGCTCGATGCTGCGTCGCTGGAGCGCATCTTCCGTTCAGCGGTGGCTGGGAGTCTCGATGCTATGGTCCGCGCCGCGTGACCGGCCCGCGGATCCTGGTCATCGACGGTAACGTCCGCGAGATCCGGGCACGACAAATCGCCGCGCTTGGGTATGACTCCGGCAACGGCTATGCCCGCGTGCTGCGCCGAATCGAGGCTGCGCTGCAAATCGACATCGTGACCGCAGCCGACGGCGAGCCCGGCTTTCCGCCGGGCGTGGGGCTGTCGGACTACGACGGCGTCACGATGACCGGCTCTGCGCTCAACATCTACAACGGCGGTGCGCCGGTGAGGCGACAGGTAGAACTCGCTCAGGCGGTGTTTGCTGTCGGCGTGCCGTTCTTCGGCAGCTGTTGGGGGCTACAGGTCGCGGTGACGGCCGCGCACGGTGAGGTGCGCGCCAATCCGCGTGGCCGCGAGTTTGGATTTGCGCGACGAATACTGCTCAACGACGCAGGCCGGGAACACCGCCTGTTCGCCGGCAAGCCGGTCGTGTTCGAGGCCCCCACGGTTCATCGCGACGACATTGCCTCATTGCCTGCGCGCACGCAGATTCTGGCAGCCAATGACTATGGTGTGCAGGCCGTGGCGTTTGCTCACGGCGGCGGAACCTTTTGGGGTGTGCAGTATCACCCGGAATACGACTACGTGGATATTGCGGCCGCTGCCGAGCGCTACGGCGAGACGCTGATCGGGGAAGGCATGTTCCGCGACGCGCCGGCGCTCGCGGCGTTCGCGACCGAGCTGCGCGCCTTGCAGTCGAACCCCTCCGATATGCCGCTGCTGTGGAAGTACGGGCTAGGCCCGGCAATGCGTACTGAGACGCTGCGTCTGCTTGAAATCCGCAACTGGTTGGACGCGCTGGTGCGTCCTCGCGCACAGCGTCATCAATGAACGCGGTGGCTGCAAGCGCCGTCGGCCTCAAGAAGACGCTGGGCGGCCTGCATTTGTGGGGTATCGCAGTTGGGCTCGTCATCTCCGGCGAATACTTCGGCTGGAGCTACGGCTGGGCGCAGGCCGGGACGCTCGGTTTCCTGATTACGACCGTATTCATCGCGGTCATGTACGTCACTTTCATTTTCAGTTTCACCGAACTGACGACCGCGATCCCGCATGCGGGCGGTCCATTCGCCTACAGCTACCGTGCCTTCGGACCCGTCGGCGGTTACGTCGCCGGCTTCTCGACGCTGATCGAGTTCCTGTTCGCCCCGCCGGCCATCGCGCTCGCGATTGGTGCCTACCTCAACGTGCAGTTTACAGGACTCGACCCGCGCATCGCCGCAGTCGGCGCCTATGCCGTGTTCATGGCACTCAACATCGCCGGCGTGACGATCGCCGCAACTTTCGAGCTCGTGGTGACCGTGCTCGCAATCATCGAGCTGCTGATCTTCATGGGCGTGGTGTCCGGCGGCTTCGCGTGGACGCATTTCACGTACCGCGGCTGGGCCGGCGCCACGCGGCCGTCGGTCGCGACGCTCAGCGGCATTTTCGCTGCCATCCCGTTCGCGATCTGGTTCTTTCTTGCGATCGAGGGCGCGGCGATGGCCGCCGAGGAAGCGAAAGAGCCGAAACACACTATCCCGCGCGCCTATATCGCAGGAATTCTGACGCTGGTGGCACTCGCATTCGGCACCATGATCTTCGCCGGCGCCGTCGGCGACTGGACCGCGCTTGCCAACATCAACGATCCCCTGCCGCAGGCCATGAAGATCGTCGTCGGCGCCAGCAGCGGCTGGCTGCACCTGCTGGTGTGGATCGGTCTTCTCGGCCTGATCGCCTCATTCCACGGCATCATCCTCGGTTACTCCCGGCAGATCTTCGCGTTGGCCCGCGCGGGCCTGCTGCCGAAAGTGCTCTCATCCGTGCATGCGCGCTGGCGCACGCCGCACCTGGCCATTCTTGCCGGTGGCGCGGTCGGCATCGCAGCCATTTATTCCGATAAACTCATCACGATCGCCGGACAACCCCTGACCGCCAGCATCGTCACAATGTCGGCGCTTGGTGCAATCGTGATGTACATCACGAGCCTGCTTAGCCTCATGCGGCTCCGACTGCGGGAACCTCGACTCGAGCGACCGTTTCGCGTGCCGCTCTACCCGATGTTTCCGCTTACGGCGCTCGCCATCGCGGTCGTGTCTGCGATCGCGATCGTCTACTACAACGCGATGGTGGCAGGCTTGTTTGCCGCGCTCGGCTTAGGAGGCGCACTCGTCACCTGGCGGCGAACCCGCCGCGGCTCAGCGACGCAATCGGACCCGATGCTGCATCGCCCCTGAGGCGTGCACGGCGGCGGCGAGCGCGCGCCGTCGGTTCTCAGGCCAGCGCCATCGCCACATCGGCCTCGAGGCTTTCGGGTTTGTCCGCCGGAGCGTAGCGCTTCAAGGGCTCACCGTCCTTGCCGATCAGGAATTTGGTGAAGTTCCACTTGATCGCCTCCGTTCCGAGTACGCCGGGGCGGGCTTCCTTGAGGAAACGATACAGCGGATGGGCATTGGCGCCGTTGACGCTCACCTTGGCGAACAGCGGAAAGCTCACGTCGTAGGTCAGAGAGCAGAAACTCTTGATTTGCGCTTCATCGCCGGGTTCCTGGTGCCCGAACTGATCGCATGGAAATCCCAGCACGATGAAGCCGCGGTCGCGGTATTTCCTGTAAAGTGCTTCCAGTCCCGCGTATTGCGGCGTGAAGCCGCATTTACTGGCGACATTGACGATCAGCAGCGGCTGGCCGCGGTATGCCGCCAGCGGCTGCTCCGTGCCGTCGATGCTGCGCGCTGAATAGTCATAGACGCTCATGCATCCCCCTTACTCTTTGCTGAGTTCGACGAACCAGTCGAGTCCTGATTCGACCTTGTGAGCCGCGGCGTAGTTGCCCTGATTGAGCGCGACGGCGACATTCATCAGACTGTTGATGTAGACCAGCGGCTGCCCGACCGGCACCTCGCCAAATGTGCGCCGATACGGCGCTACCGTATCGTCAATGAGTTGCTGCTGGTGATAAATGCGCACGCGGATCGGGTCGCCCACCGCGAGGTGCAGCTGATCGAACAGCGTCTTCGGGATATTGGTCCAGACGTTGCCGTACTGCACATCGAGCACCGGAATCAACCCGCTCAGTCGGTCGCCGGCCAGCACTGGCTTGCGGTACGGGATGGCAATCAACGTCTGCGGCGGCAGCAGCGGCCCCACCTGCTTGAAGCGAATGACGCCGGCAGCCAGGCGCGCACCCGTATAGGCATAAACGTCGCGCCCGTGAAAGGTGTGTGAATCTTCCGATCCCTTGCGCCGATTGACGCGCTCATCGATTTGCCGCAGCGCCTCGATGCCGTCGCGTTCGGCAACCAGCGACAGCAGGCCGTTATCGGGCCCTACGAAGTAATGTCCGTTGCGCGTCTTGAGCACGACCGACAGGCGTGCGGTGCCGACGCCCGGATCGATCACGCAGACGAACACCGTGCCCTTTGGCCAGAATTCCTCCGCCTGATAGAGGCGATAGGCGCTGGTGAAGATATCGGGGTTGTCGTGGCTCAGGTCCGAAATCAACAATTGCGACGAGACGCTGTAGGCGACACCCTTCATGGCTGCGACGGCGCCGTCCTGGGTACCGAAATCGGTCAGCAGCACCAGCGGCGTGCGCGCGTGCGCACAGGCGCAGCACCAGAGCAGCGCGGCGAACACAGCGCGGCGCGGCTTCATGGGTTGAATTCCTTGCGCATGGGTACAAATTCGATGGTGACGCCGCTGGCGACGGGGTAGTGGACCAGCTCGCCCGGCTGGTAGCCGAGGGCTTGATACAGCCGCACTCCGGGCAGCGTGCCCATGAGCTCGAAGCGCGTGAAACCGCGTGCGCGCGCCTGGCTTTCGCAGCGCTGCAGCAATGCCCTGCCGATGCCACGGCGGGCATAGTCCGGATCGACGAAAAACGCCCGGATCTTGGCCGCATCGACCCGCGGGTCGAGCTCGCCCGCGTCGCGCTCGCGATGGCTATCGCCGCCAAACAATGTGCGCCGGCGACTCCAGCCGCCGCAGCCGAGCAGTTTGCCGTCCTGCTCGGCCACGAAATAGGTGCCATCGTCGATGAGCTGCGTGTCGACGCCGAAGGCGCCGCGCAGCGCACCCTCGATCTGCTCGGGCCGGTAATCCTGTGCGCCGAGCTCGCGCGCCGAGCGAGCGATCAGACGTTGCAGAGCGGGCTGATCGGCTCGAGTTGCCGTGCGGAGCTGATACGACATCGGGCGCACAGTGATCAAAAAGCCCAGACCCTGTGACTGGATTGGCGGCAGTATAACCGTACGCGTGGTCGCACCTAGTCCGTATGCAGTGCCAGCGCGCGTCAATTGCAGCCCGCCACAGCTTGATAGCCATCGGGAATATCGGCGACACTGCCTGACTCTCAGGTGTGCCGCAAACGGCAACGTTGCAAGCAACTCAATTATTCCCAAGGAGACTGACATGAAGGCTTCGATCTGCGTCGCGTCGCTATTGTTGGCAATGTCCGCGCAAGCGGCCGATGTGGTGCGCTATCCACTGCCTGCCGGCAGCAAATTCCCGATCGCAAGCGCAGTGGAAGTGCCTGCCGGCACGACTCTGATATTCCAGAGCGGTGCCCTGGCTTCGCCCAAGGATCCCAGCGCGCAGCCTGGCAGCGCCGCCTACTGGGGCGACACCAAGACGCAGGCACTCAGCGCCTTCGACAACATCAAGAAGGCGCTCGATGCCGAGGGCGTCGGCTTCGGCGATGTCGTGAAGATGCTGGTGTTCCTGGTCGGCGATCCGGCCATGGACGGCAAGATGGATTTCAAGGGCTTCATGGAGGCCTACACGCAATACTTCGGCACGCCGGAGCAGCCAAACCTGCCGGCCCGCTCGGCGGTGCAGGTGGCGGGGCTTGCAGCACCCGGAGCACTGATCGAGATCGAGGTCATCCTGGCGACGCCGGCGAAGAAAAAGAAATAAACCGGCGCGGCGGGGTTCGCGGCGACAACCGGCTGCAGCAACTCGACGCCTTGCGGCCGGCGCTTGGCGTGCTGTGCACCGCTGGCGATAACTACTGCTCAGCTCTGCCCGCCCGCCCGCCGCAGATCCTGCATAATTGATGCGCGCTCCATGCCATCAATTCGGGACACTGAACGTGAGGCCAGGAAGAAACGATCCATGCCCTTGCGGCAGTGGGAAAAGATACAAGCGCTGTTGTGGACAGCAGGAATTCGCCGCGCCGTCGTCGTGCGCGCTGCAAGTCAATGAGGCTCAGGCGCAGAACGGGCGGCCGCGCGCGCAAGGCGTAACGCCCGCGCAGATGAACCGGCTGGTCGCCATGATCAGTGCCGGACGGTATGCGGAATTGGAAAGCAGCGCACGCGAACTGACGATCCGGCATCCAGATTCCGGAGTCGCCTGGAAGGCATTGGGCGTATCGCTGCAGCTGCAGCACAAGGATGCGCTGCCGGCCCTGCAACGGGCGGCAGCGATCCTGCCGAGTGATGCCGAAGCGCACGGCAATCTGGGTATTGCACTGCTGGAGGTCGGCCGGCTTGATGATGCGGTGGCCAGTTTTCGGCGCGCGCTTGAGATCAGGCCCGATTACGCCGATGTGCACAACAATCTGGGCAATGCGTTGCGCAGTCTGGGGCGGCTTGACGATGCGGTGGCATGCTATGAGCGCTCCCTGCAGAGCAATCCAGACCAGGCCGATGTGCACAACAATCTGGGCAATGCACTGCTGAGCCTCGGGCGAGCTGACGAAGCCGCCGCCAGCTACCGCCGGGCGCTCGAGCTCGAGCCCGCTTACGCCGCGGTGCACAACAATCTGGGCCATGCGCTGCTGGCCCGCGGCCGACTCGCTGAGGCGATGGCGAGCTGCCATCGAGCGCTGGAGATCAAGCCGGATTTTGCCGAGGCACACAACAACCTCGGCAATGTGCTGCTGAACATCGGGCGGCTTGACGACGCCGAGGCAAGCTATCGACGCGCGCTGGAGATCAAGCCCGATTTTGCCGACGCCCACAGCAATCTCGGCATTGCGCTGAGATTGCAAGGCCGCACCGCGCAAGCCGAAGCCAGTTGCCGCCGAGCGCTTGAATTGAATCCCGCCCTGGCTCCGGCCATTACGGTCCTGGCCGACGCGCAGGCCGACAAGGGCCAATTCGCGGCCGCGGAAGATCTATACCGGCGCGCCATCGCGATTGAACCGGATTTGGCGGAAGCCTGGGCGGGCATCGCGTACCTGCGCAAAATGACCGGCGACGATGCGCCCTGGCTGGCCGAAGCGCAGCGCATTGTGGCCAAGAATCCCGCGCCCAGAAAAGAAGTTCTGCTGCGTTATGCCATCGGCAAATACTTCGATGACGTCAAGGACTTCGATCAGGCATTCCTGCACTACCAACGCGCGAATGAACTGACCAAACTGCACAGGATCAAACATGACAGGCAGCAGTTGACGCAGTTCATTGATGAATTGATCCAGTCTTATGGCCGGGAATGGGTAGACCAGGCGCGTATCCATGGGGCCGCATCGGCGCGTCCGGTGTTCATCGTCGGCGTGCCGCGCTCGGGCACGTCGCTTGCCGAGCAAATCCTCGCCTCCCACCCGGCGGTATTCGGCGCCGGCGAACTGACGATCTGGAACATCGCATCAGCGACCTATCAATCGACCGCGCCCCGCGGCGAGGTGATCGCGAGCATCCTGTCCAAGCTGAGCACCGATTACCTGCGCCTGCTGGAAGAATTTTCGGCTGACGCGCTGCGCGTGGTCGACAAGATGCCGACCAATTTTATGTTTTTGGGATTAATTCATGCGGCCCTGCCCAACGCCCGCATCATCCATATGCGGCGCAATCCGATCGATACCTGTTTGTCCATCTACTTCCAGGATTTAAGTGCCATCCTTTCCTGCGCCAACGATCTGGGCGATCTGGCGCACTATTACGCTGAATACGTGCGCGTCATGCAGCATTGGCACTCGATCCTGCCCGCGGGCGCGATCCTGGATGTGCCCTATGAAGGGCTGGTTGACGATCAGGAGGCGTGGAGCCGGAAGATGCTCGAGTTCGTTGGTTTGCCATGGGATCCGAAGTGCCTTGATTTTCACCAGAGCAGCCGCAGTGTCGTCACCGCCAGCAAGTGGCAGGTGCGGCAAAAGATCAGTCAGTCATCCGTAGAGCGCTGGCGTAACTACGCCAAACATGTAGGGCCATTGTTGACGCTGTTGGAACAGCGATAAGCCGATGGCGAGATCGAGCGTGCAGCCTGGAAGAAATGATCCCTGCCCCTGCGGTAGTGGCAAAAAATACAAGAAATGCTGCGGGCAAGTGCACTCTGCGGCATCGGATCCACACGCTGTGATTCAATTGCCTGAGACGTCCGCGCACAGCGGGCCTCGGCAGTCGGAAACTCCAACGCCTGAGGCAATGAGTGAGCTGCTGGCAATGACCCGTGCCGGGCGCTACCGGGAATTGGAGCGCAAGGCGTGTGAACTAGGCAGCCGGCATCCGAATTGGGGATTTGTCTGGAAGGCATTGGGTGTATCGCTGCAGATGCAGGGCAAGGAAGCGCTGTCGGCGATGGCCAGGGCCGCGGAACTGCTGCCGAATGATGCCGAAGCGCATTGCAATCTGGCTATTGCGCTGCTGAACGCCGGCCGGATCGATGAGGCGCTGGCACGCTTTCGATCCGCGCTGGCAATCAAGCCGGATTTTGCCGACGCGTACGCTGGTCTGGGCGCGGCGTTACGAAGCCGCGGACGGCTTGGGGAGGCTGCGGCCAGCTATCGACGGGTGTTGGCGATCCAGCCCGATAGCGCCGAGGCGTACAGCAACCTCGGCGATGCGCTGCTAGAACTCGGACAGATCGATGAGGCGCTGTCAAACTGCCGGCGGGCGCTGCAGATCAAACCCGATCTCGCTGAGGCGCATGGCAACCTCGGCAATGCGCTGCTGGCCCTCGGCCGGGTTGAGGAGGCCGTGGCTAGCTACCGCCGTGCGCTGCAGATCAGGCCCGAGCTCGCCGAGGCGCACAGGAATCTGGGCGATGCGTTGATGGATCTCGGCCGGCTGGAGCAGGCCGCAGCCAGCTATCGATGCGCGCTGCAAATCGGCCCCGAGCGCGCCGAAGTACGCAACAGCCTCGCCAACGTGCTGCGTTCCCTTGGGCGGTTTGATGAGGCATTGGCGAACTACCGCCGCGCGCTCGAGCTCAAGCCCGATGACGCCGAGGCGCACAACAGTCTGGGCGTCGCGCTGCGGCTGCAAGGCCGCACCGCTGAGGCGGAAGCCAGTTGCCGCCGAGCGCTCGAAATCAATCCGAGTTCAGCTGCCAGCATTGCGACCCTGGCCGAAGCGCAGGCTGATCGGGGCCAATTTGCCGCGGCGGAAGAATTATTCAGGCGCGCCATCTCGATACAGCCGAACCTGGTGGAAGCCTGGGTCGGCATCGCGAGAGTGCGCAAAATGACAGTCAGCGATGCGGCCTGGTTGGCCGAAGCACAACGGCTCGCGAGCCAGCCGCAGCGGCCTCGGGAGGCCATTTCTCTGCGCTATGCGATCGGGAAATATTTCGATGACCTGCAGGACTTCGAGCAGGCATTCCTTCACTATCAACGCGCAAACGAACTCACAAAACTGCATGCGAGCCCCTATGACAGGCAGCGCTCGATGCAGACCGTCGATCAATTGATTCATTCCTATGACCGGAAATGGCTAGACCAGGCACGCATCCATGGGGTCGCATCGGCGCGTCCGGTCTTCATAGTCGGCATGCCGCGCTCCGGCACATCGCTGGCCGAGCAAATCCTCGCTTCCCACCCGTACGTTTTCGGCGCCGGTGAACTGATGTTCTGGAGCACCGCATCGGCAACGTATCAATCCTCTGCGCGCAACGGCGAGGCGATTGGGAGCCTGCTGCACAAATTCGCCGGCGATTACCTGCAGCTACTGGAAAGATTGTCGGCCGACGCGCTGCGGGTGGTCGA